>Ga0114997_10004043_pt1 | contig 11414 bp, 8 predicted proteins | sample ArcticOcean_MG_C_2_FD_87045 | JGI IMG/M metagenome (GOLD analysis project Ga0114997, IMG submission 87045) | Marine microbial communities from western Arctic Ocean - ArcticOcean_MG_CB4_136 | ecosystem: Environmental > Aquatic > Marine > Oceanic | place: Arctic Ocean: Canada Basin | collected... | reverse complement strand
GTTTCTCGTGCTCATGTGGTGCTCTCAGCTGCTGGCGCCCGTAACCTCTTCGTTTGTTGGGATTGTCGGTGGGTTTGCCGGATTTGTCGGAACGATCGTCATGATTGCGAAGGGTGGTGGTTGCGGTGGGGCTGGTTGCAAACCGGGGCAGAGTGGCGAAGAACTGCTGCGGTCTATCGTGAGATCTGTCGCCGGGTCCGTCGGCTCGGGCTCGTCGTTGTCGTCGTTCTAAAGGCGCACTGCAAAAAAAAAGAATTTGAAGAACATTACTTTTTTTTGGAGCGGGTCGAGCATCGAAGATTTGCCCCTAGACGTGCTTTACATTGTGTGCGATTTTTAACAAGGCGGCAGACGTGCAGACGAAACGTGGTGTCTCGCAAGTAGTAATTGACAAAAAAAATTGACAAAAAAAACAAGTTGTTCTCACGCGTCAAATACACGCAATTGCACAAATTCGAATTTCCATCCAAATTCCATTCTGAATGCCGTCACATCTCTCCAGACTCCCCGTCCCGCTCCGTGGTGCGCTGAAGAAGAAGAAGCGATGCCACACGAGACCGCGGGTGTTCTATAGGGTGAACCGGAAGCGGGAGGGACAGGTAAGCATAAGGGGGAAGTACCGGAAGACGGTTGGGGAGGCAACATTCTTCGGCTACTATCTGGACAAGCTGGAGGTTGAGTTCCAGTTCGAGTACGATGGTAACAGGTATTCGCTGGTCGGGCAATGCCCAGAACGCCGCAAGCTGGGCCGTGTCGGCGAAGTTGTCACAGCGAAGCAGTGGAGCATATGTCCGGTAACGGAAGATGGTGACGAAGTGCCGGACGCCATCAGTGTGGTGGTGTTCGGTGAACGAGAGTAGTGGTTGACCGACGAGCGGGTTGTGGGGCAGAAGCCGTGCGTGATGTTGTTTGTCGAAAACAATGTATAGAATCCGAAGAGATTTACAGACATAAAAAAAAAATGTTGTGTTTATTTGATTGTATGTTTTGTTTAATGAGTTGCGTTTGTCGCGTTTGAGTTGCTTTTACGCATTGTTACGCATTGGTAAGGTCGATGGCGTTTGCTGCCCCTTCTGCAAGTCTGGCTTCCAAAGACACCTGACCGAGACAGACCACGTCCGAAGAGCTGCTCGAAAACTTCGACTTCTTGGACTTTTTCTTTGCCCTTGCACCGCTACTTCTGCTCTTGCGCTTCTTTACCCACAATGCACCTCGCCTGTCTTCGTTTGACATGGCATTGGCGACGGACCGGACCAACAGATTTTTACGAGACCCCGGAAGTTGCACCCTTTCTTCTGGGTCCATGCGTACACGCCAGAGAGCGGCGTGGCTCTCTGCTGGCACGTCAACTGGTACAGTCACAAGTCCGCTCCTCCCCATAATGGAGTAGCGACGGTGTATTTCACTCTGCAACCCCTTCAAGAACGCTTTCACATACGCTTTCGTGTTGTACTTTGAAAGCACGTTCGTTTTTACGCAAGAGATAATGTTTTTCAACTCTGCCACGGTCATGTCCCGTGGAAAGCATTCAAGATATAATTGCAGGTCACACATCTTTGTATTCATTCGCACCCCTGAACCACGTTTCGTGTAGTTCTTCCCTCCCCACAATTGTGCTCCCGCAGGGATAGTGCGCAGTTGAACTAAAAGCCTTGTAAGGTCTGGTGCAAAGTCTGCTGGGATTGGTCCCGCCACCCGCAAGGAGATCTCTTCAACATCATTAAACGACATGATAACCAAAAATAAAAAATCGTAGCAAAAATTTATGCAAAAATCTGGAATTTTTTTTCGATTTTCTTTCGTTTTGACGCGTGAAAAAAAAATATTTAAATAAATCTCACGCGTCGAAATAAATATTACTGAATAAATATTATTGAATAAATATTTTTTGAGATGGAGACCCAAATGACCTCGACCACCTCCCTTGCCATAATTTCGCCGTTGCGGGGACTCTACGGCGGCAGATGGTACACGGTCGTAGCGTGTGGGGACTCGACGGTCGGTGTGGCCATTCCGGAGTGTGTTGTTTTCACCACGGTGTCGCACACAAGTCGTTGCGTGGTATACACGCTTCCAGAGAAACCAGCACCGAAAGACATTGATGGCGTTCAGGAAAAAGTGTTTGGCACTCCGTCGTTCGCATGTGGGCTCAAACCGATCGCGCCGTGTGCAGTGCGAGTGTGGGACGACAAGCAGCATTGTTTCGTGAACACGCGTCGCCCCACAGAGGAGCAAGTGCAGGGCATCGCCATCGCAGACACTTTGTTGAGCCTGAAATGTGCCGCGGAGAGAGTGGTGTCGTATTTTGTCCAAGAGAAAGAAAAGAAAAGTGTGCAGTGCACGAACTGCGGGTGCGTGCGTCGCATGTGCGTTGACATCTGCGGGAAGAGTGCTGCCAAGAACGGTGTGGTCACGTGGACTCGATCAGAACGAAAACGCTTCATCGCCGCGCAACGCGCACTGGGGCACACGGGATTCTCAAAGTGGGAGGAAGACAACTACCTTGTTGCGTCAAGGTCTTGGTTCAAAGACTACATCGCGTGTGTGAAGCGGTGTCCTGTGTGCACAGGCAAACCGACGCAACGCCCTGCTATGATGATACACGTGTGTATGGGCTGCAAACGCAGCATGCACGCGTGCATTGCCAACCCCTGCGTCTGGCAGTGTACGAAAATAAGGTTTTGGAAAGAAGAAAATAATAAAACAATAATAGCGTAATTTTTTGTCGTAATTAATTTGTATTAATTTGTATTCATTTTCTGTAATATCTCTGTTTGCTTTTGCATCACAGTACGCATTATGTCCTGATTTTCTGTCAGTAGTTTTATGGCACCTACAACGTCACACATCAACTTACCAACCGTAGGGACCCCGTTCATTGTGTCAAACGCGCTCAAGTTGTCGCTTGTCAACGACCCGAGAGACGGCGTAGGGGACATCGGTTCAGCGGGATACATCTCAACCTGCGGTGGTGAAAGAGGAGAGGGAAGACCAAATGTTTCTTCCGGCATACGCAACTGGTCCCACGGGTGGCACTCGTTACCACTGTCGTCGGAAGACGACACCTCTTCGCTGCTGCTGTTGCTGCTGTTGCTGCTGTCGTACTGTGCGACGGTCGGTTTCTTCGTTCGACGTCTTTTTGCTTTGACCGGTACCGGTCGATTTTTTGCGGTTTTACGTTTCCCACTCCGTGCGGCCGACACGAAAAATGGTGGACTGCGTGCTTGGTGTCTGTTCCCATCGCCGTCCTTCACCGTGCACGCAATACAAAATTGCTGCTCGCCCGCCGTCGCCTGTATGACTCGAACTTTCACAAGCATACCCTCGTAATACGGGTACGATGGGAGATCCTCGCACGCTCCACCGCTGCGTTTGCCCAGCTCGTCTCCGATAAATGTAAATCCACAACTGGTTCGTTCTTCGGGGGGCAGAGAACGATTCCCGGTGTCGTCCACTCGCCACTCGTGACGCTTCGGAACCACGACGCCACCGTCCGTAAGAATTTCTACGGACAACACACCATCCTTCACACCACCAAGTCCAGTAAGCTGCACTTCAAGCGCGGCCTTTTCCCACTTGGGCGTCGCGTTGTAGTAGAGCACGCGGTCTGTCTCATCGTGGGATGCGCTCTGGAACTGAACCAGCATTTGTTTTTTGTTTTGTTGTTGTTGTTTTTTTCTTTCTTTTTTTTTTCAAACTCCCCCTGTGCCCCAAAAAAAGTATTTTTTTTCCGCGTGATTTTTTTCGTGTCCCCACACAATGACCAGAAAAAAAATACTTTCCATTAAATCCTCCACACAATGGTGCAAGTGTCGGACCACTGAGGTTGACGTGTTCGGAAACGCAGCGAGGTGTCAATAGTCGTCTTCTGATTCGGAGTCGCTGCCGCCAAGCTCCGCGCGGCACATGGGACACGTCGTGCTGCGTCGGAACCACTCGACCAAACACGTTTCGTGAAAGGTATGTTTGCATCCTTCGAGTCGCACGCCCCCGCGAATGTCAGCAATGCAAATCGGGCACGTGTACTGCTGGTCTTTGGGGCACGTCCATTTTCGCACGCCCAAATCCCAGCGATGCACGAAGCGTACGTGCCTCGGATTACTGGGAGACTCGCACCGAATCATTTTTTGTAAGGCGCCGGCGTTTTCGCTTTTTGTAAGTCACGACATTTATCTCAGTCTCCACGCGAACGTGAGTTTTCAGGTCCACGTGCCCGATGTGCGTCGCCAACCCTTGCTCCAACGCCTCATGTGCGCTGTAGTTCGTGTCAACGTTCTTGGCGAGCAGTTTTTCATAGTAGGACGCTCGCTTTCCCGTGCGCGCAAGTACTTTGCAGAGCAAATGGTTGATGCGCTCGGTCTCCTTTACGTCGATTTGAAGTTCGGGCAGCGTGTCCTTGCCCGAACCGCCACGCACAGAGTGAACCATGACGAGGCCGTTCGGGGAGATCACACGCTTCTCTCCGCACGCGAATAACACGGTTGCGGCGCTTTCCACATTCCCCTTGGCGCACGTGATGACGGGGAGGCCGCACGCGTCGAGCGCGTCGACAATTTTGAGCGCAGAGTAGACGGACCCGCCGTCCGAGTGCAGGTTGAGCAGCACGTGCGTTTGGCCCGAGCGCACGACCTTTTTAAGGTGCATTTCGACGTCTGCCGCGATCTGTTCGTCGATGTTGCCGACGATGCGAATCTCGAATGGCTTGACTTCGTGGGCCCACTTGACATTGACGAGAAGGGGGTCGATGTGTGGAATTACCTCGATTGCGTCGCATGTGCTGTCGCAGTCATCCTCCTTATCGGTCATTTTTTTCTGCACACAAGAAAGGTGTATGATCCGAAAAAAAAAAAGAAAAATATGAAAGATGGACGCTGCAATTTGAATTAAAAGGTGTATACGGTACGAACCAACTAGGCCGGTCGGGGGCGAAAGTTTCTGCTAGAATCGCGTTCCAACTTTTGAACTTGGGTGTGGATCGTTTTAAATTGTAAACAACATTCTGTTTTTTTTTTTTTTTAATTACTAACCCGCCGTTTGCGACAACCACAAACAATACACGTACACACCATGTCCGTCTACATCACGAACAAACCAGAGATCACAAAACCCTACGACCACGCCGCGTTCACGGCCGTGCTGCGGCGTCTTGGTGACGGTCTGAACGTGGACGTTGTACAAACCACAAAGGTGATTCAAGGGTTGCTTCCCGACGGCGAAATCACCCGGGTCGAGTTTGATGAACTGGCCGCGCGGACGTGCGCGTCTCGCACGCTGCGCCATCACGACTACGGGTTGTTGGGTGGACGCATTTTGGCCGAGTCACTCCAAAAGACCGTAGGCCTTCCCTTCTCGCAAAACTGCGCACGGCTTTTCGATCACGCACCGAACGGCAAGCACGAGCCGCTGCTCGCGCAAGACGTCTACGACCTCGTGGTTCGGAACGAAGAAAAGCTGGACGCGGCCATTGCACCGGAAAGAGATCTCGACCTGCGCTTCTTTGGGCTGCGCACCCTGCAGCGCACCTACCTGATCCGCAGCGGTATTGACCGTACCATATGGGAGACGCCACAGTACATGTTCATGCGCGTCGCGCTCGGCACGTGCGCGGGTGACGTGGACGTCGCCATCCAGACCTATCACGATATGTCCACGCGCAAGTACGTGCATGCCACCCCGACACTCTTCAACGCAGGCACACCGCGTCCACAGCTCTCCTCGTGCTTTCTGTTGCAGATGCCCTCCGACTCGCTCGAAGGTATCATGGTTGGGCTCACACAGTGTGCTCAGATCTCAAAGCACGCCGGAGGAATCGGCCTGAGCTTCCACAACATAAGGGCAAAGGGCTCGCGGATCCGCGGTACAAACGGCACGTCCAACGGCCTCGTACCGCTGCACCGCGTTGCCAACCAACTGTCTCTATACGTCGATCAGGGTGGCGGCAAGCGCAAGGGCAGCATCGCCTGCTACCTCGAACCGTGGCACGCCGACGTCGAGGACTGGATCCAACTGCGGCTCCCCGTGGGTTCTGAAGAGGCCCGTGCGCGCGATTTGTTCTACGCGCTGTGGGTTCCGGACCTGTTCATGAAGCGGGTGCAAACCAACGAACAGTGGACGCTCATGTGCCCCAACGTCTGCCCGGGCCTCGACGAGTGTTGGGGCGATGAGTTCGAAACGCTGTACGAAAAGTACGAGGCAGAGGGCCGTGGTGTACGCACCATCAAGGCACAGGACCTGTGGTTTCGCATTCTTACTTCACAGGTAGAGACCGGGGGCCCGTACCTTCTGTACAAGGACGCGTGCAACCGCAAGTCGAATCAACAAAACCTCGGCTGCATCAAGAGTAGTAACCTTTGTGCTGAAATTGTCCAGTACACGAGCCCGGATGAAATCGCGGTGTGTAATCTGGCGTCCGTTGTGCTGCCATCCTACGTCACTGCGACGGGATTCGACTTTGAAGAACTCGAAGCGCACGTGCGGCGCGTTACCCGCAACCTCGACCGGGTTATCGACATCAACTACTACCCACTCCCCGAGGCCAAGAACTCCAACTTCAGACACCGTCCAATCGGCATCGGCGTGCAAGGCCTCGCAGACGTGTTTCAGCGGCTGCGCTTACCCTACGACAGCAAAGAGGCGGTCCAGTTGGACGCACACATTTTCGAGACCATTTACTTTGCGGCTGTGTCCGAGTCTTGCGCCGGGGCCAAAGAAAGGGGGCCCTACGAAACGTTTTCAGGATCTCCGGCGAGCGAGGGGCGGTTGCAGTTCGACATGTGGGACAAAACGGAAGAGGTGTACACGAACGGCATCGTCGGTCGCGAACGATGGGAGGCGCTCAAGGCCGACGTCGTGGAGCATGGGCTGCGCAACTCACTGTTGACCTCGCCCATGCCCACCGCGTCGACCTCGCAAATAATGGGGTCCTTTACACAGGCCTTTCACCCGATCCCCACAGTGCTGTACCAGCGGCGCACCCAGAGCGGCGATTTTCTCCTGTGTTGCCCCGCCTTCGTCGACGAGATGGTCTTTCGAAACCTCTGGACCGACGAGGTGCGCAACGTGCTGCAGCGGTGCGAGGGTCGTCTTTCCAACCCAATGTGTGAGGGTGTGGTCCCCGATGATTTGCGCGCGCTCTTCAAATCCGTGTGGGATACCAAACAAAAATTTGTCGTCGACCATGCGCTCGCGCGCGGACCCTTCATTGACCAGTCCCAGAGCATGGAACTCTGGCTGGAATCTCCCACTACCAAGACGTTGACCTCGATGCATTTTTACGGGTGGAAGAAAGGTTTGAAAACTGGACTCTACTACTTACGGAGCCGGTCCAAAGCACACTCCATCAATTTCAGCGTGACGCACCAGTCTCAAGACGCGTGTTCGCGTGAAGCCAAAGAAGAAGAGTGTTTGAGCTGTGGAAGTTGAAAAATATTTTTAGGGACTTTTTGCCAATTCGTTTTTTTTTTCATTGAGTTTTGGGCCGATTCCAACACAATGCACGCGTCAAAAAATATTTAGAAAAAAAATAAAATAAATAAAATATTTATTTGCAAATTCAACAACAACCATACATTTTGTTTTCCACATGCCTTCCCGACTTTCCACGCGCATGCCGAGTGTGCATCGGATGATCGTCCACTCGCCGCTTATCCACCGTGTGCGCACCAGAGGCAATGAGATAGAAATAACCGTGCGACACCGGAACCAGCTGGTGCGCTGCGTTGTTGTTGGGACAGTGCTGGTCCAGCGACTCCGGCTGCTCAGAAACGAGCCATCGCCGAGGAGGGTGGTTCGGGCCAAACGCTCCACCTCGGAAGACCAACGAAGCGTGCGCTACCGTTTCACGTGCACCGTTTGTAAGAACGTGTGCGGCACGAAACACAAACACACGTCCCACTGTCCGTCGTGCAAGGATCATGACGTGCCCCCCGTGAACGGCGAAGTGAAGTCGACCGGTGTCTGCACGGCGTGCGCCGAAAAATGGCGCCATGCGAATCACGGGAAGGAGATTTGTGTCACCTGCAACCGCGAATTAGTGTAAAAAAATTCCCGTTTTTTTTTTTCTTTATTTTTTACCCTCCTCCGAAGTACACAGTTATACCAGTGTGTGTAGAAATTACAACTGGGTTATTGAATTGTTGATTGTTGTTGATCTCGTACATCGTCACGCGCATCCACCAACAAGAGTTCCGTAACACTCGCCGGGGAGCTACGCCACGACCCAAGTATACTCTCGCCCTTTTCCTGAGATCGCTGGCGGTAGTACATTTGCAGTGCATTCAAAAAGTCGCCCCCGGGTGCCCAATTCGGTGCAAACAACTTATTGGCCAAAATGTCGAAACGTGCCGCGGGCATGGTTTTCAAGTGAGCCAGTGTATTCAAAACGTGTTTGCGTTTGTCCCACAGCTCTGTCCCAAACAACCGACCCACCGGTGGGAAAACAGACGCCATGGCGTTGGTGTTTTGAATGTATTGGGAGAACGAGGCGGCCAGTTGCAGCAGGACGCGGACATCCACGTTTTCGTCGACATCATAGCAAAAATCAAAGTCGATTTGGCGAGCGTTGTTGCCGTCTACGACAATGTTTTCAAAGCGGAAATCTCCGAAACACGTGGTTGGGTGGTCAAAATCGACAATGGTACCAATGAGTGTGTCGATGATCCCGCGAAGGCGCGCGCCTTCGTCTTTTAGAAAACCAGCGCGCTCGTTTTCAGGTTTTTCGTCGCCCTGTTCAAGCACGTCGATCAAATGCTCCAACAGGTCGGTGCCAAACTTTTCCATGACGAGAAACTCTCGTTTGGTTTGAGTGCTGGCCAGAAAAACACGTGGGCCGATGTTCGCCGCCCCGAACTTTTGCGCAAGGTCAACTTCCGTGGCCCACTTTTTAAGCGCTTGTGGCGTGGAAAAGTTCTTGGGGATTTTGACCACGACGTGGTGGCCGTCACCAGTGATTCCTTCGTACAGCGTGCCAAAACCCGAAGTCACGGGCTGCCCGTCAGACCCCACCAGTTTCATCGTGCTTTGATTCGAGAGACGCGTGATCGTCATGACATCTGTCAGTATCTGCAACACGTCGTCGGGATTTTTCGAATTCGGCAAATGTACCCGTAAGGAGCCACCGGGACCGTTGCCTCCTTGCAACAAGCGGTTGTACAAACGGCGACCGACCACGTTGCGCTCCCCGGTGGCACAATTGTGGAGCTTCTCTTCGAACAAAATCCCGAGCTTCATGAGAATCACTGTGTTTGAGGGGGAGGGAGAAAAAAAAAAATCGATTGGCTTCAGCAATGAAACCTATACTTTTCTCCAATAGGAGAGTCATTGAAAATTTAAAATTATTGAATTCTTCTTTGTCTTTATTGTTATTTCTTTATTTAATTTGACACGCACAATATTCTACGGTATATAGGTTGGGGGGCAGCAGCGTGGAGGCCGCGAAGCGCGAAGCCGCGAAGCCTCGAAGCCGCGTGCAAACGTTTGCGCAATGCGATTCACGCGGAAATGTCGATCAAATCCGATCCACCCAGTGGCATTCCCAGTGGCATTCCCAACGGCACACCTATTTGGAGCGCGGGCGCCACGTGGGGTGGTGCGTAGGCTCGTTCCACCACCTCGGTTTCGTATGTTTGGTCCAACGCGTCCTCCTCCTCCTCCTGACCTGACCACCACTGAAGGTACGCTATGCCAAAGACCACGACGACTCCACATTGGAAGGGGCCACATAATTTTTCTTTGAGTTGGTTTTGTTTCCAAACGGCAAGACGACCCGCTTCTTCCCGTCGTTTTGTTTGCTCTTCGGCTATTTCGTTTCGTTGCTTTTCGACAACCTCAACAATGTCTTTTACTTGATTTTCTAGTCTTTTTCCCGTGTGAAGTTTTAGGTCCCTTCTGAGTCTACTTAATTTTTCCTTTGCCGCATCGTGCTTCGCAAGCATTTCATTGTAGCACTTGTCGTTCCAAAACCATCCTTTTTGGCAAAGATCGTTGGGATCCCATTTCGCGGCGGCGGCGGCTTCCTCTACACCCTGTTTCAGTGCCTCCTTTGTGCCAAATGCACGGTCTAACCACTCGTTTTGGTCACCCAGAAGTTGGTCGTGGCCTGCCGTGTGAGACGCATTGTGGTACGTATCGTACTTGCTTACCTTTTCCGCCCAACTGGCGGACGGTTGGTCGTATTGTTCGGTCAAATCGTTGAACCCATCAAATCGCAGACGCGCTTGTTCTTTGACTTTGTCAAACTTGACTTTGTCGTCAAAGTCGGCTTCTGAACTCGATCGACCGAGAGCGTCTGGGGTTACATGCCCCCACACACTCACCGCGCCCGAAACCGTCGAATAAAGGAACGAACCCGTTCTCTCCCATACGTTTGAGACCGTGCTCCCGCCACGCATGGTTGACGGGACACATCTGCCAATCTGGAGGTTGTACACCGTGTTCGGTGGGCACGACGCCTGCATTTGATTGACTATCGCCCGCTGGCGGGCCTCGTAGGCGGCGAGAAACTTGTTTTCCTCGATGCGCTGGTAATCGTACTGCTGCATGAGCGCCTGCGCGTCGTGTTGCGCCGTTTCCTCTTCGTCCTCCTTGGTGCCCGCTTTGATGAACCCGATCGTCGCGGCGGCGGCAAAGATGCCGGAGACCATGTTGTACATGTTGACCCCGGCCAACCAATCGGGGATCGCGCGTAGGGTATCTAAACCGTCCATGCTGTGCAAAATTACGGTTTGGCCCTTCCCGTCGACGCTCGGGTAGCTTCCGCAGCACACGAGAATACCGACCAACACGACAAGGCCTGCAATGATGATGCCTTTGTGTTTCCACAGGAATGACATGGTGTCCCGCATGCCTACCCACACGTTTTTTGCAAACGTTGAGATCATATCTCCCAAGCTGCCCCCACCGGCCAGACGCCGTTTGTGCTGTTCGTGCTCCTGATTGAACAGGTCGACGATGTCTTTCACCTGCCGCGACCGCATGCCCAATGCGTACTTGTTCTCCAGCAACTTCACCACCGTGTCCAATTTGGACTTTACACTTTTTAACTTGAGCTCAAGGGTTTTTGCGGTGAATTTGTATTTTTTGGTTTTCCCTTTCGGTTTCCGAACGACGTGCACGGTGTCGTACACCGACGGGTCCAGTATCGCGTCGTCCCAAATATGCTGGTAGGCATTCAGTTTTTGTTTGAGTTCGATGCGCTTGTTTTGCAGGAGAGCAACTTGTTCCAGTCTGTGAACGCTGTTGATCGCGAGGCGCATGCAACAGTCTTGCAACTCTCCCTTGGAGTTGGTCCGTTTGTACTTGTGAAATATTCTTCCACACTTGCCGTTGCGCGGCTTGCGGTGCGGTTTGCAGTTTCCCGTGTACTCTGTTGGTTCCGTGCCCGGTTCCGCGCCCGGTTCCGCGCCCGGTTCCGCGCC
>Ga0114997_10004032_pt1 | contig 11432 bp, 2 predicted proteins | sample ArcticOcean_MG_C_2_FD_87045 | JGI IMG/M metagenome (GOLD analysis project Ga0114997, IMG submission 87045) | Marine microbial communities from western Arctic Ocean - ArcticOcean_MG_CB4_136 | ecosystem: Environmental > Aquatic > Marine > Oceanic | place: Arctic Ocean: Canada Basin | collected... | reverse complement strand
GGGGTTGTGGCGGCGGGGGGGGGGGTAAAACCCTGGGGGGCCGCAGCGCTGTTTTGGGGGGGTGGGGTGTTTTGGGGGGGGGGGCTGGGCGGGCGGGGGGGGGGGGGGGGGGGGTGGTGGTTCTATCTGCTGTGATTCGCTGGCAACGGGATGTGTGACGATTGGGCACGATGGCATTGGCTCAGCTCCGTATGGCGGCACAACTGTGGCATACGCAGGTGCCGAGTTCAGGGCGGTATCAGGAGAAGGATCTGGTACATTCTTGCAAACGCGTCGATCAAATGTTGGTTCAGGACGCATTAACTTAGTCTCTCGTGGCGGTGGTCTTCTTGAATTTAGTTCCTCCTCATCTGACTTGGCGATTTCTTCGACTATACTATGCTCTGGTGATGGATTAGCTGCAAGCGGCGTCTTGGTGAGATCCGGCACTGGTGGCACTGGCTCAGACGCGGGTGATGCCCAAGTCAACGGTGGACACGGAGGTGGCGCAATAAGCATACGTAGTGGCAATGCTTTTGAAAAAGGGGGACGGATCGAACTAGAAACAGGTGCTGGAAGTGAGACTGGTGCACCAGCTGCTTTGACGACGGCCGGAGTCTCCGGGGATAAAAGCGGGGATGTCTCAGTGGTAACTGAAGCCACATTTGCAGATACGGGTGCCGTTCGAGTCTCCACAGGCTTGGCAGCTTCATTGTCAGGTAACATTCGAGCTTCTGCTAGCCACACGACGGGCACGGGAGGTGGCAATGTGCAGCTTTCTCTAGCTGCGCACGCGGGTACAGATGGTGGCTCGGTGTCTTTATTTGGAGGTGAAGGTGCCAATAATGGGGGAGGAGTACACCTTTGCGGCGGAAAGGGTAGCCTTACGTCGGGCAATATCACGCTTATTGCGGGCCCAAGTCTAATGTCCAGCGCGGGGTCCGTGCGCGTTGCAACCGGCGACGCAGCTCAGGCAGCTGGCCCGCTTGTTATGGTAGCTGGTTCTGGCGGGGAATGTGGCGGACGCCTTGAGTTACTCAGCGGGTCATCCACGTACGGACCGGGGGCGAGTACTTGTGCCCAGAGTGGCAAGGGGACAACGAAATCAGGGCGCTTGTCTGCAGCTACATCTAAATCCACATATACTTCGGGTTCAGCTTTGTGTCAATCAGGATGTGCAGCTGTTGGGTCTTCTGGCATGATTAAACTCGGGATTAATTGTGCTCAAATCGTCGGCGATGCCAGTCTCGGTTGCGGCAGCAGCAGCGGAGAAATTACCAGTGGAAACACTAATATCTGCGCCGGATGTGCCGCGGCCGCCGCGGGGGCGCTACGTGTCACTGCTGGCAAGGCTGATATTGGCGGTCGAGTTGGATTGTTGGCTGGCAATGGCCAGCTGTGGCGTGGTGGGGTGCTACTCCTGAGCGCAGCTGTAGGCGAAACAGTAAGCGGCATTATTGGCATTTCAAGTGGCAGAAGTGCAATTAGCGGCACGGGTGCCTTGAACATCAAGACAAAATCGACGCTGGCGCGTGGATCTGGAGCAGTGGAAATCAAAGCAGGGGCTGCTAGTGGATTGACCGGCGCAATCCGCATCAGTTCTGGTGATGGAGCTGCGGCGAGCGGCAGTGGAAACGTCACGCTCAAGGCCGGGAGTTCTTGTGGATCAGACATGTGCCCCGGAAGCGTTCGACTTTACTCTGGCGCAGCTACCTCAACAGGTGGGAGCTGCATGTTCTCAAGTGGGAACGGCGCAATTAGCGGCGACATAAATATCGGTGCTGACGCAGTACACTCGGCCCCCACGTCGTTTGGTGTTTTCGGAGGGGTCACTTGTCAAGCGGGCAAGAGCGCGTCTGTCGGCGGTGCCCTCTGCCTTGTCAGCGGCAGTGCTATAACATCCGGCGTTAAAGGAGGAGCAACAATGATCGTAGGAGGCAAACAGACTGGACAAGGATCAGAATCTGGAGGAGGAATATTGATGGGAGCTGGACAAAGCACCTCGGGTGTGAGCGGTCAATTTGTTATCGCAGCGTCTACGGCCGAGGCTTCCGGGAATGTAATGACTTCGACGGGAGCTGCTCCTAGCGTGGGCAAACTCGACATGTCGTCTGGCGCGGGGGCATGTGGACGTGGCGGCCAAACTTGCATCAGTGTGGGCACGTCGATGCTCAACAATGGTGGTAGTGTTGGTCTCGAGTCTAGTCAAGCTGAAATTTACCAGCTTAGCACGCAATCGACTGGGACAAGCGCACGACTCTTTGCAGGTACGGGCATGGACAACGGCGGAGAGCTTGACCTTGTTTCTGGTCGAGGAACCGGCGTGCCTGGTAGTGGTGAGCTCATCGTTCGGACGAGAGCGCGGACTGCAAATTCACATCGCGCCAATATACACATGTGCACAGCAACAACACCAACAAATGATGGCGGGTACCTGGGGATCTACACCGGCCACCGCATTGGTTCTTCTGGTGGCGTCAGCTGCGTCACGGGCCAAAGTAGCAAAGGATGCATGGGAGACATCATGTTCTTTTCTGGGTTAAGCAAAATTTCCTCAGGGTCCTTGAACGCCGCTGCTGGTCACAATCCTAGCCTCGGCTCTGATAGTGACGTGGCCACGGCTTGTGCGGGTATGCTACTAGCTCACACAGGTTCAGGGACTCGTGGTGGAGATGGTCAAATTGCTGCTGGCAACACTGTAGCAAAGCCAATGAGTAATACATTTAATGCTGGCAGCTCCGCCTCTGGTTTGGGTGGCCAGGCACAGATGTCTGGCGGAGGGGCTGCCTCGAGTTATGGCGGCGAACTGGAATTTGCTGCGGGTGCGGGTTCGGCGACCGGCGGGGGGCTCGTCATGACTGCCGGCGCCGCTTGTGGAGTCGGTCAAGGTGGCGATATCCAGATGATCGCCGGGGCGGGCACAGGGCATAGCGGAAATTTTTCTCTTCGAACAAGTCGCGCGCTTTGCAGCGGTGAGATAGATCTGACGACAGGTACTAACTTTGGAGGCGTATCTGGCAGATTGACCATTCTGACGGGTGCTGGTAGAGCCGGGAGAGGAGGTAGCGTCGTGCTCAGCTCTGGACTGACCGTCGATACTGGCGGTGCTATAGTCACTTGTGCAGGACAGGCGCAAAAGGGTGGCAGCGCAGTGGCACTAGCTGGTGGAGCCCATGGACGGGGTGACGGCGGATCCATTTCTGTATTGGCGGGCCCGTCAGCAAAAGTTGGTGGAGCTACGTCCGTCAGAACTGGAGGAGCGATGGCGAGTGGGCATGACCGTGAGAGAATATTGTTGACGAGCGCAACTGGCACTGGTGAAGCAGAGAGCGGGCGGTGTTTGTTGCGGAGTGGGGCAACGGAGGGAAGTGGCAAAGCATCTGGCGCCGTGTCGTTTCGTACGGGCCAGGGTGATCAGAGCTCAGGCTTCAGGACTTCCTCCGGTTGGGGGACCAATGGGGGCTGCCTGGGGTTCGGCTCTGGCTCTGGCGACATTGGCGGTAAACTGGGACTATCTGCGGGCAAGGGGTGTTCAGGCGGTGCCGTATTCATGAGAAGTGGACAAGCCACAGGAGATAGTGGGGATTTCAGTGCGATGGGCGGGTCAGCTACCCGCGATCAGAGTGGACGAATGCTAGTGTCAGCAGGCCATTCGACCAAAGGCAGTGGCGCTACCGCAACTCTCCGTGCAGGCAAAGGCGGGGGCTGTCATCGACTCTATGCTGGTGCCAGCACTGATTCAATTGCTGGAAATTTTGTCATCGGAGCCGGGCCTGGAGGGAGTGCTGTGCTCAGCACGGCTGCCGATGTTGCGAGTGGCCATGCTTGGATCTCGACGGGTGATTGCTCCGTAAGCGGCAATTCGGGCTTAGGTACCTTCAGTACCGGCCCCGCGCATCGTGCTGGAAGAATTTATCTATGTTCGGGTACGTCAGGTCACCTCGCAGGCGGCGGGAGCATCTCTCTGACGGGCATGTCAAACGCACAGACTGCTATCGGTTCCGCGATTCTGCTCTTAGGAGGTGACGAGTCGAACTATCACGGCGGCAGTGCGAACATATCTGCAGGTAAGTGTGGGCAAGATGGGGACGGTCATCTTGTGCTGAGCACAGGCTGTGGTGATAATGCATGGAGCGGCTGCGCTGCGATACATTCGCCTGCCGCACGTTTCTGTGGTGGTGGTACAGGCAACTGCGGCATACAGACTGGCGAGGCAACGCAGGGTAGCTCCGGGTCTGCGGTCCTCGGCACAGGCTGTCCGTTACTCGGTGCCTCCGGGGCACTGTGTCTTGCAGCAGGATGTGCTCGTGACTCGAGCGGTAATGCTACCATCGAAGGAGGCTCTGCAATGTCTGGAGGAGACTTGCAACTGGATGCGGGATGCGGCACCACCGGTGGTCGAGTCAGGATTAGTGGTCGTGGCGGCGGCGCCCCTGGTCGCCAAGTTAGGTGTCAAGCAGGTAGCGCTAGCGATCTAGGTGGGGGTGCGCTGGTACATGCTGGAATGGCAGGGGACATAGGCGGCTCCTCGAGCCTTAGCGCGGGTTTATCTTTATGTGCAAACGGTGGTACTGTTAGCCTCGTCAGCGGGGTCGGTGGCAGACTAGACAGTGGCGTTGTGGCCATAGTAAGCGGAGAAAGTGAACGGGGACATAGTGGTTCTCTAGGTGTAGCTGCACTTGTGGGTGGCGCGATTACTCTTGAGACTAGTGCCGCCTCAGATGTCGGTCACATCACAATGTCCACAAGAAAAACTGCGTGTGCTCGCGCAGGAGGGGTGGGAGTCTGGCGCAGTCCATCTGGGGGAAATGAAGCTGAAGGGTGCATTGTTGCAAATGCGGGCGACACTTCAGAGATGCAAGCGCCATCGGGCACTTTATTCCTTCGTGCCGGTCAAAGCACATGTACAAGTGCGTGTCTCGGTGACGGAGGTGCATGTGGTGGCGGCATTATGATGGCAGGCGGAGAAGGTACGTTCCGTGGCGGGTCCACCCTAGTTTTATCTGGCGCGGGACGTGCAGATGCCGTGAGCGGAAGCATTTCATTCAAAGCAATAGCCGCAGCTAGTGGAAATAGCGGTATTGCAGCCTTGACTAGTGGCTCTGCTGACTTGTCGGATACACTTTCAGGCGCATCATCAGGCTTTGCTCGCCTGGGAACAGGCGGGCCAGCAGACGGCCGTGGAGGAGGTTTTTTTGTGACAGCGGGAAATGGTGGCGGTTCAATTGCGATCGGGTCAAGCAGCGTGGCAAGTCGTCGTGGACATCCTGGAGATGCCATCGCATTGGCGGGCTATGGGGCACGTGGAGGAGTGGCGCAGATAAGAGCTGGCAATGGATATAAAGGCCCGGGTGGTATTGTTACTTTTGCTGCAGGACACAGCGACGAGGGAAATGGCGCAAACGCAAGTGTTGCGGCCGGGGCGACTCGTGGCAACTCCGCAGGCATCGTGATCATTGAAGCGGGAACAGCGCTATCCACAGCTTCAAATCGAGCAAGTCCAAATACTATTGGTGGCGCAGCGAGAGTCATGGGTGGCATCTCGACGATCGCAATTGGAGGTAACCTTGGTGCCAAAGGCGGAGATGGCGACATGTCCGGTTCAGTGCTCCTGAGTTCGAATGTAGTCGAAGGCGACAGTACCTCTGGGATACTACGATTTGGTTCCGGAACATCGTCAAACGGTAACTCAGGAGTTGTCAACTTGCGATCGGGAGACGGCGAGGGGGCAACAGGCGGGCGCTTGACTCTCTGCGTCGGAACTGCGCGTGGTGGCTCAGCTGGAGACTTGTGTGTTGCTGCGGGCGACACATCAGCACGAACTAGGACAAGTGGAGGTGAAATTGCACTCTGTTGCCCTTCTGGCGACGACCGAGACGAAGGCGGTGCCTTGACGCTCGTTGGTGGACCGGGTTACCCAGGAGGCGATGTACTCTCACCAGCGCCATGTTTCTACCAGGAATGTTTGAGTCATATGGTGTGATTTATTGAACATCATAGGTAAATATTACCACGGGCCAGGGAACATCATCTGGTAGCGGACACCTGGTGCTACGCACAGCTGATTCAGGTGACGAGGACAATAGCGGTGCGCTACAACTTGCCACGGGCACTACGTGTCGCGGCGATTCTGGGTGAGTATATAACAATATATTGCCTTCCATCTTGCCTAATGGCCAATTCCTACAGGTGTCTACACATGGCAACAGGCGCCGCACAAGCCGGTGGTTCGTTTCGTATTCTAGCGGGGATTGCAGCGCTATCTGATTATGCTGGTATGATATCTATAGATGGCGGCGGGACTGTGTGTGGCAGCGGTGGCAACGTCCGCGTGGCCACGGGAAAGGGAGTAGACCGCGATAGCGGTAATATTGTCATGGCAACAGCGGCTGCGGGATCGGACGCTGGAGCAAGTGGCGCTGTTGCTCTAAAAACAGGTTCCACGAGCGCAGGTAGCAGCGGAGCCCTTAGTTTGACAACAGGCACTGCTGTTTTGGGATCAGGCGCTATACCTGTGTTTGTGCAAGCGCGCGGGCTACCCCTTACACACCATACACTATAGGCGGAGATCTCGTGCTCAAGGTTGGCGAATCTCTGCTTCGGTCAGCATTCGTAACGGGAAAGTCAACAGTAGGTGGGAATGTCTATTTCGTTTCGGGCTCTGGACGCGCTGGAGCCAGTGGAGAGAGCGGTCGGATACTCGTGTTGACACAAAATGCAGGTGTCAAAGGCACAAGTGGAGCGCATTTCCTAGCGACTGGAACGGCAAGCCTCGGTGACTCTGGCACGATCTGCCTAGGTTCAGGTGTCGCCAAAAGTGGCGGAGGTGGCTCCTTTGTTGCATCTGTTGGTGTGGGAGACAGTGGAAACGGAGGGGAGGTGACAGTATACGCCGGAAGCGCATCTTGTAGTTCCAACAAAGGAGGCCTGATGGCACTTTCGGCAGGAAGGAGCCGTGCAGTTGCTTTCGGGGCCGGAGGTAGCGTGACGTGTGGTGCAGGACGTGGCCGCACAGATTCTGGTGGTGTGTTCTATATTTATAGCGGAATGAGTGTGCTGTCGACGTCCGGGGCAATATTGCTCCGTACGACTGATGCTGGTTCCGGTGGTGCTTCTGGCGAGCTGGCACTTACATCGGGCACCGCATCCTGCGGTGACTCTGGTACACTTAACTTCGAGACCGGGGCTGCGGCATCAGGGACTGGTGGTTTCGTGTGCTGCGTTGTAGGTCAGGGACGTTCTGGAATTGGGGGTGGCATACGTATGACTGCAGGCATAACAGCTGCGGAAGACGAAGACCGCAGAAATAGCGGCGGCTGCGTGAGCGTTGCAGCAGGTGCTGCCACACGGGGCGGAGACGGGACTATTGCTGCAGGTGACGGCGCGTCGGCGTCAGGCGGTTCTATTGATCTACGCAGTGGCTCCGCACGCGGCACGTCCTCAGGCGAGATTTCTCTGGCGACGGCAGAGAGTACTGACACTGGTGTCTCTGGTTTTGCAGACCTGAGGACAGGTTGCGGCACCTGTGGAAATGCTGGTCGCGTAAATTTTAGATCGGGTGCTGCTATTGGCGGTCGCGGGGGGGCGTTGGTCCTGAGTGCAGGCGATGGCACGTCCGGTCGTGGCGGCAATATCACCATAAGGGCGGGCCGAAGCGACGAAGGCACCGGCGGTCGTGCTTATTTTAACTCGGCTGGAGGTGCTTCATCTTCCTCTGGCAGCGTCCGCATACACACACCCAACGCGGGCACGCGTGGCGCTAGCGGGAGTCTCCGATTCAGTACCGGCACGACGTCTCGTGGCAACTCAGGCGAGGTTGTCTTTGGTACGGGCGCGGCAACTGGTGGCCGTGGCGGTGCTGTTTTTGCCCGAGTTGGTCGTGGTGCTTACACAGGTGGCGTGGCTTGCACCGTGGCTGGGCGCACCTGGAGTGGAACGGGAGGCTTTCTCGCATCAGCAACTGGCGAAGGAGCAGCCACAACCAGTGGCTTTGTTCGCGTGGCAGTTGCAAACGCAGGAACAAGAGGTTCATCGGCAGCGCTTAGTTTTAGCTCGGGATCAGGATCACATGGTAATGCGGGGGCTATCGAATCCGGTTCAGGGGCAGCGACTGGGGGTCGGGCAGGCCTCGTGCGCCTGACGGCCGGTAGCGGTACCAGTGCCACGGGCAGTGAGGCAACGGTAGATGCTGGTCGTAGTCGCAGCCGTACAGGTGGCTCTGTTAATTTATTTTCTGCTGAAGGGACGCTCCACACAAGTGGCTCTATCAGGGTAGCGACGGCAAATAGTGGCCATGAAGGGGTCAGTGGTAGCATGACGTTTAGTACCGGCACCGCTTCGTCTGGGAACACAGGCATTTGCGTGGTTAGCTCCGGCATCGCAACTGGTGGTAGTGGGGGTAGCATTAGCGTGGCGGTCGGCTATGGCGACTCGGGTTCTGGTGGTTCTGCCATGCTTGTGGCGGGTCGAAGCTCTGCCGCGTCCGGTGGTAAGCTACTGATGCAGACTACAGACTCGACCAGAGCAACTAGTGGTGCATTTTGTATTCGAACCGCAAACGGTGGGAATAGGGCTGGTGCAAGTGCTCGTCTCTGCTTCAGTTCAGGTTCTGCCAAAATTGGCAACTCCGGTGCTTTAACTATTGGGAGCGGTGCGATTTCCGCAGGCCGTGCTGGCAGAACATATATTAGCGTCGGGAGTAGCCAAAGTGGCGTCGCAAGCGCAGAAGTCTTCCTCGCTGGACGCACGGCTGAACGGACAGGAGGGTTATTTGCTCTTGCTGGTGGTGGTGCTGCAGGCACAACATCGGGTGCGTGTCATCTTCAGACTACAAATGGTGGCGTGTCGGGTACCAGCGGTGCTCTTGTCTTTAGTAGTGGTAGCAGTGACGATGGCAATGCTGGTGCATTGGAATTAGGGTCTGCTGCGGCGACAGGCGGTTGCAGCGGTTCGATATTAGTTGTAGCCGGGGGCGGCGATAGCGGCATTGGGGCTCAGCTAGTTGCACGAGCTGGACGTAGCGGCTGCCACACAGGGGGCTCCCTTGCGGCTCTCGCTGCTTCGGGCATCTCAGCATCAACTGGCACAATTGCCCTACAATCGGTAAATGCTGGTGCTGTTGGTACCAGCAGTCGTTTAGAATTCAGTGCAGGCACTGCATACAGCGGTAACAGTGGTATGCTCAGCGTTGGCGTGGGTGGATCCACAGGAGGAGCAGGCGGATTACTCCGCGCTTCTATTGGCGGTGGAACGAGTGGGAGCGCAGGGAGTATTTTAGCAGCTGCAGGACGCACATGTGATTCGACCGGGGGATTAGTTGGTTTATTGGCTGGTGGTTCTGGTGGAACAAGTTCGGGTAGAATGATAGTTTGTTCTACTAATGCGGGGGCGTCTGGAGCTAGTGGTTATTTGGTTTTTAGCACAGGTTTGCCAAATGACGGCAACAGCGGAAGCGTGTCGCTAGGTACCGGTCAGGTCACAAGCGGCGCTGGCGGCGCAATACTTGTCACGTCCGGTCTTGGTTTAAGTGGTACGGGAGGTCTCGTCGTTTGTCAGTCAGGTCGCACGGTCTCTCGCGAAGGAGGGAAGGCAACACTGATAGCCGGCGAAAGTCGCGCTTCCAGCAGTGGGTCTATCGCCATTATAGGAGCAAATGGTGGCTTTTTAGGATCTAGTGGTTATCTCGCGTTCAGCTCTGGTACTGCCAAAACATGCAATTCCGGGAAACTTTGCCTCGGGTCTGGAGACGCAACTGCTGGTAGTGGAGGTTCAATTTCTTTTACCACGGGGAGGGGCTCGAGTGGTACAAAGAGGACGATCGTGATAGCAGCGGGTCGGTCGGTGGCACCAGCAAAGAGAACAGGCGGCACACTTAGTGTGTTTTCTGGCTGCGTGGCTGCGAAAAGCTCGGGGGCTATTGCGTTGCGCACATCGAATGGCGGCGTCTTTGGTTTGGCTGGTAGTCTCCTCTTCAGTTCCGGATCGACTTCAGTCGGAAATAGCGGCATGATGTGCGTTGGGACGGGCTTAGCGAGTGGCGGGAGAAGCGGTGCCGTGACCTTGGCTGTAGGGAGCAGCAGCAGCGGGGCTGGTGGTCTTGGCTTGCTACAAAGTGGCCGCAGTAGCGTGTCAACCGGAGGCATCGTGGTAATGACTGCAGGAGAAGGCGCAGCGACTTCTACGGGTACAGTCGATGTACATAGCAGCAACGCTGGGAGCTCAAAATCAGCGGGTGGTCGTCTTATCTTTAGCTCGCGTGGTGCAACTGCTGGTAACACTGGGAGTGCACTATTTGGGTCAGGTTCTACGACAGCCGGGCACGGAGGGCGCGCAGTGATATCATCTGGTAGTGGGACCTCTGGATCAGGCAGTGCCATCTCTTTGGCGGCGGGAAGGAGCACGTCGCACACAGGGGGTCTTTTTACAATTTCGACCCAGATAGGTAGTGCAACAAGCAGCGGCGCTGCTTGTGTGCGATCGTCAAATGCTGGAAGATCTGGAGCAAGTGGTCATCTCGTGTTCAGCAGCGGGTCGGCTGTCCGTAGTAACTCAGGTTGCATTCTTTTGGGATCCGGGCCTGGGCAGGGTGGCCGAGGCGGTGGCATTATAGTGACGGCCGGTGGAGGAACGGGCTCCGGGGGTCGCGCACTATTCCAATCTGGTCGTAGTAATGGGCAAAGCGGTGGATGTGTCTCGGCGCGAGCTGGCGAAGGAACTGTATCTAGCAGTGGTGACGTCCGTGTCCAGTCGTGGGCAGCATCGGGTGGATCTGGTGCAAGTGGGTGCCTCCTCTTTTCATCAGGTGTTTCGAGGAGTGGCAACTCAGGAGGCATCACACTAGGCTCACACGCAGCCACACGTGGATGTGGCGGAGCGGTGCGCCTTGCGGTTGGAAGCGGTACATCCGGCATTGGTGGCTCTCTCGGAATTGCATCGGGACGAAGCTTGAAATCAACTGGCGGAACAGTCGATCTTGGAGTTGCGGAAGGCACAGTTGCCAGTAGCGGCAGCTTCTTGGTACGGACTGCAAACAGCGGTTTCGGCGGTGTATCCGGGCGCCTAACATTCAGCAGCGGCACGGCATGCGCAGGAAATGCTGGTGAGGTCAGAGTCGGTAGTCGTGCTTCATCAACAGGTCGGGGAGGTTCAGTCGCTGTGAGCGCAGGTAGCGGAAGCAGCGGGTTTGGTGGGTGTATTCATGGTCAAGCGGGTCAAAGCATTGCGACTGGAGGCTCCGCATATATGCTGAGTGGTGAAGGCACGGTAGCCAGCAGTGGCACCGTCTCGTTCTTAAGTGCGAATGCTGGCCCGGGTGGGTCCAGCGGACGCCTTTCGTTCAGTTCGGGAGCGGCTAGCGTAGGTAACAGTGGCCAAATTTCTATTGGTTCCGGGACTACAGCTATAGGCCGTGGAGGCTCGGTTTCCATGAGCGTCGGGAGTGGCAACAGTGGTGC
>Ga0114997_10004029_pt1 | contig 11436 bp, 14 predicted proteins | sample ArcticOcean_MG_C_2_FD_87045 | JGI IMG/M metagenome (GOLD analysis project Ga0114997, IMG submission 87045) | Marine microbial communities from western Arctic Ocean - ArcticOcean_MG_CB4_136 | ecosystem: Environmental > Aquatic > Marine > Oceanic | place: Arctic Ocean: Canada Basin | collected... | reverse complement strand
AAGGTTTTTTATCAACTTTTAAAATTGATCCAATTTTCGTAAGTTTAATTCCATAATTAGAGGCTATTTTTTTGATGATACTCTTTTTGCCCTTAGAGGCTGTAAATAAGACCTGATAGTCATCACCTCTAGATATATAGTTTACCTTAGGTAAATTTTTTAAGGCTAATACTTTTTTTAAATTATGAGAAATAGGAATATCTTTTAAATGAAGTTTATAAGAAAGTTGCTGAGTATTCAGCATTTTATCTAAATCGGTTAATAAACCATCAGAAATATCAATTGCTGTATTAGCAAATTTATTAATATGGTTTACTAATTGTAATTGGATATTTGGCATAAAATACTGATTAATAAAATATTTATTTAGCGAACTATTGAGTTTAATTTTCTTTTTTAAAACCAATAATCCTAAGTAACTATCACCTAAATTACCTGAAACATAAATATCGTCGTTAACTTTAGCTTTGTTTCGATAAATAATGTTATTTGCAAAACCAATGGATGTAATCGTAAAACTTAATTTATTTGAAAATACTGTATCACCTCCACTTAAAAATATCTTATATTTATTTTGTTCATCATTAAGTGATTTACTTATTTTTAATAAATTAGATTTAGAGAAACTTTTTTTATTACCTGATCCAGAAATAAAATAATATTTTGGTTTAACACCTTTGCAAATAAGATCTGAAATAGATGATCTTATTATTTTTTTAATTACTAAATCAGGCTTTTTAAAATCGATAAAATGATTACCTTCAACATATGTGTCAACAGAAATTACTAATCTATTTTTTTTATCAAAAAAAACATCATCATTTAAATTTAAAGAACATAGTGATTTTTTTGCTAGTTGTTGAAAATAATTTTTTATTAATTCAAATTCATTCATTAGAAGTTCTTATTTTTTTTGCTATTTTATCTAATATAGCGTTGAGATACTTTGTTTGAGAGTCTTCTAAAAAAAAGTTAGATGCATTAAGGTATTCTTTGATAATTATTTTTGTAGCAATCTTTGGTTTATATAAAAATTCAAAGACAGCAGATTTTATTATAACTTGAAAAATTTTATCAACATTTCCTAATTTTAAATCTTCGCTTAAATGATTTTTAACTTCTTCAATAATAACATCGTCTCTTTCAATAGTTCCTAGAACAACATCTTTGATAAATTTTTTAAACCTATGTTTTGAAAAAATTAAATCTGCATCATCATTAAAAAATTTACCATATAATTTTTGTATAATTATAACTCTTGGACTTTGCTTTGGATTATATGGAGTTCTCATTATAATTGAGATAAAACTGATATTACAGCTAGAGCTGCCTCTCTACCTTTCTTTTTTCTAGAGATGGCCTGACTCATATTTAAACAAGTAATAATTCCGTTACCTATAGGTTTTTTATTTTCTATTGATAGTCTCATTATAGCGTCTGTAGATGCCTTGGATATAAAATCAAAATGTGGTGTTTGTCCTTTAATGACACAACCAAGCGCTATGAATCCATTATATTTTTTAATATTTTTGGAAATTGTAACAGGAATCTCAAAGACACCTGGCACTCTAATAATTTTAACAAAACTAGACTTGGGAAGTGCTTCATTGGCACTCGTAAGTAAACCTTTTGAAATATCTTTGTAATAATCAGCAATAACTATTAAATATTTTTTTTTCATTAAATTATTTCTTGTTTAGTGATCTTAATATCATAACCCTCTAAACCGATAACTTTTTTAGGAGATTTGGTAATTAATATCATATTTTTAATTTTTAAATCTTTTATTATTTGTGCACCAATACCATAGTTTCTTATAAGTTTGTCGTTACCTTTTTTATAAAAATCTTTATTTTTATAGTCTTTAAGAGTTTGAGTAACGGATCTTAAATTTGTGTCTTTTATGAATACAAGAACGCAATTATTAAATTTTGTGAAATAATTTAAAGTTTTGTTAAATGAATTTGGTAACTGTTGATTAATTAAATAATTTTGAACTACATTTGATGAAATTACTCTAACTCTGGGTGTTATTCCTTTTTTAATATTTCCCTTAATTAAAGAAAAATGTTCAGATCCATCTAATAAGTTTTCATAAATTCTAATCTTATATTTTTGGTTTTTAATTATAATATCAGATTGCTTTTTGAGTTTAATTAACTTTTCTTTTTTTAATCTATAAGCGATAAGATCTTCTATCTTACCAATTTTTAAATTATGTTTTTTTGCAAAATTAAACAAATCTTGACCTTTAGCCATAGTTCCATCCTCATTCATTATTTCACAAATAACAGCAGAATTATTTTTCCTTGCAAGTTTTGAAATATCTACAGAGGCTTCTGTGTGGCCAGCCCTAACTAAGACACCACCATCTTTTGCGATAATTGGAAAAACATGACCTGGTGATACAATTTCTTTTTTATGAACATTTTTTTTAGACGCAATTTTTATAGTTTTTGCTCTATCTTTTGCGGATATGCCAGTTGTTATACCTTTTTTAGCTTCTATAGAAACTGTGAATGCAGTTTTATTTCTTGATTGATTTACTGGTGACATTAATGATAAATTTAATCTTTTAGCTTGGACACTATCAACAGCTAAACATATTAAACCACGACCGTATTTTGCCATAAAATTTATGTTTTTGGCATTAGAGTCAGATGTTGATATTATTAAATCACCCTCATTTTCTCTTTTTTCATCATCGACTAAGATAAACATACCACCTTTTTTAGCTATACCAATAATACTTTCTATTGGTGCGTAATTATTTTTTTTCATTGAAATAATTTTTAACGTATTTAGATAAGATATCTATCTCTATATTGACTAGGCTATTTTTTTTTAATGAAAATAAATTAGTGAATTTAAAAGTATGAGGAATAACCCATATTTGAAAACCTTTTTTAGTTATTTTAGAAATTGTGAGAGAAATACCATTTATGCAAATAGATGCTTTTTCAATTAAGTTTTTTCTTAGCTTTTTAGGAATTTCACAATCAAATAGATAAGATTTATCAATTTTTTTAATTAACAATATCTTACCTACGGTATCAACATGTCCTTGACAAATATGTCCAGATATTTTTTGGCCATATTTTAATGGAAGCTCTAGATTAATACTATCTTTAACTTTTAAAAATTTAAATTTAGACCTTTGAACAGTTTCGTTTGAAAGATAAAATTCTATTACTTTTTTTTTTATAGCGATTAAAGTCAAACACACACCGTCACATGATACGGAGATGCCAATATCATTATTTGTTAATTCTAAATTAGATTTTATAAAAATATTAATACCATTCATCCTTTTAGAAATTTTTACAATATTACCCTGATTAAATATTATTCCATTAAACATATTATTTCTTATAAAGTGTAATTTTATCTTTACCTAATATTGAATCAATTTTTGATTTACTTTTGTATTTTTGAGCAAGATATTTAATGTTGTTAAAATCTTTATATTCTTCAAATTTTAATAAAACTTTTGGGCTTTTAAATAGGTAAAATTGATTAAATATTCTGTTTTTTAGAAAACTTCCAGTTAAATCATTTCCACCTTCAACCAAAAGATTTCTACATCCTAGATTATAAAGTTTTTTTAAAACAGATTTAAGATCAAAATATTTATTTTTGGATATTTTTGATTTTACTAAATTAATGCCTTTACTTTTAAATAGTGTTATTTTTTCTTTAGTTGCGTTCTTGTAAAAAATTATAGTATTTTTTTTATTTGAAGTCTTAAAAATATAAGAATTAGTTTTTGTAGATAAATTATTATCTAGAATTATTCTTTTAGGTGAAAATTTCTTTAAGTTTTTAAGTCTGCAATTAAGCTTTGGGTTGTCTTTATTTAATGTTTTATATGTGGTCATCAAAGAATCGTTTTTGAATCTTAAAAAATGAGTCAATTGATCTGAATGAATATCTGTAATTCTCTTTATACCTTTCCTATAAATAATATTATTTTTTGAAATTGCAATTTTTCCTGTTGTGTAGGGTATTTTATTAGTTCTATTAAAAAAATATGGTTCATAAAAAATTTTCATATCTTTTTTAAGCAATCCTCTTTTTACAGCAATTTTATTAGATCTAAAAATATTGAAACTTTTGCCTTTTACTTTTTTATCAATATCTTCAATAGAGTATAAAACTTCACTAATTTTATTTTTAATTATAATATTTGTGCATGGTGGTGTTTTTCCATAATGATTGCATGGTTCTAATGTTACATACATTTTTGAACCTTTTAAATCATCATTAGAATTTTTTATTGCATTAAATTCTGCATGAGGTGTTCCATCAAAGCCTGTCTGACCAATTGATATGATTACATCATTTTTTACAACTACACAGCCTACAGATGGGTTTATACCAGTTAAACCGTGCCTTGCTCTTGCCAAATTCAAAGCAAGTTTCATATATTTGGTATCTTTTATTGAAAATTTATCTTTTTTTGTAGACATCTATTTTGTCAACAAATTGAATAAAATCTTTTTCTTCTCTAAAGTTTCTATAAACTGAAGCAAACCTAACATAGGCTACAGGGTCTAATTCTTTAAGACCTTCCATAACCATAGTACCAATTGTATTGGAAGAAATTTCTATTTGCCCAAGTTCTTCCAAAGATCTATAGATTTTACTTATAAATTTTTCTGCAGTGTCAGTGTCGATTGGTCTTTTTTTAAGAGCTATATAGATAGATTTTGATAATTTTTCTCTATCAAAAGTTGATTTTCTTCCATTTTTTTTAACAACTATAAGTTCTCTAAATTGAACTCTTTCAAAAGTAGTAAATCTTTCTCCACATTCACAAAGTCTTCTTCTTCTTATTACTGAACCATCCTCAGTTGGTCTGGAATCTACAACAGATGTTTCACCTTTTTTACAAACAGAACAAATCATAATCTATAAATTTTTATATATAGGAAAAGATGCACAAAGATCAATAACTTCTTTTCTTACCTCATCTTCAACTTTACTATTATCGTTTGGATTTTCAGACAAACCTTTAATTATTCTAGTAATTAATTCACCAACTTTTTGAAATTCTTTCAAACCAAAACCCCTTGTTGTAGCTGCTTGTGATCCCAATCTTATACCAGAAGTAATCATTGGCTTTTCTGAATCAAAGGGTATTCCATTTTTATTACAAGTAATATTAGCTCTGCATAGACTTTCGGATGCAATATTACCTTTTACATTAAATGGTCTTAGGTCTACTAACATTAAATGTGTGTCAGTGCCTCCAGAATAAATCTTAAATCCATTATTTTTTAATGTTTCTGATAAAATTTTAGCGTTAGCTAAAACAGATTTAATGTACTCTTTAAATTCTGGTTTAAGCGCTTCTAAAAAACCTACGGCTTTTGCTGCAATAACATGCATTAATGGTCCACCCTGATATCCTGGAAAGACTGCAGTATTAAATTTTTTTGCTAAATTTTCATCATTTGTTAAAATAATTCCACCTCTTGCACTTCTAAAAACTTTATGTGTTGTTGAGGTAACTACATGAGCATATTCACATGGATTTGGGTAGGCTTTTCCTGCAACTAAACCCGAATAATGTGCCATATCAACCATAAGATAGGCACCTACTTTATCCGCAATATCTCTAAATCTTTTAAAGTCAATTATTCTTGAATAAGCACTGCCTCCAGCAATAATAAGTTTTGGTTTATGCTCTAAAGCAAGTTTTTCAACATTGTCATAATCAATAAGTTCTGAAGTTTTGTCTACATCATATCCTATTGCATTAAACCATTTCCCTGACATTGAAATTTTTAATCCATGAGTTATATGACCACCAGAATTTAAACTCATGCCCAGAAAAGTATCCCCAGGACTTAATAAAGCTAAAAATACTGCTCCATTAGCTTGAGCTCCAGAATGAGGTTGAGCATTAGCAAATTTACAACTAAATAATTTTTTGAGTCTTTCAATAGCTAAATTTTCAGCTACATCAACATGTTCGCATCCATTGTAGTATCTTTTCCCAGGATAGCCTTCTGCGTACTTGTTGGTTAAAACTGAACCTTGAGCTTCTAATACGGCTTGCGAAACAATATTTTCAGAGGCTATCAACTCAATATGCTGTTGTTGTCTTTTTAATTCGTTGTTGATAACTTTATGCAATTCTGGATCAGTTTTCAATAAACTATCCTCAAAAAAACTTTTATATTTTTCGTTTAAATAATTTTTTTCACTAGACATGGTTAAATTTTCTTAATTCTTTTTGTATGTCTTCCACCTTCAAATTTTGTATTTAAAAAAACCCCAACACAATCGATAGCATTTTTTTTTGATAATAATCTTGATCCTAATGTAATGATATTTGCATCGTTATGCAATCTTGATAATTTTGTTGATTTTAAATTAAAACATTGTGCAGCACGTATATTTTTGTGTCTATTGGCTACAATGCACATTCCCATTCCAGAGCCACAAACTAATATACCAACATGTTTATTGTTACTTTTAACTTTTTTAGCCATTTTGTGTGCATAATCAGGGTAATCAACCCTACTCTCATTTAATGGTCCTAGATCAATAAATTTTGTTTTTCTCATTTTTAAATAAAGTTTAATAGACTCTTTTAATTTAAAGCCTGCATGATCCGATGAAATAAATATTTTTTTCAATTTAGTTAAATTTATAGTCTAGTACACATGCCACCAGGTGTATTCTGTCTTCTTCACCACCATTGAAAGCATTGTGATATTTTGTATTATTGGTTATCCATACAGAACCATCTGCATCCATATGTTTTGCAACATTATCTACAACCATTATAGCACCAGGATTGGTTATTATTGGAATGTGTAGTCTTGGCTCTGGATCTCTATGCCAACTTAACGTTGATCTGGGTTTTTTTAATAATATTCTAACACGACCCAATTTATATTTTGCAGAAAGTTTATCAAACACTTCTTTAAAATAAGTATCTTTATATTCTGCAATAAATTGGGAATAAGCTGACTCATTTATTATAACATCTCTAAGTGCTTCTTTGCCTGACGAATCCGGTTTGGTCCAGTAAACACCTCTTGCCTTGTTTCCTTTAATTGAGTCAGGATCACCAGGTATTTGTGTTAATGAAATTGCACTAAAATTGCTTACACCATCAACACCAGCAAAATTTTTGGCATCAACTAGTTGGTAATATGCCTCCTGGAGCTTTTTGATATCAAATTTAATATCTTGTCTTTGAAAATCGTTAAAATTTAAACTCATTGATATATTATTTACACATTTTATAATATATTTGTATATTACATTTGTCGCATTTTACATATAAATAAAGTTATGATTGTCACAGGAAAATATCCAACTTTGAGACTCCGAAGAAACAGAAAAGCGGACTGGACAAGAAGACTAGTTCAGGAGAGTAGCTTATCATCAAGTGATTTTATTTTACCTATTTTTTTAGTTGAAGGAAAAAATAAAAAAGAAACTATAAAGACAATGCCAGATGTCTTTCGATATACTGTTGATAAATTAGAGATTATTGTCAATAAAGCAATTAAAAATAAGATACCAATGATTGCTTTATTCCCTTTTTCTAATATTAAAAAAAGAAATGCGGCTGGTTCTGAAGCTCTAAATGAAAATAATTTAGTTTGTAGAGCGACTAGATTTATTAAAGAAAAATACAAAAATGAAATAGGTGTTATGTGTGATGTAGCTTTAGATCCTTATACATCGCATGGACATGACGGTTTGTACAAATCAAACTATGTAATGAATGATGAAACTATTGAAATATTAATTAAACAATCATTGCTACAAGCTGAAATGGGTTGTGATGTTTTGGCACCTTCGGATATGATGGATGGAAGAATAGGTAAAATTAGAAAAGCATTAGATAAAAATAATTTTCAACTTACGCAAATTTTATCCTACGCGGTAAAATTTTCTTCTAATTTTTATGGTCCTTTTAGAGATGCTGTTGGTTCAAAAAATCTGTTAAAGGGTGATAAAAAAAATTATCAAATGGATTATAGAAATAGTGATGAGTCACTTAGAGAGGTAGCGCTAGATATTAAAGAAGGTGCAGATATGGTTATGGTAAAACCAGGTCTGCCCTATCTAGATATAATTAAAACTGTTAAAGAAAATTTTAAGATTCCAGTATTTGCTTACCAAGTATCCGGGGAGTATAGCTTATTATCTAGCGGTATTAAAAATGGACTAATAGACGAAGGTGCTATCATTGAAAGTTTGATATGCTTTAAAAGAGCCGGTGCCAATGCGATAGTAACATATTATGCTGATAAAATTTCTAAATATATAAAGTAATTATTTTAACATATTAATGAAATCTATTCTTGAAGGTGGATGATTAATATTATTTGGTTTCAGAATACTTTTTTCAAGATAATCTCCTACAAGACTGAGTCCTTTTAATAAGTTATTTATATCAATAATATTTAGATTTTTTTCAATTAGAAAATTAGGAACAATTTTTTTTTGGTTAAAAGTATTTACATAATATTTAGTCTTATTATTAATAATTTCACTATTAACTAAATCTTTTAAAACTAAATCATAACCAAGTAATTTAAACAATTCTAGTTCCCAGAAAATATATTCTTTAATCCACTCTTCTAAAGTTAAGAGATCAAAAAATTTATCAAGTAAATCAAAAATTTTTTTATTTATTTGAGATTCAGCTGTTAATAATTTGATTAAATTCATTGCAGATGACAAGCATAATAACTTTTTTTTATCATCAAAATACAATGGTGTTGTTGCTTTTAAAATTTCTACTTTAAAATAACCGATTCTACCTTCAGTCTTAGTGCTATTATTTACATGTATTTTATTTCCAATTTGTAAATAATTTTTTATCTTCTTGGAAGATGCACCAAAAATTATACCCGAACATTTGCCATGGTTTTCTGTATAAATTTCAGCAATAATTGAATTTTCATTATATTTATTTTTTGATATTAAATATCCAATATCATCCCAATGCATTATATACCTAAACTTTTCAATAAAAATTTGGCAGCTTTTTGTTCCGCATCCTTTTTTGAGAAACCTACAGCTTTAACAAATTCTGTTGTTTCTAATTTTACTGCAACTTTAATTATTGGTTTATGTCTAGGACCTAAATTTTCTAACAATTTATAGATAGGTAATTTTTTATATTTTTGAAGTGAATATTCTTGTAGTTTTGTTTTTGCATCAATAAAAGTAAATGAACTTACTTCTAAATTGTCTTTCCATAAATTTAATACTAATTTTTTTACAACATTTAAACCTTGGTCAATAAATAATGCTCCAATCAATGCCTCCAAAGAATCTGAGATAATTTTATCTGCAATTTTGATTGTTTTTTTTTTATTATTAGAAATTAAAATAAATTTTTCTAAATTAATATTTTTTGCTATTTCCAAACATTTATTTTTATTAACTAATGAAGCAAATTTTTTATCTAAAATCCCCTCTTTTTCATTAGGATAAATTTCTAATAATTTTTCAGAAATAATCAATCCTAAAACTCTATCTCCTAAAAATTCTAATTTTTCATTATTAATAATTGAGTCAAAACTTTTGTGAGTTAAGCTTTTCACAAATAAATCTTTATCTTTAAAATTAAGATTAATTATTTTTTCTAATTTTTTTAAATCAATTTTCATTAATTTATTCTTTTAAAAAATCTGTCTATTCTTATTGTTTGCGGCCATTTCCAAAATTTTAGAATACTTGCAATTCTATAATCTGATGAAAAAAATATAAATTGAGCTTTTCCTACAAGATTGTCTTCATGAACATATCCTACACTTGATAGATACCTACTATCTTTTGAACAATCTCTATTGTCACCCAAAAAAAAATAATGTTTTTTAGGAACAATAAACTTATCTGAATTTTGATAAGTGTAATTTTTTCTATATACGGTTTTATAAGTCTTATTTCTAAAAATATTTTCTTCAAAAGTATTTACCTCTATTAGATTTTTATCTCCACAATAAATTTTATCTTTACTCGAAACTTTAGATTTTAATACTTGGCTACTATTAAGATATAGATTTCCATCTATAAATTGCACTTGGTCTCCTGGCAAACCGATCAATCTTTTTATATAATCAGTTCTATTGTCAGATGGAGTTTTAAAAACAATTACATCACCATGTTCTGGTACTTTGCCAAATATTCTTCCTTTAAATAATCGAGGGCTAAATGGAAATGAATGTTTACTGTAACCAAATGAATATTTTGTTACAAACAATCTATCGCCTATTAATAAATTTGGCTCCATTGATGATGAAGGAATATAAAAAGGTTGAATAAGTAATGATCTTATTATAACTGCTATTATTAGAGCATAAAAGATTGTTTTTATATTTTCTATTAAATATTTTTTATACATTTTATGATTTTTGTAATATTACGAAAGCAATAGAATATTTTTTTTCATCTGAAATTGATAGAAAGAAATTGAAATTATTGATTTTGTATTTTTTTTTAATGAACAATTTAATTTTTTTTGTGATTAAAAATGATGGTTTTCCAAGCTTATCATTGGTTATGGATATGTCTTTAAAATTGATACCTTTTCGAAAACCAGTACCTAAAGATTTAACAAATGCTTCCTTTGCCGCAAATCTTTTTGAAAAAAACATATTTTTATTCTTATTTTTTTTTGAAATTAAAATTTCATCTTTAGAAAATATTCTATTTAAAAATAAATTATTCTTAATTGATTTTTCAATTCTTGAATTTTCAACTATATCTACACCAATGCCAATAATATTCATAAACTAATCATTTGATAATATTTTAAAATTTTTTATAACTTTTTTAAGCCCATCAAAAATCGACTCTCCAATTATAAAATGCCCAATATTAAACTCTTTAATTTCTTTTATTTTGCTTAATATTTTTGTAGTTTTGTAATCCATGCCATGACCAGCGTGTACCTCTAAACCAATTGAATCTGCAATCTTTGCACATAACTTAATTTTAGCTAGTTCTTTTAAAAATATTTTTTTTTCTTTAATTAAGTTTGACAGTTTACCTGTATGTAATTCTATGCAATCAGTCCCTAAAAATTTTGATAATTTAACATCATTAACATTTGGATTTATAAAAAGACTAGTTCTAATTTTTACTTTTTTTAACTGCTTAATTATTCTTTTAATTTTTAAATTATTCTTTTTAAGATTTAAACCACCCTCCGTAGTTACTTCCTGTCTTTTTTCGGGAACCAAACACACATAATGAGGTTTATTTTTTAATGCTATCTTTAAAATTTTTTCATTAGCTGCTATCTCTAAATTCAAAGGTATTTTTTTATTTTTAGATATATTCTTAAGATCAAAATCTTTAATATGCCTTCTATCTTCTCTTAAATGTATGGTTACAGAATTTGCACCACAATTAATTGCATGTAGTGCAGCTGTATACGGATCAGGGTGTTTT
>Ga0114997_10004028_pt1 | contig 11438 bp, 12 predicted proteins | sample ArcticOcean_MG_C_2_FD_87045 | JGI IMG/M metagenome (GOLD analysis project Ga0114997, IMG submission 87045) | Marine microbial communities from western Arctic Ocean - ArcticOcean_MG_CB4_136 | ecosystem: Environmental > Aquatic > Marine > Oceanic | place: Arctic Ocean: Canada Basin | collected... | reverse complement strand
CCTATAGAGCCGTGGTAGACCACCACGTTGATAGGCTGGATGTGGAAGCGCAGTAATGCGTGTAGCTGACCAGTACTAATAGCTCAATTGGCTTGATTTATGCACTGAAAAAAATTTTTAGTTTTTATATGATATTAATTATGAAAATAATCTTTTTAGATATTTTTTTATTTATTAACTTACTACAATAAATCTTTTAATGAGAAATAAAATTATATGTGTAGTGCAGGCACGAGTTAATAGTTCAAGACTTCCAGGAAAAATACTACTATCAATTTACAATAAAAGTTTATTAAGGCATTTGCTTGAAAGATTGAAAAAACTCAAAGAAATTGATGATCTGTTTGTTGCAACTACAAAAAATAAAGAAGATGATCTAGTATCAAAAATTGCAAAAGATACAAAAGTTAAAATTTATCGAGGCGATGAAAATAATGTTCTTAAAAGATTTTATAATTGCTCAAAAAAAAATTCATCAAATATCATAATTAGAATAACAGCTGATTGTCCATTAATTGATATTAAATATGTTGAAGAATTATTATACTTTTTCAAAAATTCAAATTTTGATTATGTAAGTAATGTGGGTACAAATTATTTACCCGATGGTTTTCACTGTGAAATATTTAGTTTTAAATCATTAGCTAAAACTTATAGGTTAGCCAAATCAAGATTTGATAAAGAACACGTGACATCATTTATCTGGTCTAATCCTAAGTTATTTTCGGTATACAGTTATAAGGGTAAAAAATTAAAAAATTATTCTAAGAAAGTTAGATTAACAATTGATTATTTTGAAGATTACATACTTATAAAAAAAATTTTTGAAAAATTATATAAAAAGAATAAATTTTTTTCATTAGAGAAAATTTTGTCTTTTTTAAAAAAAAATAATAGTCTTTTGCAAATTAATAAAAAATACCATAATCTTCAATGGACAAAATATCATTCAAAAAGAGAGAAGTATAAAAAAATCCAATAATCATGAGTAATAATATTTACATTTACTACGAATTTTTTAAAAGAGAATTTTTAAGTAATTTATTATTATCTGTAGTAGGAGCAAAAAAAAATTTAAATATCTACATTGGAACAAATAACGTATTTAATATACTTCACAAAAAAAAATTAATTTTACCAGGTATTTTTCACACCAAAAGTCTTAGCCATGGTTTAAAAAAAACTAATTTACACAAAAAATTAGTAAATGATAATTTTATGATAACCAGCATAGATCAAGAGCATGGTGTAATTGATAAAGGAAATTTTAACGAAATTTTTATTAAACCAAGAGTTCATTCGGATGATTTAAATTTATGTAGTGCTTATTTTTGTTGGGGAAGTTTTGATCATAAAAATCTAAGTAAAAAATTTAAAAATAAAAAAATTTTTTATTTAACTGGTTCACCCCGTGTAGATTTATGGAAAAAAAATTTTGATAGAATTTGGAAAAAAAATGACAGAATTAAAAAAGAAAAATATATACTATTTGTTTCCAATTTTAGTTTTGTAAACAACTATTACAGTTATAAAGAACTAATTGATAGAAAGAGGCTAGAAAATTATTATGTAAGATCTCCTAATCTAGAGAAAGAAGATAAAAAATTTTATCTATATCAAAAAAAAACATTAAAAAAGTTTATGGGTTTATTAAAAAAGTTTTCTAAAAAATTTCCAGATAAAATTATTTATGTCCGCCCGCACCCTACTGAAAGAATAGATTATTGGATTAAAAATCTGAAGAATTTCGATAATATAATTATTAAAAGTGATGGAGATATTTCTGTCTATATCAGAAATGCAGAATGCATTGTACAAAGTGGATGCACTAGTGCCATAGAGAGTTACATAAGGAATGTTCCCGTTATAAATTATGTACCTGTCAATTCAAAAAATCAAATATTTGGACAGTTTATAAATCAAATATCTCAAAATGTTTATAATGATGAACAGTTTTTCAATTTAATAGATAAGAAAAATTATAGAATATTAAATAAAAAAAAACATGCAGTTAATAAAAGAATGTTATTCCTAGATAAAAATTTTTCTAGTTATAAAATTATAAAAACTTGGCAAAATTTGCTAAAAAGAAATTCTTACTTTGCAAAAAATAAACCAAACTTAAATAATAAGAATTATCAGATTTTTACATATTTATTTTTTTATGATTTATATAAGAAATTTATGATTAATTTAGTTTTATTTTTTAAAGGCAAGTTGTATTTAAAAAAAATCATTAACCATAAAACTGAAAAAATTAATGTTTCCTCAATTAAATATAAAATTGAACAAATAACAAAATCCTTAAATGTTAAAAATAATTTAAGGGTAAAACAACTTGGACAGGATATTTTACACATATCTTTAGAGAAAAAATAAGATATCATTTTAAAAGTTTACCATCTTGTTTATAGGCAGTAATGTATTAATATGATTAAGCCTCTAATAATAGATATCCATTCAGGAAATATTCTTTTCACTAAAAAATATTTTATCAAATTTAAATATTGAAGTTACTGTTGGGAATAAGGAAGAGGAAATTGAAAAAGCTACTCATATTTTTTTACCTGGTGTTGGAACTTATGCAAATGTTATTAAGAACACTAATAAGTTTATAAATATTCCATTGTTAAAAAATCAAATAATTTTAAAAAAAAAACCAATTTTAGGTATATGTGTAGGTATGCAAATTTTGTCAGATTTTGGAAAAGAAAATGGGACATACAATGGTTTGTCTCTGATAAAAGGTAGTGTTGAAAAAATTGTGACTGAAGAAATATTGCCTCACGTAGGATGGAATTCTATTAATATTTTAGCTGAGGATAAAATTTTTGAGGGAATTCCAAATGGAACAGATTTCTATTTCACTCATTCATTTTATTTTAATTTGCTAAATAAAAATAATGAACTAGCAGTTACTTCTTATGACATAGACTTTCCAAGTATTATCAAAAAAAACAACATTTATGGTGTTCAATTTCATCCTGAAAAAAGTCAAGGAGCAGGTATAAGACTTATCAAAAACTTTTTAAATCTATAATTTAATGAAAAAAAAAAGATTAATTCCTGTAATTTTAATTAAAAATGGTTGGGTTGTACAAAGTACAAGCTTTAAAACATATAAGAATATTGGTCATCCAATTCCAACAATAAAACGATTATCTGATTTTGGTTCTGATGAAATCATTATTTTAGATATTTCAAAAGATGATTTTTATGAAAATAGAAGGTCAGATATGAATTATGATTTTAAAGAAAATCTAATTAATATTTTAAAAGAGGTTTCTAAAGTTTCATTCATGCCAGTTTCTACAGGTGGAAAAATACGATCTTTAAATGATGCTCTTATCAGGATTGAAAATGGAGCTGAAAAAGTAGTTATAAACACTTTAGCGCTTGAAAATAAAAATGAAGTAAATAAGATTGCAAAAACTTTAGGATCTCAAGCTTTAATTGCCAGCATAGACTATATTAAAATTGATAAAAACAATTATCGAGTTGTTAAAAATGGAGATAAAGTTTTAGATATAGACCCAATAAAACATGCAACTGAAGTTATAGATAGTGGTGTGGGTGAAATTTTTATTAATTCAGTTGATAGAGATGGTAAAAAAAATGGCTATGACATTGACTTTTTATCTTTATTTTCAAACTCTTTTAAGATACCCGTAATTGCATGTGGGGGAGCTGGATCTTGGGAGGATATGTATAGTCTTTATTCAAATACCAAATGTGATGGAATTGCTGCATCAAATATTTTTCATCATGTTGAACATAGTGTTTATTTGGCAAAGGAATATCTATCAAATAAAACTAATGAGTTTAGAAAACCAAAATTTTTTACAGAAGAACTTAAATAGAATTAACTTATGAAAAATAAAACTACTTATTGTCTAAAATGTGTAATGCCGAATAATTCTGTGGCATTATCATTAAATAAAAAAGGGATATGTTCAGCTTGTGAATATCATGAAGTCTATCAATCTATCAGCTCAGATGAATGGAAAGAAAGAAGAAAAAAATTTGAAGATATTTTAAAATTACATAAATCAAACAGCAACTATGATTGTATTATACCAGTTAGTGGTGGTAAAGATAGTTATTACCAAACACATCAAATTGTAAAAGAGTTTAATTTAAAACCATTATTGGTTACCTATGATGGAAACAATTATTTGCCAGAAGGAATTCATAATAGAGATAAAATGAGAGAAGTGTTTGATGCAGATCATTTAGTATTTGGACCAAGTGTAAAAACTTTGATTAAATTAAATAGACAGTGTTTTAAAATAATGGGTGATATGAATTGGCATGCTCATTGTGGAATTTTTACTTATCCATTTCAAATTGCAGTGAAATTTAATATTCCTTTAACAATTTGGGGTGAAACCTTCTGGGATATAAGTGGTATGTATGATGTTAGTGATATGGTTGAATTTACAAATAGAATGAGAATTGAACATAACTTGAGAGGCTATGAATGGGAAGACGTAATCAAGAATTCAGATTTAAGAGAACAAGACATGCTTTGGACAAAATTTCCATCAGATGAAGAATATTTACAAAATAAGATTAGAGGAATTCCAGTGGGTAATTATTTTAAATGGGATCCTAATAATCACACACGAATGATAATGGAAAAATATAACTGGAAACAAAAAAAAATACCTTTTGAGAGAACATATAGGCAAATGTCAAATCTTGATGATCGTTATGAAAATGGTGTTCATGATTTATTAAAATTTATAAAATTTGGTTATGGTAGAGCTTCAGATCATGCCTCAAAAGATATAAGAACAAATTATATGAGTCGAGAACAAGGTATTGCAATGGTAAAAAAATATGATCATATCATACCTTCAGATTTAGATTTTTGGTTAAATTATGTACAGATGAAAGAAGACGAATTTTGGAAAATTGCTGATACATTTAGAAGTGAAAAAGTTTGGTGGATCAAAAATAATGAATGGTATAAAAATAACATTTGGGGAGAGAGTTCTCCTTATGGAGAGGTAAGACTTAATAAAGATTTACAAGAAAAGTATAAATTAAGTTAAATCTAAATAATATTAGTAGGAATAAATTTTTTTAAAAAATATGAAAAGCGTATTTGTAACTGGAAGTGGACAATGTGGTGAAACCTTTTTAAATAGTCTTTTTAAGGGAAATAATAAAATTTCAGCTAGAGACGAAAGCAGGCCATTATTACATTCTTATTATAAATTTATTAAATACAATAAAATAAATATTGACGACGCACCTTTATTTAATCAGTTAGAAAATGTGATCAAAAAATCAAATAAAAAAGGAAAAATAGATTTTGAATCTAGTTCTTTCTTGGCACTTCATATTTACGAACTTTATAAAAAATTTGGGTCTAAATTTATAATTCTTTTGAGAAACCCATTTGATGTGTCTTATTCTTTAAAAAAAAAGGGATGGTACAAAGAAAAATATATAAAAAAAGATAAAAATAAAATAATAGGGTATCAAGGGGTTGCCAGTAGTTTTCATAACAAGCACCATAATTTTTGTAGATTAAGCCCAAATGGAAGTTATTTTTTTAAATGGAACAAATTAGATCAAATATTAAAGATTAAGTGGTATTGGGATACAATATATAAAAAAATTTTTGATGATTTAAAAAAGATTCCGAAAAAAAACTATACAGTTGTTAGAATAGAAGATCTTGATTATGATAAATTTTTAGAATTATCAAGTTGGGTTGGTGTGAAGCCCATGATTAGTAAATTTTTTTTTAATATGAAATTAAAAATTGTAAAAAAAGATCAAAAAAAAAATAAAAAAGACTTAAAAAATTTTTTAAAGTTAAAATCAAAAATTGAAAAAGCTTATTATAAAGAGAATTTATTGTAATAGTTAATATTATGAATATGATTAATTATGGAAAACAAACACTAAAAGAAGATGATCTAAACTCTGTTATAAAAACTTTAAAGAGTACTTTATTAACATCTGGCCCAACAATTAATAAATTTGAAAAAGAATTAATTAAAAAATTTGGTGGAAAATTTTGTTCTGTAGTTAATAATGGAACCTCAGCATTATATATACTTGGTAAGGCGCTTGGCTGGAAAAAAGGAGATAAAATTATTACTACACCATTATCTTTCTTAGCAACTGCAAATTGTATAGTGAATAACAATGCAAGACCTGTTTTTGTCGATATTGAAAATGATACTTTTACTCTTGATCCTGAAAAACTTGAAGATCAATTGAGAAAAAAACATTTTAAGGCAGTAATAGCAGTAGATTATGCTGGTCATCCCTGTGATTGGGACTCATTAAAATATCTCTCCAAAAAATACAGATTTAAGCTAATTAACGATGCTTGTCATTCTATGGGTTCTAAACTTCATAATAATCAGAAATATGCAACCAATTATTCAGACTTTGTAACTCAAAGTTATCATCCAGTTAAAGCTATAACAACAGGGGAAGGTGGCTCTATTTTTTCTAAAGATAAAAAGATAGCTAATAGGATTGCTGAAATACGCAACCAAAGTATGAGACATACCAAAAAAGAGGGGCCTTGGTATTATGAGACTCATGAGGCAGGGCTCAATTTCAGAATTACAGATTTTCAATGTGCTTTAGGAATTTCTCAATTAAAAAAACTAGATAATTTTATCAAAGCTAGGAGAAAAATTGCATCAATATATTTAAGAGAATTAAAAAATGACTATAGATTTACATTGCCTATGGAAAAAAAAAACTGTTATCACTCTTATCATATTTTTCCACTACAAATTAACTTTGATAAAATAAAAACTAAAAAAAAAGAATTATTTGAAAAATTTAAAAAAAAAGGAATTAACTTACAAGTTCATTATATTCCAATACATTTACAACCTTTTTATAAAAAAAAATTTGGATACAAGATTAATCAATTTTCTAATGCTGAAGAATTTTATAAAAGAGAGGTTTCTCTACCAATATATCCAGAATTAAAAATGGATGATTTATATAAAGTCATAAATTTATTACTATCCATTAGATAATATAATCATCATTTTTATGCTTCTATTATTGAATATCTATGTTAAATGTACCTATTAAATTTGCATAATTTAAATATTAAATGTTAATCTAAAAATATTTTTAAGCATTATGGTTTTGTGAAGTGGTAAAAAAAAATTCATATTTGATAACTGGTGGAACAGGAAGTTTTGGAAAAGCTTTTGTTAAGAATTTAATTAGTTCTAATAAAAAAATATCAAGATTAGTTATATTCAGTAGAGATGAATTAAAACAATATGAAATGGCACAATTGTTTCCTGTAAAAAAATATCCATTTATTCGTTTTTTTATAGGAGATGTTCGTGATTCAAAAAGAATAACTACTGCAACAGAAGGCATTGAAACAATCGTTCATGCGGCAGCATTAAAGCAGGTGCCAACAACAGAATATAATCCTTTTGAAGCCATCAAGACTAATATTATAGGTGCAAATAATGTTATTGATGCGGCACTAACAAATAAAGTAAAAAATGTAATAGCATTATCTACTGATAAAGCGTGCTCACCAATAAATTTATATGGTGCAACAAAACTTTGTTCAGATAAGCTTTTTATATCTGCAAACAATATTAAAGGTAACCAAAAAATTAAATTTTTTGTTGTCAGATATGGAAACGTATTTGGAAGCAGAGGATCTGTCATACCTTTTTTTCTAAAAAATAAATCAAAAGGTGAACTTCCTATCACAAATAAAGAAATGACAAGGTTTAATATTTCATTGGAGTATGCGGTAGAAGTAGTCAAGTGGAGTTTAAAAAATTTAATTGGAGGAGAATTATTGATTCCCAAACTACATAGTTATAAGATTATGGATTTAGCTAAAGCAATATCTTCAAAATGTAAAACTCCAATTATTGGAATTAGGCCAGGGGAAAAAATTCATGAAGAAATGATTTCATCAAGTGATAGTCAAAATACAATAGAACTAAAAAACTTTTATATCATACTACCAAGTTTAAATGAAAAAATATTATCAATTTATAAAAAAAAACTTGGAGCAAAAAAAGTAAAAAAAAATTTTATTTATAATAGCAATTCGAATGATAAATTTTTAACATTAAAAGAATTAAGTCAATTAGTTAAAAAATTTCAAAGGAATTTATAAGTGAAAAAAAAAAATTATTCACAGATTATAAATAAGATTCAGCTTTTAAGAAAAAAAAATAATATTAACTGGATGGATATTTTGCGATTAGCAATGAAGCATGCACCGAATGAAACAAAAAAAATATTAAAAAGTATTAATAGTTTCGACAAAAAAATATCAAACGAAGTTAATTCAATTACAAAATTAAAATAAATTATTAATGCCACTTACTATTAGAAAGGCAAAAATAGATGATTTGTTAAAAATATTTGAATGGGCTAACGAAAAAGTAGTAATTCAAAACTCAATTGAACGATCAAAAAAAGTTTCTATAAGTGAACACTCTAAATGGTTTAAAAGATATATTACATCAAAATATAACTTTATTTTTATAGTGAGTCTTAAAAATAGACGAATAGGACTGGTTAGAGTAGATCATCAAAAAAAAGAAATTTTTTTAAGTTATTTAGTGGATAGAAAAAAAAGAAATAAAGGATTTGGCTATCAAATGTTAAGTAAGATTATTAAAAAATTTAAAAATAAAAAAAGAGTTTTTAAAGCTAGGGTAAAAAGAGACAATGTAGCATCAAATTCAATCTTTATAAAATTAGGTTTCAAAATAAAATATACAAATCAAAATAAAAACACATTTTTGTATAGATTGGAGAATATATTGGTGTAATTTTACTACACCAAAGAAATATGCCTTTAGTTGTTGATAACGAAAAGATTAATTTTAATTAACTACATTCTTTTTTTAATTTTTTATCGACGTAAACTAAAAATCTATTGTTTTTAAACATTAAACAATACTTATTACTCTTGAATTTATTTGAATTAACAAGACTCTTAACATCAATTATCACTAGCTTACAATTAATGGTTTTTCATAAATAAAGTCAATTTTTCACATTTAAAATTTTTGAATACTTCCATTTTTGATTAAATAGTTATTATTTGCTAGATTCTTAACTTTTTCATCATGTGTAATTATTATTATTGTTTTTTTTCCTTTAAGTTTTAAAATTAATTTATAAAATAAGTTTATATTATCCTCATCAAAGGCACTTGTAGGTTCGTCCATAATTAATATTTCTGGATCTTTATAAAGTGATCTAGCCAAAACAATTTTTTGTCTTTGTCCACCAGAAAGATTTTGACCATTTTCACCAGCCATAAAATTTTTATCATTTAATCTTTTTATCAATAACTCATCAAATTGAAGATCTTTTGAAATTGCAATTATTGATTTATAATCAATTTCAATTTCATTTTCACCAAATGCAATATTATTTTCAACATTATCATCAATTAAATTGATTTCTTGAGGAACGTATCCTATTAAATTAGAAAGATTATAATCCAAAATAGAAATATTTTTTTCATCAATTAAATAATCTCCTGCATTTAATGGAAGTAATCCTAATATAATATTTATTAATGTTGATTTACCTGCACCATTTCCACCAGAGATCACAGTAATTTCATCTTTACGTATATTTAAATTAACATTATTCAAAACTTTTTTATCATCAAAGGAAAAGCTTGCATTCACTAATTTTATTGAGGTTGTAAAATCTTTTTTTTTAATAATTTTTTTATTTTGAATATTTTTTAATCTTAATTCAAACTCTGAGATATCATTATAAATATTGTCGAGCGATTTTCCGTAATAATTATAATTATTTAAAAGAACTAAAAATTTATTTACAGATGGTAACAATCTTACAAAAAATATTCCTAAAAAAATCAAATATGCAAATAAATCGTTAATGTCATAATTATTGATAAAAGCAAGAAATATTAACAATAAAAAGATTACGACCATTATAATTTCTAAAAGAAATCTAATTGAGTTTAGTACAACAGTATTAACAACATTAGATCTTACGGTTTTGTGATCAGCTATTTTATATCTATTTAGAAAAAAATTTATTTTATTTTTGATATTAACAATTTTTATTAATCTTAAACTTTCTATAATTGTTTTAATTTTTTTTTTATCATTTTTGATTCTAATTTTACCAAAAAAATTTAATTTTTTTTTAAAGAAGCCTACATAACAAAAACCAAATAAAATTAATGTAGCAAATATAAGCATGCTTGCTTCAAAATTTGTAAATGATATTAGGATTACTAATCCAACAAAAGTTATTAAATCTAAAGTAATAAGTATAGTTGGAAATATCATAGATTTAGTTACGGCAGCAACTTCCCCCATACTGTCTCTGATAATTTTAGAGCTATCATTTTTTAAATGATAGGAATATGGATTAATTAATATTTGGTTAACATATAATGAATTAAAAAAAATCCTGACATCATTTGTGAATTTAGCACTAAACCATGTTAAAAATATAAGATATAAATTTTTTAAAATAAATATAATTGATATAAAGAAAGTTAAATATAAAAGGAGTTCAAGTTTATTTTCAAAACTAAGAATAAAATCTCTGATAAAATCATATTTTGATAAATAACTATTTTTCTCATTAATAATTATATCAATAATAGGCATAATTGATCCAAAAGAAAAAATTTCAACAATAGATCCAAAAAAAACAAATAAAATTAATGTTATGAATTTTCTTTTTGTTTGATTATCAAGTAATAAAATAAATCTTGTTATTTTTTTAATCATTTTGATTTTTTTAATTCATTTTTAAGTTCTTCATATTCTAACATTTTTTTTTTCATAAAATTAACTGTTAACATTGCTTTTTTTGACATTCCTCTTGGTGTTAAAAGATAAAAATAATTAATCTTCTTATTGTTTTTTTTAAAATTCTTAATCTTAATTAGCCCTTTAGATTTTAATGCGTTTAAACTATAATTTAATTTTCCCAAGCTAAAGCCTAATTCATTTGCAAGTTTTCTTTGAGATGAATTTGGTTTGCTATTAATCTTTCTTAAAATATCTAAGTAATCTTGATTTTGATCCATAAGTGTTCAAATAATGTAAACTAATAGTGTTCAATTTATGAACTTGCAATACTAAAATAGTAATAAGTTGAAAAATATAAAAAATTTATCACATAATTGACGTTCTTCAAATCTAGTGACATGTCCCTACTTGCATTTTCTCTATGATTATAATTATATTCGTTTATTAATTAATTGATTATAAAGAATACAAAACATGCATTATTTTTTAATAAAATGAAAATTGGAAATATTGAAATTAGTTGTAAAAAAAAACCAATATTAATTTCTGAAATTTCAGGAAATCATGGTGGCAGTTTATCTAATGCGATTAAGTTAATAAGAGAAGCGGCTAAGAATGGTTCTGATCTTGTAAAGTTACAAACTT
>Ga0114997_10004024_pt1 | contig 11448 bp, 5 predicted proteins | sample ArcticOcean_MG_C_2_FD_87045 | JGI IMG/M metagenome (GOLD analysis project Ga0114997, IMG submission 87045) | Marine microbial communities from western Arctic Ocean - ArcticOcean_MG_CB4_136 | ecosystem: Environmental > Aquatic > Marine > Oceanic | place: Arctic Ocean: Canada Basin | collected... | reverse complement strand
GCCAGCGAATTCTTTGAAGAAAGCAAGAAACTCGACAGTACGTTCACGCCGATTGGCGTGATTCAAGGTTGGTCACCAGATAGCCTAGCGGATGCCGCAAAGAGATTGGTTAAGATTGGTTACAGATACCTTGCTATCGGAGGGATGGTACCACTGAGTTCACATGATACCCACGTAGCCATTAGCGCCGTTACTGATGCCATAAAACAATGGCCAAGCATCAAAGTGCATCTACTGGGCTTCGCCAAGGCTGACACTCTGCATGAGTTTGTACAATACAACCAAGTTGCAAGCTTCGACACTACATCCCCTCTTTTAAAAGCATTTAAAGACTCCGTAAAAAACTATTACTTGCCTAATCATAGTGGTGGTATTGACTACTATACAGCTATTAGAATCCCTCAAGCTATTAGTAATAATAAGCTTAAAGTACATGCAAAAACTGGGCTTTATAGACAGGAGCATTTACTAGAAATGGAGCGTTCCGCACTCAGTGCAATGCGCATGTATGCAGCTGGGCAGGAAAGCCTTAAGAACACCCTTAAGGCGGTAATGGAATATACTCGACCACTGCATAGCACCCCAACGGCAGATGAGACTAAGCTATCAAAGCAACTTAGTAAGCTTGAGGAAAAGTATATAAAAACGTTAAAACGCAGACCTTGGGAAGATTGTAATTGTGACGTGTGTAATGCAATTGGGGTTGAAGGAATAATATTCCGAGGCTCTAATAGAAATAAAAGAAGAGGCATCCACAATTTGAATGTTTACCATCAACACCTAAATAGAATTTTAATGAAATGATAAAATATATATACAGAGCCTTAGTTCCAAAACAAAGCACCCACCTCCAGGTCTTATCTTTTTGTGCCCCAGCAAGTGAAATCATGGATTTTGCGCGGATCGATAGAATTGGACGACAAAAAGATGGCTCGTTAACAGGATTTCAGCGCCCCCAAGTTGCCGCACATATTAACGAAATAAAAACCTATCTTGCTACTGATGAGGCTGTATTGCCTAACTCAGTTGTTGTTGCTTTCACATCAGGTGTAACCATCACTAACAACAAAGATGGCATGGCGACAGTAACGATTGACGTAGACGAGAGCAGTAAAGGGTTTGTAGTTGATGGTCAACAGCGGTTGACCGCTTTGTCTGGCATTCCAGATAAGGATTTTGAGGTGCTTGTAAGCATGATCGTGTGTTCTAGCGAAGAAGAATTACGTAAGCAATTCATTCTTATTAATAATACCCGCCCCCTGCCTAAGCCACTGATATATGAATTGTTGCCATCCGTCTCCGGTCTACCCCACAGGCTTTCATCTAGGTCTAAGTCAGCCAGTCTGGTCGAGCGCTTAAATTATGATGAGGATTCATCGCTACATGGGCAAATTGGGCAGCATACCAATCCGAAAGGCACGCTTAAAGATACGGCGTTGCAAAAGTTAATTATGAACTCTTTAAACGCTGGCGTTTTAAGAGAAATGTCTCGTTCCGACAACGCTGAAGTTGAGCAGTTCATCATAATTAGTGAGTTCTTTGCAGCAGTTCAAAGCGTTTTTCCGGAAGCTTGGGTAGACAAAACCCCAAGGACGTCAAGACTTGTCCATGGGGTTGGTATTATTTCTATGGGCTTTGTTTTAGAACATATTTACAGTGCTTCTGGTGCAAAACATAGAGATGAATTCGCAAAGCAATTGAACTTGTTAGCCGGTCAATGTGCGTGGACAGAGGGACACTGGGAGTTTGGTGTAGACAACAAGCGACCGTGGAACGGTCTTCAATTCATTCCACGTGACTACTTAGAACTAAGCCAACACTTAATTCGGCAATTAAAGCGGTTATAGCGCAGCCTGAATGCGCTCATCAAATGCCCTAACTATGCTAGAAGAACCTTTACCTGAAGGATAGATAAGATCCTTACGTTTGTCTGTGACTGGATAAAAGGCCTGATGAGCAGCACTTCGTGAAACAAAAATGAAGTAATCCATCTTCTCTGCTAGGTTTATTAGCGATGATGTTGCCGTTTTATCGTGATTTAACGATACCACTACGCCAGGATATTTTTTACTTATAATTGACTTCGCTCGCTGTCCTGCACCCTCAGTGAGAGAATAAATAGCCAGTGTTTTACCAGATAAATCAATATGTGGGACGTCATCAACTACCGATTTCTCAACATAAACGGAGACAAATTGTTCACTTGTACCTGTCAGATCTTTAGCTAATTGAACTGCAGTTAATATCTGCGCCTCATCAAGTTTGGCCCACTTAATAATTAAATATTTTTGAAAAGAAGACCAAAGGGCGTCACGACGGTTTGGATCTGCACATGGCGCATCAACTATCAAATCAAATACATCTAAATAATAGTTTATAGTCCTTGGACTTTTTACCTTGTCCCATATGAGATCTACACAGTCCAACACATCAATATATTCTCTTGGGTTTGATGGTAAGGCAGTAAAAATATCAAAAACATCACTACATAAGTTCAAATCTTGAGCAGATACAGTTTCATCAGCTGCCAAGTTTTCTAAAATACCCAATATATTGATTTTCGAGAGTGCAATTTCAGACTCAACCAGCCATGGTAACAGGTGAGGTAAGATATCACGTAGCAAAGATCCTTCACCCGTTTCAATAAATGAGCTTAAGTGCTCTTCATTCCAAGATTCTCTTCCCCAGTCATTTACGCAGGCACTGAGTATTTCTTGAATTTTAGTTATTGGGGCGTCATCTTTTATTGCTATAAATACATCCTGCCAACTATGAAAAAAGGGTTGGTCACTGCATCGTCTTAGACTTTCCCATAATGGACGAAACACCACCTTGTCTTTAAATACTGCATCAAGAATTCCCTCAGGATATTCTCTGAGTAAGTCATATATTTTTAGGTTGTCGTCAGTATTCGCATGCACACTTTCAGTAAGCAGGCGTCCAGCAGCATACTGAGAAGGTACTTCCGCCATAAGCACATCAAGTTCTACAGTAATAGGTTTTACTATTGGCAGCGAACTGCCAATTAGCCAATTAGACAGAGTTTTCCACCAAACACCATCAGATAAGTCTTTGGGTAATACGTGCTCAAGTTGGTCATATCCAAAAACTGCAGCTCCAATAGACCAAGACATCCATTCTTCTTCTGCGCTAATAGCAATCTCTGGGTCTTTAAGAAATATGGCTTGGATACCATCTAGTTCAGACGCTATTTCATCACATCGTTTACGCTGTATAACGTCAGATGACAAACTAGTACTTCTTAAAGCTCTCAATATTATCAACTTGACTTGACTAGAACTGATACCAGTTACCGCATCTGCCAATTTGACTCTATTTGATAAAATATCATCCCAGCGGTTAGCAGAGGCAAGTGCCTGGAACTCAAGTGATATGAGATTCATTGGAGATAATAATCGCCTATCTGACAATTCACTGACATAACTCAGTGCTGCATCACCATCGCAATGATTTTTGGCAATGAAAAAGTCTCTGAGTATGCGCGCAATGGGGCGCTTAGTGTCTGAAATAAATGTTGGCTTTTCTCTAAATCGTTTTAACAACTTAGTTAACGTAATTGTTAACTCCATTATTTTAACTTGATCGTTCTCAAAAATATGACGAACTTTCAATCGCAGGAACCCTGCTGAGTATTTTGTAAGCAGTGTGTTTTCCAAAGGGGCTTTAGAAACTTCAAAAATTTGCCGGCAAGGTTCAAAGTAGGTATTACCAAAGTAAGCTTTAATAATCTCCCTTAGTTCTCCTAATTGATGTATTCCGTCTGCACAGATATAAAATGAATACCCTCCATTAAGGGATAATCGAGGTAATATCATTGGAAGATGGCCCAAAATTGCAGGTTCAATCAATTCAAAAAACAGTTTATTTACACCCTCTTCAACATTGGAGTTACTGATAGCAGCAAAATCCAATTGGTTTGGAGTAGCAAAAAAAACAGCTGGCCAATCACTCATTATTAAACATCCCATAAGTGCGTTCGTACTCCAAACGGGCCTTTGTTATGTCACTTGGAGACACTATTAAATCGAGTTGTTCATCGTTTATATGCGTACCTCTGTATGTGAAGTTCATACTTCCCTTAAGCCAAAAATCTTTTGTTAACATACCTTTTATATGCAGTTCATTCTTAATAATATGTTGAAAACTATTAGCTTCTGGGGACTGTCGGCTTAATTGTCCTACGAATATTGATGTTCTATCGTCAGATAATGTCACCATTCTAATTCGACATCCTGCCTCCATAAGCCTAATAATAACCTCTGATAATCGAACATATCGCAAACCCCAACTTGGCTCAAGTGAGTTCCAATCTCCCATTCGATTGTCTATCAAATCAAAATCTGTGGCCCAAGGTGAAACCCACCAGATATCACATGGAGAGAATGCCATACTCATTAACTGAGAACTCATTACCTGTCTAAATTTGGTTCTATAAACCTCATTCGTAAGCCAAAACTGTCTTGGTGCTTGCCCATCAATTAGACTGCTCAATGCACTACCTCCGATAACTCAATTCTCAAGCGTATATGATCAAATTGTCTTTTTATATTAGCTATTCTTGGATAAAGTAACAGTCCACGAGCGTCGATCGGGGTTACATTTATAATAGTTACTATATTGCTAATTTGACTAATATCTTCTCGCTTCACGATGAGATCCATACTTCCGAGCGTACTGACAGTTTTACAAGTTTCTATGAGCCAGTTTTTATTTTCATAGTCAACTTCAACAGTGCTATCCCGGCAAAGTTTAGCAACTAATAATCGTTCAGTTCGATTATTCTTACTCTGGAACTGGTTATAGAAGGGCAATGCTTGTTGCCTTACATCACTACCACGCGACCACAAGACTGATTGAATTTCACAAGCTCGTTGGAAAACGTTATCCAGATCAGTTTCGGAAACTGCTAAAACAACTGCCGCAATGTTAATGGGTAATTCTAGGCCGATCTTAGTTTCCAGCGCTTTCCACTGCGAAAGTCGCGTAAGCAATACTTCATCAGTCGCTTTATCACTCCCAAGACGAAGAATACGACTAAAAAGTACAGCGGATAAACTATGGGAAAACTCAAACCCCTCTTCCACAATTGCTATTTTTAATTTTTTCAGGGCGTTTAACCGTGTTGTATAGTCAGTTGATGCTCGCATTTCACTAAAAGCTGTATCAATGCTTGTTCCCTCAGTGCTGCTCTTTAACACACCTGTTAGATCAGAATCTAACTGCTCATAGGTACCGATCTGTAACATTCCTGCAAAGGTATTAAGCACACCTAATGGGTCCTCAAGGTACTTATCCTCAAGTTCAGTAATAATACCTCCACCACCCGCCTCTTTTTCAGTGAGCCAAATGGTTATTGAATCATCTGCCAACTGAGTCTCTGCATAAAAACTTTGGTCGCTCACGTGGGGTAAGATCATACATACCATTTGCTGCGCTGCTGCGGCCAAAGTATTAGCAAATACATCACGGCACCACTCTAAAAAATCTTTGTTATTGTCTAAGGGTTTAAATAACTCGACGCCATACGTATGCAATGTGTCTAACAATTCTTTATTTTCAAATAGCTTGTTTAAAGAGATCTGTAATTTTTGATCTTTTTGTTGCTCAAAATCTTGCTCTTCCCCACCATCTATAATCTCAAAGTCATTTTTAAATAGCATGTTCTGTATATTATTTAAAGGGTAGGTAGACTGATTCAAGCAAACTGCAGTAATGGCGTCAATAACGCCAACGTTAGACTGTTGCACTTCAAGAGCGATAGCTGCTATAAAGCATTCGTGAACCCAGTTAGCATGAAATTTATTACCATCAAATATTAGGCATTTTTCAAGCTTATCCTTCAAATACGCGTATCTAAATGAGGTGATTAAGCTTTGATCTAGAATTTTGGTACGAATATCTTTTTCGCTGCATTGAAATTTCATACATACTGCATCAACCGACAAGACAGTGCCAATCCCAACAGAGGCGCTATTATTTTTCCAGTTTAGAACCAGGTTTGCTCGATCGCCACTTTTGAAATTTAGTGTCGCGTCTGAACCAGTTGTAAACCGCAAAATATCTAAAGGGGTTATTGTTTGATGACTGAAGAATGAAATCGATTGAAATAGTTCTGTATGCCAATGGCTACCATCAGGTATAGGATACGCCTCAGGTTCATGTATAGCTTTGTACTGAGAGTGCCACCGGAGGGACGCATTACTTTTCTCTGACATTATCATCTGCGGTGGCAAGGATTTAGTTTTAATTTGTCCTGGTCGAAAGATATCAATAAATTCATCAAGTTCAGAGCAATAAACATTTTCTATCAAAGTATTACTTTCGCCAAAAACATTTATTATCTCTAGCCCTAATTCAGATCTATGAAGCTCAGGGCTTGGTTTTATATCCTCAGGAAATACCCAATCCGAATAATCTCCACGGCTTACCGAATAACGCTTAGTAATACGTCCTGGTGCAAACTCTTTAAGACCAGAGAAAAAGGGCATACTCTCAAATTTAATATCATGGCGATCTAATATAATTTCCAGATCAGGACAGTTTAATCCACTAAAGAGTTGTGGAGGTATAAATTGGGATAATGGGGAACCCCATGAAGGGTTTTTTTCAGCCCCTGCAATGATTTTTCCTTGAGTGTCATCCCACGAACCCCAGTTAAATTCCAGTTTTCTAATAAGGGTCGGTATGACTTCATTATATATCGAACGTGGTGCCTTCCAAAGAATACTGTTCACGATTTGTTGATCTACGAATAATGACTTAGAAATATAGGTTTCTAAGTCGACACGATTTTCATCCGTATCAAGAATGTTATATAAAAGTTCTTTTATTTTTATTTTCACTTCAGTCTTTAACAGATGTGGAAAATTAAGATGTTTCCACGGTTGAAAATAGTTTACCTTAGTTGCAATCCATTCTAGCGTCGCCATAGCTGCTTGCGTCCGAAGGATATGATCATTTTCAATAGGGAGGGCTAATGCTTTAATCTCTGGATCAAGCAGTTGTTCATAATTCTGGAATGCTGTTCGATCTCTGCCAAACTCAGAGAGCGTAACAATTGTCCAGGGACGCATTTTACGTCCCCGCCCCGCCCTACCTTTTCGCTGTATATAAGCTGCTATATTTCTAGGCGCCTTATGTTGAATGACAGTCCCTACTTGAGGATCATTAAACCCAACCTCAAGTGTAGCTGTAGCGACCACAACCGGGGCATGTTCATCCACACCGCTGTCTTGGCTAGAGGTTCTAGCAATCTTTGGACGATCGCTACTGTCCAGGTTATGGCCAATATTATGAGCGATGCTCCAGTCTTGGCCATATCTTATTAACTTACTGCTTTTTTCCGATGATAAGTTTGGATTCCTCAAAACTGCATACGAATCAACGTTGCGTTTTGGTGCCCAACGATTTTTTTGCCACTCCCAACCCTCAGCATCAGATAGTTGATAATGTAACCTATTAATTGAATCTAAATCATCAGTGAATATAAATGTCTTAGCTCCCCAAATGCCATCTGATTTAGGATTAATTAGGGGGTCCTGCATGCGAGCAGATAACATAGCTGTCTGGATAGTTGTCGATAGCAATGCGGTTTGTGAAACAGCATCACCTCTGAGAACTAGCAGGTATTCGCTGCCCTCTTCGATCATTTCCTCAGTCCTCGGTTCCACAAGTTGAGTGTTATATTCCTGCACACCGGTAAGACGGGAAAAAAACACTTCCGCATCAGCTAGAGTGGCTGATAATCCAACAAAATGGGGGCTCATTTTAGCACGAACCTGCCAACGCCTAAGTAGAAAAGCGGCATTCGCTCCACTAGTGCCCGAGTACGTATGTACCTCATCTAAAAGGATTAAAGGGATTGGAGGATGTTTATCAAACCCAAATAAGCGACTATAGTTTGGATCAGAAATCTTCTGATTCAACATTTCAGTCGTAGTAAACAAAATATCTGGAGGCGACTTTTTCATTGATTCTCGTGTTAGAACCACCTGGTCATCACTAACTTCAGATCGACATTCACTGCATATTAGACGCTCCCGGCCAACATCAAAATCTACTTTATTCCAACGCATTTCGCCACGACATTTTTCATTAGCGCACTTTAATAGAGCAAAAGAGTGATATGTATTGCCTGTGTTTTTTGCATCGTTTATTGTCTTTATTGTGCCAGTGTATAAAGCACCAATCCGAATTACCCTGGTACCAGAAACTGCGGCAAGTTCATCCAATTGTCGACATTGCTGCCACGCCTCATTAAATTGGTCCTTCAGTAACTCTATGCGGGGGTAGATGGCCAGCGTCCTTACCTGCGGTGTTGACACGGTCGCTATATCACCCAAGATATAGGTTAAAGCAGGCCAGTAGAAGGCATTGGTTTTACCACTGCCAGTGCCTGCGGCTACAATTGTGGCTGTCGGATACTTCCGCCTATATCGCGGGATTCTTTTTAGGATATCCGCAGTTGCGCGCGCCTGAAAACCTGATAGATTAAAATCTCCTGCCAAAGCCCCTAACACTTTGGTTCCAAACTGATCAATGAGGTTTGTAGATTTCCATTCTTGCAGTAATGAAGAAATATCTATATCACGAATTGGGTAATGACGTGCCCTTCTTGCAAATCGAAAATCTGAAATTAAGGTGTTAGAATCCTCAACACTTTTACCTGGAAACCACTGCCTAAGATTTCTGTACAACTTTACTGAGTATGCCATTCGGCTTCTATAACCCTTCATAAGTCCCCCCTCATTCACCACAAAAACCATGGCACGATTGAGTAACTCATCTAGTACATCGTCCTCATCTTCTTCTAAATCACCCATGTGATCATCAAGGGCCTTTTCAATCAGTTGATCCAAGTCAGTTTCTGATAGGACACCATCGGTATCACCCCAAATTAAAAATTGTGATTCTTTTTCTTCTATGGCCGTTAGTAAAGAATCTAACATGAATGACAATTGATCAGCGCCCACGATCTGCTACCCTACGTTTAACTAAATATTCGCCAAGGCCACCTTGATCTTCTAAGTAGCTAATTACTTCTGGTGTCAGTAAGCTAATCAAAGCGCCAAAAGGGGGTTTGCCCAGGGCATCAAAAAATTCCTTTACATCCTCCGGTACTTTGAGGTCCATCTGCCCTTTCAGTCCAGTCAAAACTTCAGAAACATCTTTTATTTTTTTGATATCCGACACATCTACTGGTATTTTTGAAACCAGAATATTAAAATTTTCTTGCTCCTCTTTAAAGCGATCCCGACGCTCTTCAACAGATGCTATCCCACGTTGGTCTTTTAACAGGTATTCTTCAATGGTAAATTTTTCCTGAAGACTGTGAAGCCAATCACTCCACAGTTTCGTGTTTGTTGTACTAATTTGCATTGCTAATGCATCAAAATTTAAAACTAAATTATTTAATTCGTCTCCTTGAGTAACTTTGTAGTCACTTTCGTCCCAATATTTTTGGAATGTTTCTAGGACAGACCTAGACCTCTCAAAGCTTTCATGTTCCGAATTATTGAGTTTATTAACAATCTCACCATTTAAATCCGAGTGTCGGGCAATTTTGGCCTGTTTAGTTGTTTGCTGCAATTTAACGTCATGCCCTTTTAACTTAGAAAGTATAGTTTCATATCCACTTTTAGCTAATACAATCTCGCTGCTCTTTCCATAGATATCAATTTGCATACGAAGATTTGAAATTTCGGTCTCTAACCGGGTCTGGGGTTTAACATCACTCACAGAAATCCTCCTGAATTGCACACAACGACACACCAAAATTAGCTATAGATTCTTCAACCTTTACTCTTAATGCTTCTTTTGAATCATTGCCACTGTCTGCATTTTTCCCTCTCAGTTCAGGTTCAGTTTTATCATAGAGATTATGCCAACCAGTCAAAACTATATTTAGTTTTTTAAGGTTATTTACATCAATATTATTTAAGCTTTTAATTGTTGCAAAAATGTCGGCCTGTGGCTTATTTAATTCAAGAAATGCCTTTACTGCTGACCAACCTGCTCCATCAATTATTTCGTTAATTAACGTTTTTGCTCGACTCGCACTCATTCCAAAAGCCTCTTTGTTAAAGTATATTTTTTGGCTACTGAGTTCGCTAATAATTTCTGTTAAATCCTTTAATATAATGTTGAAGGACTCTTGGCTCTCACATCCCTCCAATAACCTTATGCTATCAAACATCGACATGAGTTCGCTCTTTGCTTTTGGAACTGCTCTTTTTACTGGCCTAGGCGGGTCATTTTCATTATTAAAAAGACCTGATGTTAGCCTCTTTATTTCATCACCTTCGACAACATAACGTTCTGAGGCTGGTGAAAAACTTCCCATCCATTCGTTTTGATTAACACTCCATTCACTGAGGACTCCACTTTTCAGCACATCCCAGTCCTCAAGTCCTACAGGAACTAGGCTCTCTTTAATCTTTTCATTACTTTGGCATACGAAATTTAGCTTGTCTGAGTGCTTTTTATTAAAAAAGGCAGGATCAAATATAATGCAACTCTCCATATGTTTCACATAGTTTTGTGCCGCTTTTTTTCTTTCCTTTTCCACAATTGATTGACTGGCCTTAATGACCCAGGTATTTCGATATTCATGATAGCTACAGTAGTCCAAATAAAAATCGTCATAGTTCCAGTTACCTTCTTCTTTATCTTTATATTTCGTGCTGGAGCTTATTTTTTTGTACTTCATTAGAGCAATAAGGTAGGCTTTTTCTTTGATAGCGTTGCCTTCATAGCCCGTACCAGTTTTATTACCAAAGACCCCGATACACTCTTCAAATTTGCCATTATGTATATTGTTTACAATATAAATAGGTAAGGTTTGTTTCTCCGCTTTGTATTTTTCAGGTAATTTTGCCATTCCAGACCATTTTCCATAATCGTTAGAAGCCCACCAATCCTCTAATGCAGATGCCAAATCTTTCCTTATGAGGTTAGCTTCTGTTTGATGAATAGCCTTATCTTTAAAGAATTTAGCAACCCTCTTAGCTTTGTCTTCTTCTTGTATTGCTGGGTTTATAGGGGGTTGCACTACATCTGGCTGAGACGGCCTTGGATGCAAAGGAACTTGCGGTTCTTTATTAGGGGGCACCACTGCTGTCGTCTCAGACAACCTAATAAGCAATTCCTCACAGCTAAACTCTTGTGCAATTTCTGGATTGAGCTTGCCCACTAACTCAGGAACAGTATTAGCTCCAAAACCCCAGCAGGCGATAAGGGTCCGCGCTTTAACGTCCCTCATGACATGTTGAAGTTCATACTCTAATTGTTGGTTAAGATCTGAATCTAAGCCAGTATTATTAAGGATGTTTACTGGTGGAAACTCCTTATCTATGTACTTCCCACGGAAGTTTTTTAGTATTTCACGCAATATGTTAGTAATTATATCGCGTGGTTTAAATCTTAATT
>Ga0114997_10004023_pt1 | contig 11453 bp, 7 predicted proteins | sample ArcticOcean_MG_C_2_FD_87045 | JGI IMG/M metagenome (GOLD analysis project Ga0114997, IMG submission 87045) | Marine microbial communities from western Arctic Ocean - ArcticOcean_MG_CB4_136 | ecosystem: Environmental > Aquatic > Marine > Oceanic | place: Arctic Ocean: Canada Basin | collected... | reverse complement strand
GGACATCATTGGCGCTATTGACTAGCCGGTTACTAAGATCAAAGAGAAACCTGCCCCAACTAAGCTAATTTGGTTGGCAAAGACATATACTTCGGCACCTCGGGCGTGCCTTCGCTGGAAGTAACAGCTTAGTCCCTAATAAGAAGATATAATGAAGTCGATGGTAGAAACATCGCAGTATTTCAGCTGAAGATCCTTGAGATTCGAGGCGTGCGACACAGGATCACGGTCACCGCTTGCGTCTTCAATTACCACCACGCGGTAATCATATTGGAGCGCATCGACCGCAGTTGCTCGGACACAACCACTCGTTGTGAACCCCCCTATTAACACCGAATCAACTCCGGCATTTCGCAAAATTTTATCCAGGTCTGTACCGAAAAAACAGGATGCATGCTGTTTTTCCAGCAGAATTCCCTGTTTTCCCCGAGAGAGTCTTGGGTCGAGCTTGACCCACTTAGACCCGGGTACAAGGATATTCAGGTCGGGTAGCTTTTCCCGAAACACACTCGCCTGGTCATCAGAATGGTAGACAACCGTAGAGAAAATGACGGGCCAACCTTTTTTTCGAGCGTGTTGAACAAGTCTGTCAATAACCTTAATCTGATCTGAGAAGTCAGCCCCGAGCGGAGAGTCTATACTCGTGAAACCCAACACGGCATCAACAATTATCAGCGCAGGTGAGCGTCCGACGCCCGTCGCTTTTGACGCAAGCACGGGCATTACTAGTCCGCGATTACTTTTTTGAATTTGGGTTGTATTGGCGGCTCTAGTCCGGTGTCAAGAAGACAGCGCTCTTTGATCTCCTCGATAGACCCCCCGAAATCAAACAGAGGGTTTTCCGCTCGGCCTTCCATCATCAATACTCTTAGCGCTACAGTAGCCTGGTTGTCGACTTCCCCAGCTTCATCGATGACAACACCATAGCGCTTGGCCCCATGAATTGTGACAAGGCCTCGGTTCACATCCGCCAAGACACGCTCTAGCTCTCTATTTAGGGGATCACCAGCACCGCCACCGCCCCATGTATTGAAATACAGCAGATCACCTTGCTTAACCACAATTCGATCACACTTAGACGCCAGCAATTCTTCGCTGCCATCAGCACGCACAAGTTTCTTTGAACCCCTGGCGCCAGGTAAGCCGCCATTGACGCCCCAAGGATACGTTAACCATCTATCGTCATGAATAGAAATCTGACCGTCTTCAAGAAACCGGTAGGCCATTCGAATACCGTTACCTCCCCGGTTATACCCGGGCCCTCCTGAATCTTCGATAGTTTCATATAGTTCGATTCTCAGGGGGAAATACGCCTCAATATATTCGTTAGGAACATTGGTAAATCCAGGCCAAAGTGAATGGCCATCCGGTCCGTCACCCATCGGCTTGCCAGGAATTCCGCCAAACCCAATCTGAAACAACTGGTACCATTCTCCCTTGCTATCGTAACCAGAGTACATGAGGTGCGGACTGTCGGAAAAGCCTGCAGCACACAAAAATTCCGGATTACCCTGGCCCAATAAACCACTGATAACGTCAAATATTCGCCCAAGGGCGTGAGTTCGACACGACAAGGCTGCAGGCCGCTTGGGCTTCAACAGACATCCATCCGGAATGCGAACATCCATGTAGTCATAGAACCCATCGTTGAACAGAATCTGTGGATCGAACACTGAAATCATGAATGTGCCGCAGAACATCTTGAACATTTCTTCATTTAACAGAAAGTTAATGGACCCAGAGCTTTGCGGATCGGTACCATCGAAGTCAAAGATGACCCGATCATCTTCCCGCCACATGGCACACTTGATCTTGTAAGGACCCATACCGAGTCCATCGTCACAGATATAGTCTTCGAAAATCTGTTTTGTTTCAGGCACGATATCTCTAATCAACTGTGCCATGGCACGCTTATTTCTATCCAGAAGGTCATCCAGCGTTGAATAGAAAATATCATCGCCAAATCGTTCTGCGATCTCAATACATCGGCGCTCAGCCATGTTGCACGCGGCAATCACGCCGTTGAAATCACCTTCGTTCCAGTGTGGCATCCTGGAATTTCTGAGTAAAATCTTAACAATATCGGTCTGTAATTCACCTTTTCTAAATAGTTTCACCGGCGGCACGGCGGTACCTTCTTCAAAAATTTCAGCGGCATCGATGGGCAATGATCCCGGCACCTTGCCGCCAATGTCAGTCATGTGACCAAAGTGGGCTGCCCAGCAAAGGTGCCTTCCATCCTTAAAGATGGGTTTTAACACCAGCCAATCATTAAGGTGTGAAACAGCGGCGCCACAACTGTAAGGATCATTGGTAAAGATCATGTCACCTTCTTCCAGGGTTCCATCAAATGCTTCCATGAAACCATGGATAAATGATCCGAATTGGCCCACGACCATCTTTCCATCGACATTGGCGATCATCGGAAATGCATCACCCTGCTCTCTGATGCCAGGCGACATTGCCGTACGAAATAGCGTTGCGTCCATTTCCTCTCGCGCATTGCGGAGCGCGTTTTCAACGATATCCAGCGTGATCGGATCGACGGGTACTTTTTTAAAAGGTGCCTTATTACTCTGAATGATTTCGGTGGCCATTGTTAACCCTCGTTTACTGTGCGGTAGGATTGATAAGGAGGTTTCCGAAGGGATCAACCGATGCGTCATGCCCGGGTAGCAGCAACGTAGTCGAATCGCCTTCCATAATAATCGCCGGACCATTAATGATCTGGCCGGGACTGAGCTTGGCCCGATCATACAAAACCGCCTCGTGGCGCCCACCTTCGGCATAAATTTTCTGGGTACCAATCTCCGCTGCTTTAAGGTCCGTCCCCTGATGTTCGTTGCTGGTCAATGCAATATCTGCATCAGGTCCTTCAACAACGACCCGAAGATTAACGAATTCTTTTTCTGCCTCAAGCGAAAACGTGAAGAGTTGCTTGTGCAAGGCATCGAATTTATCTGCCACAGCCTCGAATCCCATTTCTGTCAACTCTTGTTCAGAGGTATCAATAGTCAGCACGAGTCCTTGGCCAGAGTATCTGACATCTACCTGAAACTGGCTGCCGATATCAGCGTTGTTGACGACGGCTGAACCCGTTTCGCCCTCGGCGAGCATCGCTGATCTCGCGATTTTGTCGAGGGCATCAAGATGATCAACGATTGTTCCAGCCTTCAAGTCTGAAAACCGGGCGATAAATGTCCGAGAGGCTTCATCCCTCAGACGGGTCGTGGCGTCACCGTAGGCACAAAGCACACCGGGCCCCGGAGGTATTACAACCGGCCATGATTGAGTCAGGACACCCAGCGCATTAGCATGCAAAGGTCCAGCGCCACCAAACGCCATTAGTGAAAATTTGCGAGGATCATAGCCTTTTTCCACAGAGACCAGGCGCAGTGCGCCAAACATGTTTTCGTTCACAATTTTTACAATGCCTTCGGCAGCCTCGTACAGTGAGATGCTCAATGCATCGGCTACTTTTTGTACCGCCACAACCGCATTCTCTTTACTGATTTGCATGTCGCCGCCGAGTTTTTGGGATTCCGGAAGATACCCAAGTACAACATTGGCGTCCGTTACCGTCGGTTCGACCCCACCTTTCTGGTAAGCCGCAGGCCCTGGTTCCGCACCAGCGGATTCCGGCCCTACGCGAAGCGCTCTTGTCAGCTCAGGCACATAGGCAATTGACCCGCCTCCGGCTCCAATTGTTCGCACATCTAATGAACTCGCCCGAACAGTAATATCGCCAACGCTGGTTTCCCTGCGCAGCAAAGCCTTGTTATCTTCGATGAGTGAAACATCGGTAGAAGTGCCACCCATATCAAAGGTTAAAAGATTGTGAATACCAGCCTGCTTGCCAATCCACAATGCACCCGAAACACCGCCAGCAGGGCCACTCATCAGTAGCTTGACCGGGAACTGCGCCGCGGCCTGAGTTGAAGACAAGCCACCGTCAGAGCGAAGAATGGCAAGTTGAGGATTGCCCAACTTATCGTTTAGGTCTTTCTGCAGGTTCTCAAGATAGCTGGCGACTTCAGGTCGCACGTAAGAGTTTGCCACGGTTGTGATCGTGCGCTCGTATTCCTGAAGCTCAGGGATTACCAGGGACGATATCGATACGGGTATGTCCGGCATGACTTCTTCTGCCAGTTCCGCAATTCGGTTTTCATGGGCGGGGTTATTAAATGAGTTTATCAGCGAGACAGTCAGCGCTTCGATACCAGCCTGTTTCAAGGACTCGAGCACAACGCGCGTCCCATCTTCATCCAAGGGCAATACGACTTCCCCATCAGCCCCCACACGCTCATAGACTTCCCGGGTCAGCTCAAGCGGTGCCAGTGGCTCTGATTTGTTATACACAACCCATCCGCCAAGCCCACCGGGCACAAAAGACCGCGCGATCTGCAGAATTTGCCGATAGCCACGAGTGGTGATGAGACCAACTTTTGCACCTTTACCGGTCAGAATGGCATTGGTGGCGACGGTGGTTCCATGAGTAACTTGCTTGATCAACTTCGGATCAATACCAGCCGTTTCGCAGACTCTGGCGATGCCATTCAAGACACCGACCGATGAGTCACTGGGGGTCGATGGCACCTTGGCCGTATGAATGCTTTTGTCGATTTCGTTGATCAGCAGTACATCAGTAAAAGTACCGCCAACGTCAACGCCAACTCTGTAGGTCATGTCGATTTCCGCTTATATAGTGATAGTTTTTGCTGCCACTTAGGCGAGGTTTTTTTCGAGGTAAGGGCGAACCTTGCCTCCGACTGGGTGATGGACAATCTTTTCTGCAAATTTCACCGCCTGCATTAACTTTACAATGTCGATACCGGTATCAAACCCAGCTTGATTCAACATCAATACCAAATCCTCAGTAGCCAGATTGCCCGAAGCACCGGGTGCGAAAGGGCATCCTCCAAGACCACCAATACTCGCATCAAGTTTTCGAATACCGCACTCCATAGCCTGCCATGCGTTAGCAAGCGCCATGGCTCTTGTATCGTGAAAATGTGCTGATAAGGCCCCGGCATCGAATGCGGAAACCAGCCTTGTAAACAAGGATTTGACCTGAAGCGGGTTAGCGGCGCCGATGGTGTCTGCAATGATGACTTCAGCGGCACCAGCATCAAACATTCGTGTAGTGAGCGCATGGATGTCATCAGCATCAACCGAACCTTCATAGGGACACTCCACTGCAACGGCAATATATGCACGCGGCGTAACATGATCGATCGATGCGGCCTTAATGACATCGATACAAACCCCAGTTGCCTGATCCAGGCTCATGTTAATGTTCTTGCGGTTCATCGTATCTGTAGCAGAAAGTACAACCCCGATACTACGCGCACCCGCAGATTTCGCCAGCTCGTAGCCTTTCATATTAGGTACCAGCGCACTGAACTCACAACGGGATTGATCCAGCAAACTAAACACTTTATCTGCCTGCGCCATTTTGGGTACCGCCTTCGGGCTGACGAAGCTGGCTGCCTCGATACTCCTGACACCCGCGTCAACAAGCAGATTGATTAAGTCGACACGCTGTTCTGGTGTTGTCTCTGTCGGATCATTCTGAAGACCATCTCTGGGTCCGACATCGTTCACGATAACTTTGTCCATCGTTTTCTCAATCTCTTATGATGAGTACGTTAGTTAGGCAAGGTAGCCCTGATCAATACCTGTTTGTATAGCGTCTTCCTTTACGGCCGTCCATTCTCTGAAGACTTCCCTGGTTTGTGCACCCAGTAGTGGCGGTGGCGTAAAGGTTTCTTCCCGCATATTGGACATTTTGATGGGGTTGCCAGGCACTTCTGTGCTGCCCCCTTCGGGGTGCGCCACGTCCACAACCATATTCCGATGTCTTACCTGGGGATCGGACAGGGCTTGCGCGAGATTGTTCACCCGGGCACAAGGTATCCGTCTTGCTTCCAGTTTCTTTAACCAATTGTCCGCAGAATCAGTCATCAGCACTTCATTCAATCGGCCCTCAATATAAGCCTTGTTTTCAAGTCTCACAGGAGCAGTCAGGTACTTTTCGTCACGAAGATCCTCCAACTCAATAAGCTCAACTAATGCCGGCCAAAACTTGTCTCCAATCACTGCAATAGTAATTCGATCATCACTGGTCTGAAATGTGTTGTAGGGCGTGTGGACGAAGTGTGCATTGCCAATCGGCGTCGGTATGATGCCTGAAAGACTGTACATAGTTGCCATGTAGTTCAGCAGGCTAATCTGACAATCAAGCATGGAAATATCAACGTGCTGGCCCTTGCCGTTAGCGCCACGCTCCAAAAGCGCCGCCTGAATACCCATTACAGCGAACATGCCACCTGAAAGATCTCCGATCGGTATGCCCGCGCGCACAGATTCATCGACATTAGCACCCGTGATGGACATGCCACCACCCAACCCTTGAACTATCTGGTCAAAGGCGGGTCTTTTGTAACTGGGACCATCACTGCCAAAACCTGTGACAGAGCAGGTAATAATCTTCGGGTTAACCGCTGCAAGCGCCTCGTAGTCAATGGCCAGCCGCTCCGTGACGCCAGCACCAAAGTTATCCAGCACAACATCGCTAGCTTTCACTAATTCGTAAAATAGCGCCAGACCCTCTGCTGATTTCAAGTCGAGGGCGACACTTCTTTTGTTTCGGTTCAATGTAAAATAGTAAGCACCCATGCCCTTTATCGAGTTGGCCAGGTCTTTTTCGAGTAATCGTCTTGTTCCTTCTCCTGTGACAGGAGGCTCTACCTTGACTGTGTCACAACCCAGATCAGCCAGAATCATGCCGGCATACGGGCCTGACAGCATGTGAGTCAGATCTAAAAGGCGAATGTTTTCGAGAGGTTTCTTCATGTTGTAGATGACCGCGTGAGAGAAAATTAAATCCGACATGTATCTTCGAGGTCAAACATTGTATACAAACTGGCTCGTAAAAGTACAATCCAGTTGCCCCCAGCTGGCTAGCCGCCCAAAAGATCCCCTTGTGCAGCGTATATGTGAGACCGCATGATGGCTTCCGCCCACGCCGCATCCCCGACAGCGAGCGCCTGCCTGATCTCCTTGTGATGTCGATGCGACTGCGACAAACGCTCGTGGGAAAAATTCCTGGCTGTACGAACAACCACGGCCTGCTCGATGAGCAGCCTCAGCATGGACTCAACCCGATCACTAGATGCCGCCTTCCATATGGTGTTGTGAATCACTTGGTTCAAGCGCAAGAAAGCCTCAATTTCTTCATCTGAAGGTTGATTGGCCTCCAGTATCTGGTCCATTTCCAGAATGGCTGCGTCAAGGGTTTCTAGCGCCTCTAGCGAAATGATTTTAGCTGCACGTGACGCAGCATAACCTTCAAGCAAGGCACGAAGCTCAAACAAATCATTGATTTCCCCACTGTTCCAATCCTTGACCTGGGCGCCTTGATTCGCCGTGATGCTGATGTAGTCTTCGCTTGCCAATTGGCGAAGCGCTTCCCGGACTGGCGTTCTACTGTATCCACAGCGAGCGACAATCTCCTCCTCCTTGAGGCGAGCACCGGGCTCAAACTCACCAGACAATATACTCTCTCTGACCATCGTGTAGATCGAGTCTGAAGCCTTGGACATACAATTTCCTACAACTGGTTACTTGGACTAATGGGAATTGGCGTGCCAATCACGTGCCATCCAGTATATGAAGTCGATTCCCTGTATACAATTAATACCTAACATGTATACAATAATTTACCGAGTCAAGTTTTGGAGACGATACATGACAACAATAAGACACACGCGAAAAACCCTTACAGCCATCACCCTGATATCAATGGTCTTGATATCTCAAACAGCTAACGCCGCTGATGTATTGGAAGAGGTTGTTGTTACGGCCAGACGTAATGCTGAGAGCTTGTCTGACGTGCCTATCGCAGTGACGGCTTTCACCTCTGCAGAAATTGAGGATGCCGGTATCGCTCGCCCGGAAGATTTCATCAACTTGACATCCAATGTTGTGATGGTCAATACGGCGAACGTTGGTGATACCCAGGTCACGATAAGAGGAATTACTTCCACACGTGATGCAGAATCCAACTTTGCCCTTGTCGTCGATGGTGTACTGATCACGAACCCTAATGCCTTCAACCGGGAACTACTTGACGTCGCTCAGATTGAAGTACTTAAGGGACCCCAGGGCGCACTTTACGGCCGCAACGCCTCCTCTGGCGCCATCCTCATCACAACCAACAAACCCACAGAGGAATTTGAAGGTTCAGTAATGGGGGGCGCAGGCAACAATGATGCCTACCGTTTTCAGGGACAATTGTCCGGCGCCTTCACCGAAAACCTTCTCGGACGACTCAGCTTCAGTCACAGGGAATCAGAAGGCGAATTTTCTAATCTACTCACCGGCAAGAATGACGTTGATTTCTTCGAGGACGACACTATTCGCGGCAGGCTAATCTACACAACTGACAACACATCCTGGGACTTAAGGCTAGGTAGGTCTGAGGCTGACAGTGGAACGATTAACTTTAATGCAACTTTCGCCCTGCCAGCCTTCACCTCGTTTGGTACCCCTGGCGATGAATTGTTTTTTGCTGAGGTTAATAACCACAATTTCCAGTACATGTTCAACGTGCCACCACTCAATGAGCAGGAAACCACAGACTTATCTCTTAAGGTCGATCACACTCTGGATTCCGGCTTGGTGGTAACCGGCATTTTTTCTTTCAGCGATCTGGAGGAAAAACTACTATCTGATGGCACTAGCGCTGCCTTCGGGGGCTATGGTGCAGTACCTGCGTGTGCAACTTCTGTGACTCCTGAGACCCTGGCGCTGGTGAATTCTGCACCGCCCGGATTCCTATTTGCTGCACCAGGTGAAGCACCGACCGCTGCAAATAGCTTGCTGTCTGCTTATACGCCATTGGCATGCGATGGTTATCAGTATCAGGAACGAAATCAGCGCGACTCCAGTATCGAAATACGAATCGCATCTGATACCGCACAACCCTTGCAGTGGCTTGCTGGTCTATTTTATGCAGACATCGAACGCGAAGTCGTCGTCGCCTATGGCGCAGACCGGGGCCTCGGTTTTCAGGATACGCCATTTGTGCCAGCAACCGGGCCAAACCCTACTGATCTGCTATTCTGGGATGACTTTGATACTTCCGTTGCTTCAGTTTTTGGTCAGTTGGCTATAGATATCAATGACTCGATGGAACTATCCATAGAAGCACGGTACGACCGAGAGAAACGCGAGGTCGGTAACAAGACACCGCTCGCGGCATCGGCTTTATTGTATGGCGGGGGCGCCCCAATTAATCCGGCTAGAGAAACCGTGACCTCAGCCATCCCTGATCGCGATAATACGTTCAGTCAGTTCCAGCCAAAAATCGCGCTACGGTACGATCTAAGCGAAAGCACCACCTTTTATACATCTTATGGCGTTGGTTTTCGGTCCGGCGGCTTTAACTCTATCGGTAGTCAGGCTGTTACCGATTTTTGGTTTAATTCCGGCGACCCATTCGGCCTGGGGCCTGTTGGCGCAAATCTGCAAATCAATGATGAGTATGACAAAGAAGTAACTTCTGCATTCGAAGTGGGATTCAAAGGGACTTATCTTGCTGGACGGTTAGCATTCAACGGCGCGATCTTCCGCACCGATGTTGAAGACAATCAGTTCTTCGAATTCTTCGCGGGTCCATTTGGTTTACTGCGTGTAGTCACCACCATCGACAAGTTACAACTTCAGGGTGCAGAACTCGATTTTGAGTATCTAGTCTCCGATAGCGTGAAAATCTATGGCGCAATCGGCGTTACCGACGGTGAAATCGAGAAGAACTTCAATCGTCCACAAACTGAAGGCAACGATGCGCCACTGTCGCCTGAATACACATTCAGCCTTGGTAGCCAGTACAAAGCCAAGATCGCAGGTGGGATCGAACTAGTCGCAAGAATTGATTACCTGAAGATTGGTGACACATGGTTCCATGCGGTTCAAGACAACCAACAACCTGCGATATGGACGACGCTGCTGGGATTCCCAGTTGCGTCTGACTTTAGCCGAACCCAACGAGATGCCTATAGCACTGTAGACCTTCGACTTTCCCTGCATGCAGAAAAATGGTCTATTACAGCTTGGGGTCGCAACGTTGGTGACGAGGAATATCTGGCAGAAGTGATTTCGGCGCCCGAATTCGGCGGTTCCTTCATTCACGATGGCGCAAAAAATACCTACGGGCTAGATTTCACCTACCGATTCTAATAACTGTCGAGTTGGCGGGCGATCAAACCACATGAGGATCACCCACAACCACCAGAGCCTCATTCACGATGGCCGCCGCCGCGCGGAAATATTCCGGCTTCCGGCTTCCACCACTTTGAGTCTTCGCTGAGAGCTAGCTTTCCATAGTGAATCGTTTTGAGTTCCCGAGCTTTCCGCACGCACAAAACAAGCAGGATCGGCACTATTACCAGCGTAGCACCCAGCAGTAATGTGTCCCTGCCACGAAGCAGTACTAATCCATCCCTGAAGCCGAGTTATGCCATGGGTTGCTAATCAGTTCGCAGCGTATATTAAACCCAGCTAGCGCCCGTGACTCGCCCTGATCCTTTCCTGAATGTGTTCCCCTGCAGTCACCTCGGGGAATTTGGGAGGGGCTCCATCTTCAAGGCAACTATCCAGCACCTTAACCAGCGTTTCCGTATCGGGATCAACGAACAGGGCAATGCTGTATCGATCAATATCGCCCAATTTCGGTTGTACACGATGTGGAGTGGAGCGATATCTTCCATTGGTCCAGCGTTCCATTAGGTCCCCTGTATTAATGACAATAGCGTCGGCCTCCGGTGCAACCGGATGCCAGGTGCCCTCCTCGTCCTGAACCTCAAGACCACCAATATCCTTCTGGAACAACAGCGTGATCATGCCGTAGTCGGTGTGAGCCCCCGCCCCAAGCTGACCCACCGCGATATCGTCAACGACTGAAGACGGGTAGTAGAGTAGCCGAAGGCTAACATTTTCACCCTGGTGAAATTGCACAAAAAAATCCTGATCCATTCCTAGCGCTTTTGAAAATACGCGCTGGATGCGATAAGCCCCTTCGAGGCAGGCTTTATAGAAACCCGTGATCTCGTCCCTGAATTCAGGCGTAGGCCACCTCGGGTCTGACCTGTTATGTCTTAGCAGGTCACGAAGAGTAAAGCTTTGCTTCAGGTCAGCAGGTTTACTGGGGTCAAGGTGCTCTGCACATAGAGACTGATAGCCAAAATTTTCTTCGGCGCTCACGTAGGCAGAAGTCGATTTTTCTTCTTCGGAAAGAGAGAAGAACCACTTTGACAGTGCGAAGATATCGTCAATCTGCGCCGATGTAATTCCCAGATTCATAATCTTCATGAACCCCGAACGAGTTAACGCTTCGGAGACTTGGCTTGCCAAGCCTTCGAGCGCGGCATCGTCCTTTTCGTCATATCGCT
>Ga0114997_10004022_pt1 | contig 11454 bp, 11 predicted proteins | sample ArcticOcean_MG_C_2_FD_87045 | JGI IMG/M metagenome (GOLD analysis project Ga0114997, IMG submission 87045) | Marine microbial communities from western Arctic Ocean - ArcticOcean_MG_CB4_136 | ecosystem: Environmental > Aquatic > Marine > Oceanic | place: Arctic Ocean: Canada Basin | collected... | reverse complement strand
ATCAAACTTCACATCATACACTAGGCCAGAGCACCCTCCTTTGACAGATAATCTAACATACTCCTTGTCAGAGTTTTTCAAATCTGATTTAATATGCTCTCGCGCTGGCTGGGTCTCGTTAACGATGTCACTCAAAATGGATTCTCCTCGCAGTGTTTGATGATATCCATCACATCATTATAAAGCTCATCGGGCAAATCTTTATACGAATACCCAGTAACATCCTTAATCACTTTAGGAATGTGAGCATAAGGATTGCGTCCAGTGGGGTGTCTCGGATGATCCGGTAGCTTTCCCTTTAGATTCTCAGCTGCAGACAAAATAGCTTCACGAATCAGCTTTTGGTTTTGCGGATTCACTTTTCTTTGTCGGCTTTCTTCGTTTTGGTTGTTTAGGCTTATCAAAAAGATCTTCGATTCCTTCTTCCCAAGTAAATCCTGCTGCTGACTTGTGGCCGCCACCGCCGTACTTCTTGGCAATCTCTGACGCGTCGATGTTGTCGTGGAAAGCTCTTAGGCTTACCTTGATCTTCTTGTCCTCGTGATCGTGAAACCAGATCATCGCAAGATCACAGTGGGGAGACAGAGCATTTCCAACCTCAGACATCCAGTGGGATGCATTAACCACTAGCGCATCATGCCCTGCTAACTTTCTAGCAACCGCTTTCTCAGCGATCTTCTTAATAACTGTCTTGGAATATGATAAGATGTAAGATCCTCGCTTAACTGCATCGTCAAACACAGAATCATCCACGAACTTATCAAAATCCTCAAAGTTAAATTGAACCATGTCAAAGGCAGCTGCGAACTCACGGGAGTAGGGAAGATGCCATTTCCAGAGATCGCGGTCCTCGATATAATTGATGAACTTGGGAGGCTCCTTCCCAGGATGGAAAAATTCCCAGGTAATAACTGCTCCGGACTTCTCCATATTGAAGATGGCATCCGGTATATCATGCAGCTCAATCATAGCTGACTTGTGGTGATCGAGTATTACTAGGGAGTCTGCATCTTCGATCATCTTCTTGGTCACACCATTTTTAAAGGAGAAGTCGCAGATTGCCACAGACTTTCCTTTGACATCAGGAGGATCCTGTCCGTGTGAACAAGCCACATACTCAGCACGATTTCCCAGTAGTCTCCAGGCGGAATACGCCGAGGCGAAACCATCAGTGCAGTTTTTATGGTAGATAACGAGATCTACATCTCTTGGGTTAGGTATCACTGTACTCTCTCTGGTTCATGATCGGATGATGATCAAAGCAACGCGGTTCATAGAGCTCAGCTCCACCGATCGCGATCTCAATGCCGTCGTCATTCTTCTTGTAAGTGTAATATGCGTCCTTGCTGCAGACAGGGCAAACAGCAGGACATTTCTCAACGTGAGTTGCCCAGGGCATCATTTTCCGGACTTCATCGAAAGGATTGCAGGCAGCAGAAAGATCTAGTGTAGATACCACAATAGTTACTCCCTTGCCATATAACCACCGGAGCACATCGCACACACCCTCGATGAGAAAAGCTTCATCCACAGCGACGACGTTATAGACCTCGTCGGACTCAGCCAGATGTTTATAGATATCTTCCGCGTCACGAACTGTTACTGCAGGGATCTTGCCCCCGTTATGTGTGACAATGTCAGATATATCATAGCGATCATCCATGCTAGGCTTGAAAGCTATGACGTTTCGATTCTGGTACCGGTACCGATCTACAGCAGCCATTAGCCTCGTAGTTTTAGATCCAAACATCGGGCCGCAGTATACCTTAAACTCAGGTGTAGGCATCTACTCACCGTCAAAGTCGAACTGGAGTTGTTCAGACTCTCCAAGGGAGAACTCCTCCTCCAGATGCTCAGAAAGCTCTCCGGACAAGATTTTGATAGCTGCATGCGAATGCAAGTTAATCGCCTTTTCTGGGAAGTCCGCGAGGAACTTAGCAATGGCGACGCGTAGAATATTTACATTGTCGATCTCGATCATTAGATACTGTCCTTTTCTATTTCGAGGATAGCCTGAACATGTGCTTCGGCTATCTTATCTCTATACTCTGCCGAGAGCATTTGTTCACATTGTTGCTTATTACTAAAGAATCCGTTTTCAGTTAAGATGGCGGGCATGGTGGTCTTGCGAAGCACATAGAAATTTGCTTCCTTGACTCCTCGGTCTCTCCATCCGGTCTGGTCAATGAGATGCTTCTGGAACACATCGCTTAATCGATGACCCGTTGTAGAACCCGGGTAGCAGAATGTCTCAACGCCGTTCGCAGACGACCAATCATCAGTTGCTGCATTACCGTGCACTGAGATGTAAACCTTCTCAAGGCCTTGATCATCACAAGATTTAGCTAGCGCTACGCGGTCACCCAGAGATACGTCGTTGTCCCCTGGAACAAGGTCGAGGTAAGCCACACCTATCTCATCAAGTCGATCCTTGATCCTTGTCACAACAGCACGGTTGAACTCGTATTCAAACATCCGTGTTCCATTATCGAACTTCGGTGATCTCTTGCCGGGTGTTGTCTCTCCGTGACCATTGTCTAACAGCCACAAATACTTCTTTTGATGTACCACTTTTTCCTCCTTAGCGGGTTCGGGGGTGGGTTCTTCTTTTACCTTTGCAGGTTCTTCTGGCTCCGGATCTGGAGCGGACTTCTTGCTTGAGCCTAGCGCTTGCAAGATTACTTTAACGATTAGAGAGAATATGCGTTCCACTTTCGGTCGCTCCTGCAGAAGTCTGCTTGATAAACTGTGCTCGGTGCTGGAACTCCCTAAGCGATCTTGCCCCGGAATAAGACATACCACTGCGCAAACCTTGCATCAGATTATTAAGTATTAGTTCAGATGATCCTTTGTAGGGCACTGTAGCAGATACGCCCTCCAAGCTGCTAGCTCTTCCTCGCCAGTTAAACTGAGCTTCTGGACTAGCCATACCTCTGTAAACTTTTCGCTTTTCTCCATCAACATATACAAAGTCACCAGGTGTCTCATCAGTGCCTGCAAGCAGAGATCCTAACATCACACAGTCAGATCCTGCACCGATTGCCTTGACGATATCACCGCTGTTTCGAATTCCACCGTCTGCGATGATCGCTACGTTCCGATCTGTCTGATAGCATCGTAAAATTGTCTCAAAGCCCGGGACGCCGTGTCCTGTCTGGATACGAGTGCTGCATATAGAGCCTCCACCGATATTACATCGTACGGCATTTGCTCCCCAGTCTGCTAGGTCGCTAATACCCTTCTCAGATGCCACGTTACCTGCAATGATACAGAGGCCTTCTCCGTGTGTTGCACGTAGCTCCTCCAGCACCTCTTTTACAAGGATATGGTGGCCGTGTGCCACATCGATACAAAGAGCAGAGGCTCCAGAAGCCAATAGTAAATCTGCACGTTTGAAATAGTCACCTGTCACTCCAATAGCTGCAGCAACTGGACCACCCCCAGAGTTCACAACTGCTCTCCTCACGAGCTCAGCCTGATCTTCTGGTGTGTTATAGCGGTGAATGATGCCTAATCCACCCATCCTAGCCAGCGTAGCTGCCATCTCTGCCTCTGTCACAGTGTCCATGCAGGATGAGATGATCGGTATCTTTAGCTCCACACCGGGACCGAGCACTGTGGAAGTATCACACTCCTCACGAGATCGAATTTCGCTGTATTGTGGGACTAATAGAACGTCGTCGTAGGATAGGGTTTCAGGGATCTTCACGCTCTCTCCGTTGCTTACTATGGATTATAACACAACGCGGTGAAATTTATTCTTTTATTCCCGCCAAAAGTTGCCATCGGCTTGGGGCGGACTCAGAGAGATTTTGCTTTTTAGTCCATGCTACAAAAAGCTTTCGATCCGCTGGGTTGTCGAGGCTAATTGGCGATGGACTTATCTTCTTTAGCGGATTATTTTTTAGATGCGGGCGCATGGCGTAAGATGTTTTCGCGTTTCTAAATGTGACGCTTCCCTTTGCAGGCTCTTCCATATCAAAAAGAAGGGTCTTTCTTGGCCTTGAACTTCCGGCGCTAAATGTTACAGCATCAGCGTCTGACAGGTGATATAACCCCTTGCCTTTTATCTGGATTAAATCTGCGCCTTTTGCTTTATAATATTTTCTTAAATCTGCAGAAGTAATTTCATATGAAGCTAGATATTGATTATCTAGTTTTTCCAATGCGGGTCGCACTTTATTCTTAAAAACCTCTGTTGGCACTCTGGGGAGTTCGTTAGCATCTAATTTCATTGCTTTTTTAACAATATCAAGTTTTTTCTTTGTGTCTGCTTTTTTAAATGTATTATTAATAACGCTTGCTATGTCTTGATTTACTTTCTTGGGGTTTGATGCTGTAAACTTCTCTGTTTCAAAGCTGTATGTAAGGAAGGGCTCGCCGGCCTGGGCATTGGGAAGCTTAAGCTCGACACCTACTCCGTTTACTTTTAAATCAGATGTTGACATATCATTATCAGAATATACTTCAACGTCATCTTCCACAAACTCTTCAAGAAACTTTTTTTCTATGTCTTCCTCGTACTCATATCCTTTGCCTCGACCTCCGGAAGCTAATCCGGCGAAGGCAAATACGATTAAAGGTTGACCAGAAATACTATACGCATTATATTTTCCACTTTGATTGGGGGGAGTGTCTGGAGGAATTACATCTACAGATATATCTTCTCCTGGGAAGATATCTTGATATACTAGCTCAACAGAACTTTCTAAAGATTCGGGATTGGATCCTTTTTGTAATCCGAGCCGAATTTCTTTTGAACCAGCAGAAATTATATTTTCTACAGGAAGCCCAAGATCCTGGAACATATTCATTAGGATTTCTGCTTTTTTGGTAAATGCTGTAGCATTCTGGAATTGAGAAGGATATCCAGTTTCAGGTTCGACAAGCTCTTCCTCAGGTTCAACAACCTCTTCTTCAGGTTCAACAACCTCTTCTTCAGCTTCGGCTTCTTCTTCCTGTTCGCACAGGATGTTGCGGATCAGAAGGCGTAGATCATTTTCAGTGAGATTCATAAAACACTCCGGGCGCACTGTCAGGAATAAATATACCTAAGATTGCGTATGTTACTCATCTTCGATGGATCCTGGTATAGGACCGTTTCTGACTTTAACGTGCAAGATGTCATGCAGCTTACCTGGGTTGATCTTATTGTACATGAAAGAGAACACATCTGAGGTGGTTAGTGCACAAGCGATCCACTGCGAGCAATACCACTTCCTGTCGTGCTTAACGTAGAAGGGTGTTAGATGGGAAATAATCATGCCTGTCCAGTCATACTTCTGGCCGTGGGTATGCGTAAAGAAAGCAACGATCTTTGTTAATTGCTCTCGTGACACCTGCAGGTCAATGAAATCCCATTCGGCATCATGCATCTCTGGATTTCTAAGAAGGCGGATGCCTGCTGTGCCTTCAGGTGTAATGCCGATGCAATCACCACTTGGAAGCATTAGCTCAACATGTGTGTATATGCTACCTGTCCACCAGCTCACTATGCTAGTTCGCCAGTTGCGGGGCCCTTTATAAAAGGCTACACGAATAGTCTTGGTAGCTATCCCAATTAGATGTCCCACCACTCAAAGGTTTTATCGAGACCTTCCCAGAACCTAACTAGCGGCTTATAGCCGAAGACACGCTCAGTCTCTGAGATATCTGCTTGAGTGTGCATTACATCCCCCTGTCTAAAGGGCGCTTGATTAATATTGAGTTTGCCAAACTTCTCCTGGAACTTCTCAAGGATCTGATTGTTGCTAGTTCTATCGCCGCACGCCACGTTAAAAGCCTCGCCTCTAAATGTACCTTCATGACTAGCAGCTCGTATATTAACATCTACGACATTATCAACATAGCACATATCTCGGCTCTGGTCACCTGAGCCATCTTTTCGAAGGGGTAAACCTTCTTTTACAGCGTGACACCAGGCTGAGATGGCAGTTGAGTACGGAGAATCTCCATATTGATTGGGGCCGAAAACATTAAAGTAACGTAAGCAGACAGAGTCAAAGTCATAAAGATCACCGAACATTCGAAGGAGATCTTCAATAGAAGATTTCTGCCAAGCATACGGTGACTTAGGATCTCGAGGTTGATCAACAGGGGTTGGCATTACCTCAGCTCCGCCGTAAACAGAAGAAGATGAAGAAAAGACAAACCTATCGACCTTGCCTCGGCATGCTTCCATTAGCTTTACAGTCTTTGCAACATTATTAAGGGTTGTATCTGCAGGGTTTTCAACTGAATAGCTCACACGAGGTACTGCTGCTACGTGAAAAACGACATCGAAGTCATTATTCATCACAGCGTCAAGGATGAACTCTGATGCAAAATCATTCAGCACCATTTTCAGGCCCTTCAGGCCGTTTACTAATTCCAGATGGCCGCTACTCAGGTCGTCAACTCCCGTTACCTTCCAGCCTTCTGCTAAAAGATTTCGACAAAGGTTAGACCCAATGAAGCCTGCAGCACCTGTTACTAGAGCATGTCTGGACATTTTTGTCTCCTAATCGTTACCACGGTTTTTCACTCCAGCTCTTAAACTTATCTTCACCACCCCTAGAAAGCCAATCTGAATCGATCGTTAGAACTGAAGATAATCCGCCTCGAGGGGTAAAATCTACTGTAATTCGGAGTCGTTCAGGCTCATAGACGCTCATAAGGTCGTTGTAAAGAACATTGATTATCCGCTCATAAGAAAATATTTTTTCTCGAAACTGTTGCAGATAGAGCTTGAGCGATTTCAATTCAACAACATATTCGCCTGGATACATTACTAAGTATATTGATGCAAAATCAGGCTTGTTTTTGCCTCCCATAAAGGTAAACTCAGGAGCTTTTACCTTGACCTCGTATGATTCTTTCGACGGATTTTTTAGAGTCTTTAATATTGACGGATCTGTCCATTTTCTTTCCACTTAGCTTCTCCAAATAAAGAAGGGGGCACAATGGCCCCCTTCATGATCACACAAATTGCGTTGATTAGTTGTTACCGTTGTCGGTATTCGTCTTCTCATCATTGGTGGTCGTTGCAGCGCTGGGGTTGGTAGTCTCCGAAGCTGCAGGCTGCGCTGCGGGCGCTTCGGCTGTAGAGGAGGCAGTCTTCTCAGTATCTGCTTCCGTAGTTGAAGCAGGCGCCGATGAGGTGCCTTCTGCTTTGGCAGCACTATCATCGGTTGCCGCGGTGGCCTCCGTATTAGTAGTACCTTCATTGCCAGTTGCCATCGTGGCAGTGCCGGTTGTGGCGGTTGTGGCTGCCGTTGTGGTAGCCGTATTTCCTTCGGGGCAACCCGACAGACAAATTGCGAACATTGAAACTATTGCTAGGCGCATTATTATTTTTCCTTTCTGTGCCTTGAACTTGCTTATTCTAAGCAAAGATTCCTGTTTGTTTAAAGTTAAAGTACATGAGCACTGTTTATGTTAAACCGGAAACGAACTTGATATTCATCTGGGTTCAATCTGAGCAACCTAAAGGCCTCTCTGCCTAGGTAGTGGATCAGCTGGATGTCAGTGGATGTCTTTCTCTCAGTGTCGGAAGATCTAAACACAGCATGGACATCCATCAAGCCATCTCGAACAAGGATCTGAATAAAAGAGATGCAATCATCGGCGCCGTACACGAACCTACGTGATTGAACTGCCTCCTTGCGTTTGTAAGGATTCCTCCCACTAAGCTCATCTTCCATCTTACTGAGCAGTTTTCCTCTGATCTGGCGGTAGTACACTTCCTCACCGGGAGTAAACTCAATATTGTCATCCACCTCCTCAAAGGTTCCATCATCGTAGAAATGGAACTGCATTGTGGTGCATTCTCGATTAGGGCTGAACTTGGCGAACTCATAAGCCAGGCGACCGATTTGCTCGGGGGTTCTTGACTCCCACTCGGAGAAGTTCTTAACTATTCTTTCCGTCTGCTCCTCCAGCGTGCCGGAAGTAAAGGCATGAACGTTAGGTAGCATGCAGATCTTCTCGAACTCCTTGCTAAACCTTGCGTGAAGATCTATTAGTGAGTCCACATCTTGGAACTCATCACCTCGATCTAGATATCTGTTGTGGATCACGCCCAAATCAGGATGGAGAAGAACAAGGTGGTTGTTCAGGCTGGATAACTCCATCGCGAGGTTCTTCCTAAGATAATAGTCATCCCGGTCGTATTGATTAGCGTAGATGCACATTGACAAAGAAGATCTATCATCAATGTTCCACCGAAAGCCTGAGCTCTTGTGAACGGAGTTGTAGAGAGAGGTTTTGCCGCTTAGGTCACAGCCCTCGAGAACGATCTTAGAGATCGGAAACTTGATCATCAATCACCTCATACCCATCCGGATATACCAAGATTCTGTTGCCATCCACGAGAATGTACGCCTCAGGAATTCCGCAATCATCTACACCGTTGTCACGTAAAAGAACTCCAACCTTGCCTAGATATCGACTGTCTTGAACTGCAGTCTTCGTTACTCGTACAAGGTCTCCGCTATAGGTCGTCGGCAAGTGGAATCCTTCGCATCTTAAAGGCTGCAGTAGAAGCACCCCAGTTAGGATCTACATCCACTTCCATCAACCAGTAGGAGAAAGCTGGCGGTTCGTAATAAACCTTTTGTCCTCGCTCCTCACCCCAGTCGAAGAACTTACCCCATACTCGAAGCCAGCAAGATCGGTTCTGGTCGTCGATCATTCGAAGTCGATAGAACTCCTTGCCCTTCTTAGTAGTCTTCTTTTGAATCTCAGCAGCACATCCCCAGGCAACAGCCTTCTCACCGCCTGGAATCTCACAGACGGAAGGCATGTCGGTCCTGGTAATTCGCTTCATCACCTCGGGAGGAAAGACCAGCGAATTATTAATAGCAGATGTAATCTCTTGGTAGAGCATGATCTTCTCGTCACGAGACCAATCCTCAATGTGCCCAACAGCACCCATCGCTTCGTCTAGATCGAAGAAGTCATCGATACGCTCCAGGATCTTCTCTCGACGGTCACCGTTCTTCTCAATCCGCTCCAAGCATCGGTCGATCTGAAGCTGGCGCTGCGGCTTGGGATGCCCTAGCTTCTGGAGCAGTTCCACCAGATGATCAACGTAAGTCCAGTCCATCACATTAGCCTCGAGGACGAGCGCTCTTGCGGCCTCCTCCATCTCAGGCATCTTGGTCTTGGCATAGACAGAGATGAGCTTATCCACCTCCTCCCGGTTCTTGTCACCGATGGCTTCCAATTTAGATAGCCACTTATCCTTCCCCTCATCTGACTTACGAATCTGGTCGTAGTTATCCACGATCAGGTGGTAAAGTTGGCGGTGGTTGTCAAGATCACCATCTTGAAACTCCTGCAAGGAGGTGAAAGCCTCAATCTGGCACAGAGAACCAAAGCAGGTCTTATTGACCTTGGAGTGTCGCCACTTACCGTCCTCATCAAAGAAGAGTTCCCGAAGGTTTCGGAAAGGTCGGTGTGCAATGATCTCTTCCATAGCCTTGCCACCCACTCCTTTAATAGAGGATAACGGAGGTACGAAAGCATCTCGATCCGGATTGAAGTCCCACTCCTCGCCGGAATAATTAATATCCGATGGTGCAAACTTATAATCTAGAACCTTGACCTCACGGATGGTTTTTGCCAAACCGTTAGGAGAGTTGTTCTCGGACTGAAGCACAGTAGCGATCCACTCCTTGGGATGATAAGTGTAGAGCCATGCGGCATAGTAGCTATCGATGGCGTAAGCAACAGCGTGTGACTTATTGAAACCGTAGAGAGAGAAGAACTCGATCTTATCGAAAAGCGCGTGAGTGATCTTAGGATCTAGATCATGCAGGCGTTGTGCACCTTCCACGAACTGCTTACGAAGTTGGTCACGCTCGGAACCCTTCTTACCCATGGTGTCCAGGGACTTCTTCACCAGGGTCTTACGCATCTTATCAGACTCACCGGGAGTAAACCCGGCGAGCTCGACAGCCAGCGTCATGAACTGCTCCTGGAAAGTGATGAAACCGCAGGTGGGAGCGAGGACACGTTCGATCACAGGATGATCATAGACGATGTTGTCCCGGTCGTTCTTAGCCTCCACGTACTTGATGTGGACATTGGCCTTAAGCGGGCCCGGGCGGTAGATAGCGGTAATTGCCGCGAGTTCCTCAATGTTGTCAGGTTTAGCCTGATAGCAGAAGTTACGAGCACCTTGAGCCGTGAACTGAAAGAGGCCTGGGGCGAAATTCTGGTGGTGATAGGAGTGTTCCCACACCTTGGGATCGTCCTGGTCCACGTAACGGCAGTTAAGGTGCTCATCAAAGTAGGTCCTAATTTGGGCGAAGGTAGGTTCAGGATTTCCTTCCAGCTTGAGGATGCGCTTGATGCAGTTCTCCACGTCCTTCATTAGGGTCAGGCCCAGGAAGTCGAACTTGATGAAGCCGTTGTCCTCCAGGTTCCGGAAGTTCATGCCCTCGGTCCAGGGGGTCTGGAGCTCACCACGCACTCCGATCAGGGGCATGGTCTCGGCGAGCTCATTCTCATCAGCGATGAGGACTCCGCCAGCATGTCGGCCGATGGCCCGTTGTTCCATAAACAACGTGCTCACGTGCTTCTCCACGTGTGGATACTTTTCCATAAAGGCCCGGTAGTTGTCGGAGTACTTCATGCAATCGTCGTGCTTGAGGACGAAGACGGACTTCTCAGTGTTGGCGTCCCGAGCGTGGGGCTCCACCTCGCCCTGGAGGGGCCCGGTGATGCGGTTGATCTCCGAGAAGTCGAGCTGGTAGAACTTGGCGACGTCCTTCACGATGGACTTTAGCTTAAGCGTATTGAAGTTGGACACCGGGATCACAGCGTCATTGCCAAAGAGGACTCGAGCGGCATCGATCAGGGCATCACGGTCGCCGGCGTCGGAGTCGATGTCAGGCCAGGAGGTACGGTGTCGACCCAGGAAGCGCGACCATAGGAGGCCATACGGGAGGGGGTCGATCTGTGTGATACCCAGCAGGTAGTTGACCAGAGAGCCGCCACCCGAACCACGGGCCGGGCCGAACAGTGTCTTCTTCTCTGCGAGATGAAACACGTCATACATGGTCAGGAAGTAGTTCTCGAAGCCCAGGAACTTGATGTCAGCCATCTCTTCCTTGACCCGGTCAACATACTCAGGCTTGTCACCCAGGCCTTCGCGGATCATCGCCTCTTTGACTAGCTTGGCTAGTTGTTGGAACGGGGTGTCATCAGGCGGCTCGGGATAGGACGCGTGCGATCGCTGCGGATTAGCGTAGTTGGGCAGCTTGGCTTTGCTATCGATCCAGACGTCCTCGAACTCGTTCCAGGCTAGATCGTGAGTACGCTCGATTGCTTGCCGGACCATGTCCTCAGTCCCATTGTAGAAGTCGTGCTTGTCGTAGTGGCGGCCGTATTCCGACCACATCTGTTCCGCGTTCTTGGGATAGAGCTCGCACTCGAGCTCGTCGAAGGTGGGGAGAGGGGTGGGCTTAT
>Ga0114997_10004019_pt1 | contig 11458 bp, 12 predicted proteins | sample ArcticOcean_MG_C_2_FD_87045 | JGI IMG/M metagenome (GOLD analysis project Ga0114997, IMG submission 87045) | Marine microbial communities from western Arctic Ocean - ArcticOcean_MG_CB4_136 | ecosystem: Environmental > Aquatic > Marine > Oceanic | place: Arctic Ocean: Canada Basin | collected... | reverse complement strand
TACTCAAACTGAACAAGATTTAAAAAGATTATTTCCTAAAAAAACATGGAGTAAGTTACACTTGCAAATAATTTATTATGGAAGAGAGTTTTGTAAAGCAAGAGAGTGTTATGGTTTGACTTGTAAAATTTGTACTACTTGTTATCCTAAAAGAAAAAATCCAGTTAAAATAAAAAAAGCATAATATGAAAATACTAGGGATTGGAAATGCAATTGTAGATGTTATATGCAAAGTAAATGAGCAATATTTAATAGATAATGAATTAACCAAAAGTACCATGAGGCTAGTTAATAAAAATGAATTTCAAAAACTTTTATCAACACTAAGAATTGAAGAAACAGTTTCAGGGGGATCTGTGGCAAACTCTATTGTTGGGTTATCACAATTAGGAAATGAAGTTGGCTTTATTGGTAAGGTTAATGATGATAATTTAGGTAAGAAATATGAGGATGGATTAAAAAAAGAAAATGTTAGTTATTTTTATTCTAAAAAGAAGGAAATCTTACCCACAGGAACTTGTTTAATATTAATTACACCTGATTCCGAAAGAACAATGTGTACTTTTCTTGGAACATCAGGAAAAATTAATGAGAACGATGTCAATATAAAAACAATTAAAGATAGTGAAATGATTTTTCTAGAAGGCTATTTGTGGGATGAGGGAAATCCAAAAAAAGCTTTCGATAAAGCAATACTAAATGCCAGTAAAGTTTCTATGTCTTTATCTGATTCATTTTGTGTTGATCGACATAAACAAGACTTTTTAGACTTAGTAAAAAATAAATTAGATATTGTTTTTGCAAATGAACAAGAGTTTAGCTCTTTAATTGATGCAAAAAATTTTACTGAGGTAATATCGTTTGCAAAAAGCCTCAATAAGGTAATAGTTATTACACGAGGAGAAAAGGGAGCAATAACAATAAAGAATAATTTAGTTTTTGAAAATTCAATTAATTTAAATCTGAAAATAGTAGATTTAACTGGCGCAGGAGATCTTTTTGCATCGGGTTTTTTGCACGGCTATATCAATGATTTTTCAATTGAAAAATGCTTACAAGAAGGTACGAATATGTCCTCTAAAGTAATTCAAATTTTAGGGGCAAGACTTTAAGATGACAAGACAGAAAACTCACAAAATATTTCCTGTGCCAGTTTTTGAATATAAAGTAGAAAATTATAATGAGTTTAATGTTGAACTTGAAAAATATATTTATAATTTAAAAAAAAAAGATGAAAAGGGATTAACAGCTTCTAATGTTGGGGGATGGCACTCTCCATTTTTTAATATTGCTGAGAGTGATTTACTAAAAAAATTTTTAAATACTATTCATAAATATTTATTTGAAATTATTACAAATGATTTTGGTTTGAAATATAAAATTGAAAAAACTAAAATTGATGGAATGTGGTCAATAATAAATCCCAAAAATACATTTAATATAAGACATAATCATGCAAATTCCTTTTTAAGCGCAGCTTATTACGTTAAAGCAAAAAAAGACTCGGGTAAAATAAAGTTTTTTGATCCAAAAGAACAAAGAGTCGTAAATGCTCCATTTGTAGAAAAAGTTACCGACCTATCTGCTGTAGCTTTAAATTTTGAACCAGAAGAGGGAAAATTGTTGATCTTTCCATCATACTTACATCATGCAGTTAGTAAAAATTTATCTCATGAGGATAGAATTGTTATTAGTTTCAATATCAATATAGACAAATAAAACTGAGACTTAAAGATGATACCCTTTTTCACTGCTTAATATAAAATTATCATCTCCAAACACATTTTCGATTTTTTTTCTTAATCTGTAAATATGAGTCTCAACGGTATGAGTGTCTAAATTATTAGCATAATTCCAGATTTCACTTTGAAGTTTTGAAACCTTTTGTGGAATTTCTTCATAAAAGAGGAATAGAATTAATTGGATTTCTTTTTCTGTTAACTTTGTATTTGTACTACGATTGTATATTTTTCTGTTGTTTAAATTAATAACGTAATTTTTGATAATAATTTCAGATTGTGATCTGTATTTAAGTTTTAAAAGAAAAATATTTATTTTTTCAATTAAGCTATTTAGAGAAATTGGCAAGTTTTCAAAAATTAAGACTTCTTTACTGTCAATAGTCTTAATTTTAAAATTTGTTTTTTTATGACTAGTTATTATAAGTGAATATTTTAAATTTTTGTTATTTAACTTAATGAAATTTTGTAAATCTAAATCATTAATCTCAAAAACGTTAAAATTTAATGCACTTTTAATTTCATTAAAAATTTCATATAATTCTTTAAAATTAGCAATATAAACATTTTGTTTTAACATGATTATTTTATTATGATTATTAACCTTAAAAATAAGCATACACTCCAAATTGATGAATTTCAATTTAGATGTTGCATTGGAAAAAATGGCATAACTAAAAAAAAAATCGAAGGTGATAATTGTACACCCAAAGGATTATTCAAATTATCTCAAATTTACTACAGAGCTGATCGCATCTCATTGGGTAAATGCAAAATTAAAAAAACTAAAATTAGTAAAAATATGGGTTGGTGTGATGATTCATTAAGTAAATTTTATAATAAACAAATTAATATTAATAAAAAAGTAAAACACGAAAAACTATATCGGAGAGACTACAAGTACGATTATGTAATTGCTTTAGACTATAATAGAAAAAAAATTATTACAAAAAAAGGGAGTGCAATTTTTATACATTTGACAAAAGATTATAAACCTACTGCTGGCTGTGTTGCAATTAATAGATTACATTTTGAGATCTTGTTAAAAATCATTAAAAAAAATACTTTTATCAGAATAAACTAGATTCGTTCCCCAAAAATTTTAGATCCTATTCTTAAATAAGTTGCTCCATATTTTGCAGCTTCTACAAAATCATTAGACATTCCCATACTCAAATTGGGTAAATTTAATTTGTCTGAAAGTTCTTTCATATTTATGAAAAACTTAGATGAGACTTCATATTTCGGCGGCAAGCACATCAATCCAATTATATTTAATCCTAGATTTAAAGAACATTCCTTGTAAAAATCTTCCAAATTTTCGATATCGACACCATTTTTTTGTTTTTCTTTTCCAATATTAACTTGAATAAAAATTTTTATTTTTTTGTTTTCTTTATTTTCTTCTTGAGATATTTTTTCAGCAAGCTTTAAATTGTCTAAAGAATGGATGTAGTCAAATAGTGGTATTAAAAACTTAACCTTATTCGTTTGAACTTTGCCCAGCATGTGTAATTTTAAATTTGAAAAATTACTCTTAACATCACTCCATTTTTCTAAGGCTTCCTGAATTTTATTTTCTCCAAAGTTTATATGGCCATATTTTATTAATGGAAGAATATCTTTTATTGGATATGTTTTGCTTACAGCAATAATTTCACTTTTTATTTTATTATTATTTATATTCAAATCTTTCAATTGGTTTTCAATATTAATTAAGTTATTAATTGGATTATGCATTTTAAAAATTTAAAATTTTTTTGTTTTATCGATAAATTTGATAATAATATAATAAACAAATTATTAAATAATACCTCTGTAATATATAGAAATTATCATACTAAAAATAATTTAGACACAATTATAAGTATAAAAAATGCATGTAAAAAAAAAGGAATAAAGTTTTATCTCAGTAATGATGTTAAATTAGCAATAAAACTCAACCTAGATGGAGCATATGTACCTTCCTTTAATAAAGACAGAATATTTAATTCATATAATTTTAAAAAAAAATTTAAACTACTAGGTTCCGCACACAACCTACAAGAAATTAAAGAAAAAGAGATTCAAAATGTTAATTATATATTTTTATCACCTTTGTTTACTTCAAAAAAAAATAAAAATTGTTTAGGGTTATATAGATTTTTAAATCTAATGAAAAAGACTAAGAAAAAAATTATATGTCTTGGCGGAGTTAATGAAAAAAATCTAAGTCAAATTAAGATTTTAAACCCTTATGGTATTGCTTCCATTTCATTATTTCAAAATGAAAGTGTTATTATTTAATTATGATTAAGAAAATAAGCAAAGAATACCTTCAAAAAGAATTAAAAAAAATTCACAATTTTTTTGTTTCACAGAATTACGAAGTGGTTATAGAAAAAACAAGTGCTTTACTTAAAAAGGATCCAACTCAAGTTACTTTTTATAATTACATTGGTCTTTCTTATAAACAGTTGGGTCAACTAACAAAAGCAGAAAGTATTTTAAAAAGGGGGCTTAAAAAACAACCCAAGGCTATAACTTTACTTTGTAATTTGGGTGCTGTTTATAGAAATATGGAAATGTTTTCAGATGCAGAGATAATTTTTAATAGAGCACTTCAAATAAACCCAAAAGATACGAATGTTCTAATTAATTTTGGTAATTTAAAAAGAGACTTAAACAAAATTGATGAGTGCATAAAATTGTATGAACAGGCTTATTTAATAAATGATAATATTGAAACTTTATTAATTAATTTAGCTGGCACTTATCAAATTATTGGTGAATTTGATAAGTCTAAAGAAGTTTTAAAAAACCTTCAATTAAAATTTCCCCATAATATAATTGCAGATAAAATGCTTAGTACTATTAATTTTTATAATACAGACGATAATCACCAAAAATTAATGATAAAAAAAATTAACAATCCTGATCTAGCAAGTGAAAATAAAATTCCACTATATTTTGCTTTAGCCAAATCATATTCAGACCAGAAAGACTATAAAAAATCCTCTGAATATTTTATCAAAGGAAATGATGCACAATTTAATATCTTTAAAAATTATAATTTTTCTGACGAATTGAACTTATTTAATACTATTAAAGAAAAATTTACTAACCAGGTGTTTAGCACAACCCAATCATCAGATGTACCTAACTTAATATTTGTTGTTGGATTACCAAGGTCTGGAACCACCCTCACTCACCAAATTATATCCTCACACTCTAAAGTATACGGTGGGGGTGAACTACCCGTACTGAATTCCATATTGTCAAAAAAAATTTTTGATATTGATCAGCTTGATCAAAATTATATTGATGCTTTATCTGCTGAAATTCTTGCTTTATTTAAACAATTTAATCAAAATCTGATTATTTTAGATAAATCGCCATTAAATTTTCAATGGATTGGTTTTATTAAATTATTATTTCCCCATGCAAAGATAATTCATTGTAAAAGAAATTTAAAAGATACCGCTCTATCTATTTATAAAAATGTTTTTGACGGATTTTCTTTGCCATGGAGCTATAATCAAGTAAATTTAATAAAATTTATAAACCTTTATGAAGATTTGATGGCTTTTTGGCATGCCAAAATGCCTAACTATATTTATGACTGTGAATATGAAAAATTGGTTAATGATCAAAACGTTGAAACACGCAAAATAATAGATTTTTGTAATCTTGCCTGGGAAGATAATTGTATTAATTTTGAAAAAAATGGTCCACCGATAAAAACAGTGAGCATTGCTCAAGCAAGAAAACCAATTTACAAAAGCTCTGTAGATCTTAACAAAAATTACAAAGATTATTTAGATTTTTTAGAAAAAATTGAAGAGTAAAAAAAAGGCCCCATAAAGGGGCCTTTTAAATATAATCTTTTTACTTAATTAAAACGCAAAAGATAAAGAGATTTCTGTGTGCTCAGATTCGATACCAGCAACTTGCTGAATATTTTCTGCTTTGTTTGAGTGAGCTTTAAGACTCATTCCACCCATAGAGTAACCAATTGACATACCAGTTACATCTTGCTCATCAGTATCACCTTCTTTTTCAGTTTCTTGAGAACCGTAAGATATTGAAAGGTTATCATTTATTGCAAATGATATACCGTACATATCTGTTTCAAGGTCAGAGTTAGCAGTTGCAGAATCGATTTCTGAATGCTGTGCACCAACAGTTACTGGACCAAATGCATATGTGAAACCATATGTAGTATGATCATTAGATGTAGAAGCTGTTACACCTCTTTCACCAGTACCAGCAACGATTCTTAAACCATCGATAGGTGTCATAGATACTGCAATTGAAGTAGCAGATTCTACAGCGCCTGTTCCTGAGTTTCCACCATCATCTGTTGAGTTATCAGAAGTTTTTACACCGTAACCAACGTTAATGTTAGCCATATCACCAACAGAATAAGCATAGTTGAAACCAGTAGTTCCACTATCAACTCTTCCATTTAGACCTTCAGTTCCATCAGATATAGAATCAGCGTCTAGACCATTCCATACTTCTTCTTCTGCAGTTGGCATAATGTCATCAATTTTACCAATACCTAGATCACCTGAATCTTGGTTATAAGTTATTGCTCCCATAGCACCCATGTCATAAGTTAAAGATGAAGAACTTTTTCCACCATTAGCTGTCATAGCGTGATATAGAGATACAGTATGTCCATTATCTAATTCACCTGAACCAGTAAATGTCATTAGCTGCTGCATACCAAATCTGTTACCATCTGCTTCTGCATCGTTTTTTCCAGTATCACCAGTATAAGTAAGCTTAGCACCACCACTTACTGATAATTCACCAGCTTGTGCTGAAAATGCTACAAGCGAACCTGCTAGAGCTGAAAGACCTATTTTTTTTAGGTTTGTCATATTTTCTCCTATTTGTTTGTTAATTATTATTATTAATAATGCGTATTGATAACAAATATTGTTAAAATTTTTATAATATAAGATAATAAAAGAGTTTTTTTTAGTATTTGTTGCATAAATATCACACTATAATTCCTTTTAATAACAACAATATGTGTGATAATACGCTATTTTTTGATGATAATAAACATACATAAAATGATAAAATTTATAAAAATAATTCTTTTTGTTACACTAATTTTTAATATCTCAGGTTGTGGGATATATAAAAAAACTGATGCGCGTAAGGTATCCCCAAACGTGAAAGATAGGGTTGATAAAAATATTAAGGAAGGGAGAAATTTTAAATTATTAGGTGGTGATAAAAAGAAAAATGGTGTTTTTGATTTTGCCTCATCTAATGAATTATGGAGAGCTTCTCTTAAATTGCTAGAATTTACACCATTAAGCAACGTTGATTATTCTGGGGGAATGATTATTACAGATTGGTTTTCAGATGAAAAAAAAGAAAATGAATATACTAAAATTACTGTACGATTTTTATCTACAGAAATAAGAGCTGATGGAATTAAGGTTATTATATATAAAAAAACCTGTGATAATCAAAATAGATGCAAAACATCTAAACTAGAAACAGCTTTAGCTGATGAAATAAAATTAGCGATTCTAAAAGAGGCTACTTTAATTAAAAATAATGAATTAACAAAAAGACCAGATTATAAATCACCAGACTTCGGTACTAAATAATTATAATTTAAAAATATAGTTCATTAAAATGGATAGATATAATTTCAAAACTGTTGAAAAAAAATGGCAGAGTTTTTGGGATAAAAATAAAACGTTTGCTGCACAATTAGACAAAAGTAAAAAAAAATTTTATTGTTTAGAAATGTTTCCTTATCCTTCTGGCAAGATACATATGGGGCATGTAAGGAATTATACAATTGGCGATGTTCTAGCAAGATTTAAAGCATTGCAAGGATTTAATGTTTTACATCCTATGGGTTGGGACTCGTTTGGTATGCCAGCAGAAAATGCGGCAAGACAGAATAATCTGGATCCCAAAACATGGACTGAGTCAAACATTGAGACAATGAAGTCTCAACTTAAAAAACTTGGCTTATCGATTGATTGGAGTAGGGAAATTTCGACTTGTTCATCTAATTATTACCAACACCAACAAGAATTTTTTTTAGAGCTCTATGATAAGGGTTTAGTTTATAGAAAAGAAAACTATGTAAACTGGGATCCAATTGATGAAACAGTTTTAGCTAACGAGCAAGTAATTGATGGAAAAGGCTGGAGATCAGGTGCAACTGTAGAAAGAAAAAAATTAAATCAATGGTTTTTTAATATATCAAAGTTTTCAGAAGATCTTCTAAAAGGCCTAGATACTCTAACTAATTGGCCAAATAAAGTAAAGGTTATGCAAAAAAATTGGATAGGAAAATCTTTCGGCTGTGAAGTTGAATTTAAAATTGAGAGTGAAAAGCCTGTTGACAGTATTAAGTGCTATACAACTAGACCAGATACTTTGTTTGGATTTTCATTTCTAGCATTATCAGTTGATCATCCTCTGTCTAAATTTTATGAACAAGATGAAAAGTTTCAAAGTTTTAAAAAAGAGTGCTCAAAAACTGGGACAACAGAAGAGTCCATTGCATCAGCTGACAAACTGGGATTTAAAACTGACCTAGTTGCAATAAATCCTCTAGATGAAACTATAAAAGTTCCCGTTTTTTTTGCAAATTTTGTTTTAATGGATTATGGACTTGGTGCTGTTTTTGGATGCCCCGCTCATGATCAAAGAGATTTAGATTTTGCAAAAAAATATAATTTAAAAATTACCCCTGTTGTAAAACCAGATAAAGATAAAGATTTTGAAATTAATAATGAAGCTTATACTGGAGATGGATATCTTTATAATTCAAAGTTTTTAGATGGTTTAAAAGTACCAAATGAATCGATAATCAAAACAATAGAGTTTCTTGAAAAAAATAATCTAGGACAAAAAAAAACAAATTACAGATTAAAAGATTGGGGAATATCAAGGCAACGTTACTGGGGATGTCCTATACCGATTGCTTACGATGAGAATGATCAGCCAATTAAAATTCCTACAGATATGCTTCCTGTTAAATTACCAAAAATAGAAAAATTAGAAACCACTGGCAATCCTCTAGATAATGCTGAAAAATGGAAACATTTTACTCTTGATGGTAAAAAATATAGAAGAGAAACGGATACCCTAGATACATTTGTTGATTCTTCCTGGTATTTTCTAAGATTCTGCTCTTCAAAAAATGCCAACCATGGATTTACTCAGGAAGAGGTTGATTATTGGATGCCAGTTGATCAATACATAGGTGGAGTTGAGCATGCAATTTTACACCTTTTATACTCTAGGTTTTTTATGCAAGCTCTTTCTTATCAAAATGAAAAATTTAACTTAAAAGAACCATTTGATGGTTTATTTACGCAAGGTATGGTTTGTCATGAAACGTATAAAGACCAAAAAAATAATTGGTTAAGTCCAGAGGAAGTTTTCTCTAAAGATACAAAAAACTTTTATAAAAAAACAAATCCTTTAGAAAAAATAATTGTAGGACCAATAGAATCTATGTCCAAGTCCAAAAAAAATACTGTCGATCCTCAAAATATAATAGAAAACTATGGAGCAGATTCTGTGAGATTATTTATTTTATCAGATAGCCCACCTGAAAGAGATGTACAATGGTCGGATCAAGGTATGATGGCATCGTATAAATTTTTACAAAAATTATGGGTACTACATTCGAGAATTCTAAAAAAAATTGATACCAATAAATCAGATACTCATAATGAAAGATTAACAAAATTTACAAATCAATTAATTTATAAAATTACTCACAACTTGGAAAAATTTCACTACAATGTAATAGTTGCTAATCTTCATGAAATGTATAATTTTTTAATCAAAGAGATAGAAAACCCTGTAAAAACAAGCTTTTTAGTCGAAAATTATAAAAAAATCCTTATATCAATGATGCCTTTTATCCCTCATTTTGCAAACGAATGTTTAGAAGATATTAATCAAGATAAGGTAAAATGGCCAATTGTTATGGCGGAAGAGCTGGAAGAAGAAAATATAAATTTTGTAATACAAATTAATGGTAAAAAGAAAGCTCTTCTAAAAGTAAAAAATAATATTGATGAAAAGACTTTGTTGAAACAAATTGAAGAAAATAAAGATACCGAAAAACTGCTAAAAGATCAAAAGGTAAAAAAAACAATTTTTGTATCAAACAGACTAATAAATATTATAATATAAGAATGTTAAAAAAAACTATCTTAATTTCATTTTTTTTACTTACATTATCCTGTGGCTACGAGGCGATACACTCAAAAAAAAACTCTATAGATTATAATTTTTCAGTTAGTAGTATAAATTTTCAAGGAGATAGAGATATTAATTTAAAAATTAAGCAAAAATTTAATAATTATATTCTGACGAAAAAAGATAAAAAATTTATACTTGATGTTAGAAGTGTATCAGAAAAAATAGTCACTGCGAAAGACCCTGCAGGGGACCCTACAGATTTTGAAAACATCACAACAACAGAAGTTGAGGTTTACATTGGCGTGGATTTAAAACGAAAAATAAAAATAAAAAAGAGCTTTAAATATAGTAACAGCACTAACAAATTTGACCTTAAAAACTATGAAAGACAATTAAAAACAAATTTAGCTGAAACGATTTCAGATGAACTAATTTTTAAATTATCAAATATTAGATGATCATAAAGTCGTTTGAATTAAATAAAATAAATTTAAATAATTATAAATTTTACCTTTTTTTTGGTAACAATGAAGGACTGAAAGAAGAAATTATAAAAAACTCGTTTGAAAAAAATTATTTAGAGAAGATTCATAGATATGAAGAAAAAGAAATACTAGATAATCGAAATGAATTTTTCAATAGTGTGCTTACAAAATCATTTTTTGATAATCAAAAACTCATAATAATAAATAGAGCAACAGATAAGATTAAAGATATAATAGAAGAACTAATAGAAAGAAATCCATCTGATATTCAATTTATTTTGAATTCAAAAAATCTTGAAAAAAAATCTACCGTAAGAAAATTTTTTGAGAAAGAAAAAACTATTATATGCATTCCATTTTATGAAGACAACAATCAAACATTGAATTCTATAATCAGTCAATTTTTTAGAAACAAAAAAATTCCAATCTCACAACAACTAATAAATATTTTAATAGAAAGAAGCAGGGGCGATAGAAAGAATTTAAATAATGAGTTAGCAAAAATTGAAAATTTTTCATTAAATAAAAATAATATAAATCTTCAACAAATTATTAAGCTCACAAATCTAGCTGATAACTATAGTGCTTCAGAACTAATCGACCACTCTCTTGCCAAAAACACAAGAAAAACCGTTACTATTTTAAATGAAAATAACTATTCAGATGAGGACAATATAATAATTATAAGAACATTATTAGCTAAACTGAAAAGATTAGTAAAAATTTATGAACTAGTTGATGAAAAAAATAATATAGAACAAGCAGTTTCTTTGTTTAAACCACCTATTTTCTGGAAAGATAAGCCACTAGTAATACAACAAATAAGGTCTTGGGGAAAAGATAAATTAAAGAGCTTAATTTACGAAAGTAATAAAATTGAATTTTTAATTAAAAAAAATTCAAGTGTAGGAAAAAGTATATTAACAGATTTCATAATTAATAATTCTAAAAAAACTAATAATTAGATTTTATAATCTCAATTATTTTATTTAACTGATCTAGATCTTTATATTCTAATAATAAAGATCCTGAATTATTTTTTTTATT
>Ga0114997_10004017_pt1 | contig 11460 bp, 17 predicted proteins | sample ArcticOcean_MG_C_2_FD_87045 | JGI IMG/M metagenome (GOLD analysis project Ga0114997, IMG submission 87045) | Marine microbial communities from western Arctic Ocean - ArcticOcean_MG_CB4_136 | ecosystem: Environmental > Aquatic > Marine > Oceanic | place: Arctic Ocean: Canada Basin | collected... | reverse complement strand
TTCCCCTGCTTTAACCTTTTTTTGTAATTTTGTACTTAAATTAAAAACGTCATTTGCAGTTTGATTATGTATCATTCTAGTAGCATAAATTTCTTCAGCATTGAAAGCTTGCCCAATTTTTCTTTTAGTTACCTCATCAAATGTCATTCCTAAATCTGCAGCAGCAGCTTGTAATTCTTCACCTTGACTACCAAAAGGTACTACCCCTCGTCTAGCTTCTATAAAATCTTTGTTTTGTTTGGCGGTGTCTCTAATTACATTTTTAACACCTTCTGGTGAATCTATTTTATTAAGATTAATGTTACCAGCAAAACTATCTGTATCAGTTTTTATTGAGGGTTGTATCTGTGGATTAACTTGTTGTTTTGCTTGTTCGACTGTTGAGGTAACATCTATAGTGTCTGAAGATATTGGTTTTTCTCCAATTTGTTCTTCTGGTTTTACTTCTACTACTTCATCTTGTGGTTTTCCACGTTTGCGTATTTTACTAAATCCTCTAAATAAAACATCAAGAGGGATTGCTATACCTGTACCTTCTAAAGCCATTTTAAATCGTTTTTCGGCTATAGGGTCATTAGGGTTAGCCTGTAAATACTCTGTAACTGGGTTCTGTAGATTAGGGTATTTTTGTACTAAATTAGATAACCTTTCTTCATCTGGATTAAAAGCAAATTGTTCAGCGACACTACCTTTTACTGCTGCTTGCCCAATTTTACCAGCCATAGTTTGTGCTGCTTTACCAGCTTTATAGTATCGAGATAGACCAGCATAAGGAATCATAAACCCAGCAACATCTCTAGTCATGCTTAAAGGTAAATTAGTTGGTTCTTTTACTTCAGATAATACATACGGTTTTAGATCTACTCCAGTTTTTAATTTAGTAACATCTTTAGCTAAATCCAGAGTTGATTGGGCTGTATCCCTAACAGCACCTAAAAATGTTCTTTTTAAATTTTCTCCAACACTTACGTTATCTGAGTGGTTTTGAATATATTTAGAAAGTAATTCAACATCTTCTGTGCGACCTGCTTTTTGTGCGTTTGTTTGTGCTGATTTTAATTGGTCTAAAGTATATTTCTGCTGCTGCATAATTATTACTGTTTATTATTATTCATTAAATTATCAAGTTCATTATTATCTGACTGTCCATTTCTATATGTTTGAAGCATATATTGGGTTATAGGATCATTAGACTGAAAAGTTACTTTAAGCATTTCAAGCTCTTTATCATTCAATTTAACTTCTTGATTGTTGTTTTGTGCTTCTTCCAATCTATTTAATATTTTTACTCTAAAATCATTTGGGCTTTGCTTTTCTAAAGTTTTCTTAAATTCAACAAGTTCTATATCATTTTCAAAATCTAAAGCATTTAACTTTAACGTAAATTCATTGGCATCCTTTTTATCTGCTAACTCTTGCGCACGCTGTAACATAGCAGAATTTATAGCAGCTTCGGTTTTTTGACCAAACATTTCTTCTTCAAAGTCTCTACCTATTTGAGCTTGGTTAGCTTGGAAATCTCTAGCTACATTAGCTGCTTCTATTCTATCAAGACGTTCTTGTTCAGCTCTTTGTGCAGCTTTGTTGTAGTCATCTATACCGCTTTTAGTTTCACCTAAAGCACCTAAAGCAGCAGACAAACCTTGAGGAGCAGCGCCTACCATACTAAGTCCCATCCTAGTTAAACCCTCAGCACCACCAATACCACCATAAGGGTTAGGTTGCTGTAGGTTTTGATTTAGGTTGTTAACAGACTGTCTTGCTCTGTCGTACAAAGCCAAACCTTGAGTTGTGAAGTTTCTACTGTTAGCCATTATTTCCTCTATTTTAAGTTCTTATGTTTCCAAAACTATTTTGGTTAACGTATTGATTATTAGGTGGGTAGTATCCTACTGGCTTTTGCTGTGCTGTTGTTGGGTTACCAAATGCACCTGAAAACTGGTTATATGCTCCTAGTCCTGCCATAGCTCCACCCAATGCACCTGCTCCAGTACTGGAAGTTTTAACTATAGGATTCTGTGGTGAATTAGTAACTGCATTACCCAATATTCCTTGTTGGTAAGCAATTTGCTGCTGCAGTGGGAAGTCTCTAGCTTCATTAAATCTATTGTATTGATCTGTCATAAAACCTTGATCAAAACCTCGTAAGTTAGCTCCTGCACCTGTCATAAGATTACCCATACCAGATATTGAATTCAAACCAGTGTTATAGACATCTTGTAAACCACGGTTAGCAGACAACCCTTGTCCAAACTGTGTGTTATTTTGGTTTAGATAGTCTCCCATTAAAGATTGATTAATGTTTGAGGTTACGTCTGCTGATCTATCATCTCTAAATCTATTAGCTAAGGCTCTTTCGATACCTGTTCTAGAGCTATTGGTATTATTACTAGCAGATGCATTTAAACCAATAGAAGGTAATACTTGCTCATCTATTCTGCGGTTAGTACCTCGCATAGCAGCATCAATTAGTGGCTGTGAGTTATTTAAAGCATAATCTTGTGCTGCACCCATAGTGTTTGCGTTAGACCTGCTATATAAATCAGCAAAGTTTTGACCAAACCCATAACCTGTTTGTGCTAAATCTGCTGCTTGACCTGCACCAGCTAAACCTTGTGCACCGATGTACTGATTACCTGCTATTTCAAAAGGATTAGGTGCTGCATAAGTTTGACCACCGTATGCACCCATGCCTAGAGAATTACTAAGGGCTTGTTCTCCACCTCTATAAGATTTATCGAGAAAAGGTTTAGAGAATTCAAAGCCTCTGTTCTGTATTTCTGCTGCTTTAACTTGTGCGTTACCTGCGTCTTTTGCACCTTTTGCTCCCAATAAGGAACTTCCTAAGACTGCTGCTGCCATCCACGGAAAAGGCATAATAATACTCCTGTTGTTAATTTAATTTAAACTGCTACCCACGCTGTACCATTGTAGACAACTAAACCTTGAGAGTTGTTACTCAGGGGATTCCACGGTAAGACGTTAAAGCGAACTGTACCCCTACGCGGATTACTTGGTTCTTTATCTGTAGTTTGGATGTCTGCATCAGCCATTGACGATAAGGTATTTTCTATCCTTTGAAATTCATCAATAAGATATTGTTTTACATTGTCGTCTATAGATGGGTAGTTTTTACGGCTATAACGAGCAGTGACTAAATCTGTTTTCTCATTAATTGCCATATTTATCTCCTTCCTGTAGTAAGCATATCCATATCAAAACCAATAAAAGAAAAATCTTTGTTATCAGTTGTAGTCAATTTATAGGATAAATACCTACCTGCTGCTCTCGAATCTATTTTGTGATCTGTATTTGTAGTATATGTAACTGTAGCTTCATAGTTTGGTGAGTTATCTATTAGATCGGCTGCTCCAAAGTTAAAAGCAAATGCTTTATTTGAGTTACCCGTAGTAATCTGTGGGTATATTTTATTGATAACTTTATACCCAGATATACTGGCTACTTCATCTAAATCTATTCCTGTTCTTTCTAATAATGGGGCTTTAGTCGCTTCACTGTCTAACGCAAACGAAAGTGATCCAGCGTCACTTAAATCTAAACCATACATCTTATCTGAGGTAATCCCATCGGTACTGTTGTCTTGACCTACAAAGATACAATGAGTATCAAAGTTAGCTTGTTGTGACCAATATGAACCACCTATGGCTTCGTATGAGGCTGTAGAGTTAGCGTAGGTAGCACTGGAGTTTACGTTAGCTATTGTAGCTGCAACAACATTAGGTAAATCTAAGAAAGACCAAGTGTTATTCTTATAGTTATATACGGCTGCTCTATTGCATTTAGTAGACGAAGTAAACTCAGCCATGTCATCACCTGAGTGGTAACAAAAGTAAATTTCTTCTAACTCTGGATGTCTAGCTACAAAACATATATTAGTTTTAGACGTATCTAAACCTCCAAATATGTAGTTTTTAACTCTTTGGTCTACTATGGATTGCCTACTGTTACCATCATGAACATAGATGTCATTGTCAGCAAAGACATAATGTTTACTGTCTACTTCAATAGCACAGTTTTGATTAATGATTCCTATGTCACTAAAGATTTTTCTAAAGTTAAATATAAACGTACCACCTACAAACTCCATTAGATATACATCAGTCTTAGAGTAAATGATAAAGTTAGTACCTAAAGTAGCCCCATCAATAATAGGGGACTGCATTTGTACTAGATCATTAAAACCTGCTGATTTAGTGGTATCTGTAGCATCCCAAGAATCAGGGATAGCATTGGCAGTCGCTATGTTAGACCATCTTACTCTAGTGCCGTAATTAGTAGAACCCTCGTACATGTTTAAACCAAGCAGAAAATCCCCATAAGACCTTAAAGAATCACTCCTCCAGTTGGAGTCCCAATTACTTAGGGCAGCAAAATTAGTACCCCCTATCAATTTATAGGAAGGGACTTTATCACTACGATTAATATACACAATATTAGCTAAGGTAGTACCTGTCCAAGTTAGGTCGGTAGCTGAAGTAGCACTTATAGATCCTGATCTGTCTGTGAGTGAACCATTAGAATACTCTTGGATATCGTAGGTGTCAGTCGCTATGACTACCGTAGAGTAACCTGTGATGGGGTTGACTCCATAGACAAATCTTGGGTTAAAACCTAAGCTGGCTTTAACTGTTCTAAAGACAGGGGATCTTAATACTGCACCCTCATCAAATCTTACATTCTTTGCTCTAGTGTAGGCAGAGATAGGTAAGCTTGCAGGGTCTATATCAGTAACTACACCTACGTCTGATAATCCTCGGATTGGTAATATTTGTCCCATAATTAGATACTTCCAGATGCTGTAATATCGCCTACTGTGAGTAAAGCTCCACCACTGGTCAGTTTGAATTTGGCTGTACCGTTGTGTAGAAACCTAAGTTCACCTGAGACTTCATCTATAGTCCATGCTCCCAGATCAACTACACCCACATTAAGTGTGCCAGAGATATCGCCATTACCGTTGATATCAAGGCTACCACCCTCTAATTCACCAGTAGCAGTCACATTACGAAAACTAGAAACATCTTTATTGGCATCTACGGTAACTACTTTAGAGGCAACTACAGTACCTACGGAGGCTCCTGTATCACTGTAGTTTAATTCGGCAGTAGTAGCGGTTACACCGTCTAACAAATTGAGTTCAGCAGCAGTAGACGTAACACCATCTAGGATATTAAGTTCGGCTGTAGTGGCTGTAACTCCATCTATTAGATTTAACTCGGTGTGGGTCGCTGTGACAGCGTTAGATACGTTGGGGAAGGAAGCTAAAACAGTGCTTTTGATTAGACGTAAATGATCGTCAGCTTGGCTTAGGGAGTCTGTAGCTGCAGGATTCGATGCGTTTAGACTGTTGATATATGTGCCACTCTCAAGTGCCATGTGTGTAACCTCTTTTTATGTATTAGTTGAACTCAATCCAGACCGACCACAATAACCAGCTAAACCGTAGGGACATGAGTGTGTTCTTAGGTCTGCTGCTAGTCTCAAATCTGGATATCTGTATCTCAAACTCTGGTAGAACGTGGAAGAAACCGTTGTTTATTAGGTCTTCTTCAAATGTTAGTTTCATAAGTTACTCTTTTGTGTTTTTTGAAAATTTAACTGTGCTCAACAAAGCCTAAATAATGAAATAAGAAACAAAGTCTTTAGCGACATTTTTGAAATAGACAACATTTTAAGGCAGCGGGGGTAACTTTTTAGGCTAGGAATCCTGCAACCTATTGATTTACATGGGTTTACATGGGTAATAGATATGTAATCTCTTGCCCCTTAACTGAAATTTATTAGTATGTTGTATTTAACAATTTAAGTGAATCTTGGTCTTTAGTTATCCCAAGTAATCCAATGTCTTCTTAAGTAATCCAATGTCTTCTTAAGTAATCCAATGTCTTCTTAAGTAATCCAATGTCATCCCAAGTAATCCAATGTCATCCAATGATTACCAACGCATACGATATCATTAGTAACTTAAGTATCTAATGTAGACACGCTGAATGACATGAGATCTTTAACAACAGTAATCAACTAGGGTAACTCTTGGATTTGGGAGAATTTGAGAGAGATCCAAAAGTTACAACTTATATTGATGTTGTCATTGTTAGTGGTCAATGTCATTCAACGTGTCATATAACACGGTGTAACATCCTCAGAAGGTCACCAAAATTGAAGTACATTAAGTGTTATTAGTAACACGTTGTTATTACTACCTATAAATAATTATAGATAATACTTGTGTTTTAGTAATCATTTGGGTACTATGGTTACTAAGAGATACCAAGTAACTTAATTTTAACCAAGAGAGAGGATAAGAAATGTTATTAAAAGAAGCAGAAAATAAATTAATACAATCTAACAACAGGTCATTAATTAACTTTATACAACAAAGGCAATGCCAGAGTGAGCCTAGCGAATTATTAAAGATTGCTTATCAAGAAGTACAAAAAAGACAAGCGCTAGAATTCAAAGCCTTATTTGCAGGTCAAGCGTTAAGAGATGAACCAATACAAGATATTATCGACCAAATAAACAACAGTTAATCAAAACCAAAAGAGAGGATAGGAAAATGAAAGTACATCACACACAATATAAGAAAAACTATAAGAGTTATATTCTGGATTGTTTAGATAATGAAGATGAATTAATTGGCAAATCTTTATCTAATGAAGAAAAAATAAGCTATTTATTTGATCGCTTTAATAGTGAGTATGGCGTCATGGTTCGCAGAGTAGGCAAGCCAAAAGCCCTTGCGGAATGGTTAAGCGGTTTAGCCATTAATATCCCATATTACTATGAAGATATTATTGATCTAGCTGTTGAAATGGGATCAATAGAACCAAACCCAGATGGTAAAACCATTGATTTGGTTTGTGATAATTACTGGGATTTTATGGCTAAGATGATTTTATCATTTGAGCCTAACAACAGTTAAGCATATCAAGCGCATCAGAAACGGTGCGTTTTATTATGTTTAATAACGGGAGGAAGTAAGATGATAAATAGCAATTATATAAATGCAGATAATAATTATTCTATTCATATTGATTTAGAAAAAGGAAAATTTAGTTGTAGATATACCTTGAAAGGTCGATACAGCAATAAACAATATCCTTTAGGAACTACACGAACAGAAGTGGTTAATGATTTAGAGAATATGTTTAATAACGGGAGGAAGTAAAGATGACAACACAAGAAACGATATACTTAAGAGTAAAAAACAATTACGGTAATGAACATTATTATCCTGAGTGTAAAACCTCAAGATTGATTGCAGAGTTAACTGGTAAGAAGACGTTGACCAAAGATAATATACATGTCTTAAAAGCTCATGGTTATAAACTTGAGCCAGTTAGCGATCCAATAACAATATAAATTATTAAGGGAGATTAAATAATGACATATAGAAAACAAAAACAACTAGAGCAAGAATTAATTACATATAAATACTTATGCTTATTCGTTTTGGGGTTTTGCATAGGTTATTTTATTGCTTAAAATGGTTACTTTTAATTATCAGATCAAAGGGGATAAACAATGATAAACATACAACAACAAGCGAGTGATGCATTTTCAGTCTACATATATAAACAGTATTTTACTGATTGTATGACTGTTAAAGATTTATGTAAAAAACATGGTATTGATAACAAGTTATGCAATGAGTTAATTAACATTGGTAGGAATAAATCTAGTGTTGATTATCAAGTAATTAAATGAATATAATGAATATGAAAACTAAAAAGGATAGAGAGACATGAGTAAAGAAACAATAAAAGTAATTAAGGGGACAAAAGCAACACAAGATACTATTGATAAAGTGATGGTATTTATTAAAAAAATAGATGCTAAATCATCAGTTGATATTATATCTGAATTAACGTGTTTAGATGTACCTGAGAATGGTGTTCAAATAATATGGGTAGATGGTACTGAAAGTATTCTAGGTGCAGCCTAACAATGATTGATTCTGATAGCGTGGTGTGGTGTATTGAGCGTAATAAAGTGGGGACTAAAGAAATCCCAGATTTACCAGATGGAGATTACAAAGTCCACCAACCTACTTTTTATAACAATAAGATTTATAAGTTAAACAACAAAGTAAATATTGAAGATGGTAAAGTTGATGTTGATTCATGTAAAACTGCCGTTGCTGAATTTATGAATAAATCGGGTAGACATGATCACCGCTTTATTGAGTCTATCTTTATGGGAAAACATCCTAACTCAATTTATTTCTTTCTTGGTAGTTAAGACACGATCTAACTCAAGGCTAAAATCATCAGCATTTAAACCATTGAATGAATCAAAGCACCTTTTCACGATATTCTGCTTGGCTTCTTTTATATTACTTGCTTTTGTTTTTAGCTTAGTTTTATTCTTTTGCTTTAAATTAAATATGTAATCAGGCATTATCTTTGTCTCTTGGGTCTTTTCCTAAAGCAAACTCTAAGTTCCATATTGCTTTCTTAATGTTGTCTATTCTTGCGCCTTTATTGTGCATACGGAAACAATATTTGAAAGCATTGATTTCAGCCCATTTATTCACCGCAGGTCGCCCAAAGATTTCTATCATGATATCTATACATTCCATTTTGTTTTGCATTTTGTAATGATTGGGATTAATGTTATCTGAGGTTTTGTGGTGTTTAGCTACCTGATCCCATTCTTCTTTTGTTGGTAATGCGGGTACGTCTTTTTGTAATTGCGTCCAATCTGGCTTAATTGTTTTTTTCATGATTATTTTTCCTTAGCGCTTAATATTTTTATGTTTCGGTAATTGATCCATTCTCTGGAATCAAGAAACTGCTCGCACTCGATTATTGTCCCTATAAATAAACAAACATTTACCCATTTACCTTCTGGTGTAATTTTCTTAGCTATAATTTTACAAAGCATTTCTTTAGATGTCACTTTGGTTCCCATAGCTTTATTTTGTTGTTTTTGTGATCCCAATCTTCATACCTGAGAATTCTGGCTAGTTGTGATTGAATAATGGCATCTTCTTTTGTTAAATCTGCTTTTAGATAAGCTTGATGCACTAATTCCCAACTAGGGTGATTCCCTAAAACTTTGATTGCAGTCTTTTCACCTATTCTGGGGCAACCTTTAAAACCATCCACAGAATCACCTACTAAACATTGAGTTAACCAGTTGTAATCAGCATCTTTTGGTTTAATATCCAGTACTTCTTCATTCATAGGTCGGTAAAGTTTACCTACAATCGTTTTAAGATCCTTGTCATCACTTATGACTACGGTAGGTGTTTTCTTTGATGATTGGATATAACCCATGACATCATCAGCTTCACATTTAGGCTCAATGTGGTAAGGGTAAGTTTCTTTTGTCCATTCAACAAAGCTTCTATATCCAACAGGCTTTCTTGTCTTCTTTCTACTTGCTTTATATAGTGGGTATATTTCTTTTCTAAAGTTGTCGGGAGCTGATAGACACATTAAAACTTCATTGGTTTTAAACTTGTCGCAAAAACCATTTACTTGTTCTTGGAATATTTGTTTAGCTACTTTAAGATCACTGTACAGCGACCAAATATCTTCTTCTTCAGACCAACAAACTTCTTCTTCAGAAGCCACACAAGCCCGATACAGGTATAGATCAGCGTCTATTAATAGGGTAGGTTTAGTCTTCGATAAGGTCGCGTAATGCATCATCTAACTCCTTTTTAAAATTCATACCGTTTTCAGTAATTAACCATTGATGACCGTATGAATCACTTTCGTAATTGATACAATTGGTAATGAAACCCATTGATGCACAAATGGCTATGTGAAAAGCACCTTCCCTTGAAAAAGTTGATTTAAGTGTTGGGGGTTTTCGCCATGATCTATCTAATACAATATAAAAAGATAAAATCTGCTCAACATCTTGGCTAAAATCACCATCCCCTTTAGTGGGTGTCAGCCCAAGAGCTTCCAATGGTAGATCCTGCGGTGATTTGCATCTTCCAATAATTTCCTGCTTCTTCCGCCATTCTTCGAGAGATATTACCGACATATTCTGCTTCCTTGTTTAAAGTTCGTATTTGTATTTCGTCATGAATAAAACCGCATATCCTTGCATCTAGCTTTTCTTTTGTTATAAGTTGGTCTACTTTCTCGACCCATTTCTTTGAAATTATTGCACCTGTAGATTGTAGAAGTTGACTAAGAAGCTTGTGTTCACTTCTTACATACAGTTTTCTACCATCCAAGCCTTTAATATGACCTTTGGCTTTATAAGCTCTAGCGAGCTCCCTCTTTAAACTTTTAAAAGCGGGTACTGCTCTATCAAAGTCAGCTTTAAGTTTTTTACCATCTCTTGAGTTACCACCTACGATTTTCCCAATCAAAAGATCACCACCACCAAAGATAAGCGAGTAAATAAAAGTTTTAGCTTGATCTCTAGTTTCTAAACCAGCAGATTTTTGATTAAAAGTGTGGATATCACCGCCAAGTATTTGCCTGTAGTATTCATTGCCATCATCTAACCAGTGAGCTAGACAGCGAAGCTCTAAAGCGTCTAAATCAGTTCCGACGATTGAATAGCCTTCTGGAGCAGTAAACAATGATCTACATTCTTTTCCATACTTAGCTCTTACACTTGGTACTTGAGCAAGATTGGGTGATCTATGACAAGCGCGCCCCGACACAGCACCATTACTTATTAGAGTATGTTTAAGGTAGTTATCTTGACCACATAACTTTAGCCATGCTTGGTTACCCTCCGCTAACTGAGAGATTCTCTTCGTCAGTAGAAACATCTCTGCCAGTTTCTTAGCTTCAGGATATGGTAGTGTAATCAAGACACTTTCATCAATTTTAGCTTCACCAGATGGTGTCCATCTCTTAGGTTTCCACCCATACTTATCTTTTAGGCACTTATAGATATGCTTTCTGCTGTTTGGGTTGAATTGGATTTCTTTCTTCTTTATAAAAAGTTCACCTTTGACATACCCAAGATTCTTATTGTTAACTTTAGGTGTAAAGGGTGTTTCGACAATCCAATTAGGGAACAAGGTAGTCAATTCAGATTCTAAAGTTACCCTTCTCTGGGCTAACTTAGCGTATAAATTACTGGCTGCTTCGACATCAAAATACCACCCATTGTTTCCAATGCGATAACAGATTTCATTAAGTGAGTGCTCAAGCTCTATAGATTCTTCGCTGAAATTTTCAGCCATCAATAGGTCATATAAATCCTGAGTAACACCAACATCTTGCTTACAGTATTTGAGCATTTCTTCATTGCATTTTTCCCATCCACCAGAGTAATCATCCTTTAGATTACTCATTCGCATCCCCCAAGCTTTTAAGCTATGGCTTCCATACATTCTTTTGAGAAACTCAGGAGGTAGCGTTACGTTACTGAAATCGTCATTGTATAGATTAGCTTTGATTAATTGCGATAAGACTAAGGTATCAGTTACCTTGCCTTTAGGATTAAACTTTG
>Ga0114997_10004016_pt1 | contig 11467 bp, 10 predicted proteins | sample ArcticOcean_MG_C_2_FD_87045 | JGI IMG/M metagenome (GOLD analysis project Ga0114997, IMG submission 87045) | Marine microbial communities from western Arctic Ocean - ArcticOcean_MG_CB4_136 | ecosystem: Environmental > Aquatic > Marine > Oceanic | place: Arctic Ocean: Canada Basin | collected... | reverse complement strand
AGATAATTTTCATGCAAGAGAAAAGCATGTGAATTATTTAACTTCAATAGCAAGTTCCCAATTATCCCATAGCAAAGAAACTTTGTTGTCTTTTACCATAAAAAGTAATTTCTCTGTTGATTCAGTTTTTATGTTGGGAGAAACTTCTATCCTTAATTCATCTAAATCTTGATTATATGAATAAGCTCCCCATTGCTTTGCATTTTTATTAAAAATCAGAGTGCATTTATTTTCGTTTGGAATAATAAATAAGGAATATTTACCAGCAGGTAATTCCCCCCCCTCCACAATAATGTCCTTGTCGGTATTAAATGTTGTTGCTTCATTAGCGCCAGCTCTCCATATTTTATCAAACGGCACCAATCCCCCCCAAATTTCTCTTCCCTTTACAGACGGACTTCCATAATCTATAGATATAGTTGCTGCATTTATTTTTCCAGATGCACTTTCTGCGGGACTAGGTTTTGCTTTCTGCCCTAAAGCAAAATAGGTGGTAAAAATGAAGATTAAGAATAAGCCAATAATTTTTTTCATAAAATAAATTTAGGATCTAAAATTAATTAAAAATTCAGATTAACGCTCATTAAAAAAGCTCTTTATTTTTATATCTTTCTTCAGCTCTTTTTAGAATAAATGAGTAGATTTTTTTTTTGGGGTTGTATTTTATCAGATTTATTGGGTCCTTAAGCTCTTTTAAGTAATGCTTATAAACAAACCCTGAAAAGACATTGGATTCACATTGGAGCAATGTTCCCTTATACCTAAACCACATTTCGTTAAACATGTCTTCATTTAGTCCCTGATGAGCTAAATCTAAAAGCAAAAAATCCCAAGCCAACTTGCTATCAAAGTTTTTAAATACAATTTTAAATGGATCTATAAATTCATAAATTCTTAATTCGCTTAAAACAACACTAGCTAAAGGATTGTTTCTTCTAAGAAGCTCCTGATAGACAATGTAAAAGAAGTAATATGATTTTTCTTTGTCGTAATCATTAAGTATGTTCTTCAATACGTCTATTATAGAAACCTCTTTATTGTGAATGCCAAAGGCGGTGAAAATGGCCTGGCGAATAAATTTATTGGTCATTCTAATACAAGAAACTCTGTCCTCAACAGTTACCACTTCACAGAACTCCACATTTCTTAAAAGTACAGACCTATAAACATCACTAAAAACCCCATCTTCAAATGGCAGAGTTGTTACTAGGTTTAAATTTTTTATCCAAAGGGACTCCTCCCAATCTTTTTGTTTCATTTATTGTTCTATAGATTTTGCTTCAAAATAAGCAATTTCGTTTTCTAAAGTGGTAAAGTCTATTTGGATGGGATTGCAACATGTTTCACAATCTTCAATATAAGATTGATCACTCACAGAAGTGTCTAGCAGCATTGATATTTTTGCCCAACAATAAGGACAGTCAAAAAAATATTCTTCCATAGAGATTCATTTAATTTTCCATCCACATCTCATGCCACATTTGAAACATCAAAAAGTACCAGAGTTTTGAGTCATATTCTTTTCTCCCACCATAAAAGTCGATTTTTAATTTTTCAACAAACTCCCAATTAAAAATGCCTTGCTTCACTATCCTGTCTTCATTTAAATACTCTTCAAGGTAATCTCTTAAATCGTTTTTTAACCATTTTGCTATGGGTATTGCAAATCCCATTTTTGGCCGGTCTAAAAGTTTTTCTGGAATATAATCGTGTGTGATTTCTCGTAAAATTCTTTTCTTAACCCCGTTATGGTATTTGTATTCGTCAGGTAATTGAGCTGCAAACTCTAAAATTCTATGATCCAGCATTGGTTCCCGACCTTCCAAGCTATTGGTCATGGTTGCTCTGTCTACTTTTTGTAATATGTCATCTAGCATATAGGTTTGAAAATCTACAGCCATCATATAGGACAAAGGGGATTTAAATTCTTTTAAAAGCTCCTTACTTTGAAACATTGTAGGCAAACTCTCATAGTCTGATTTCATGACATTTTTCATCTGCTGATCGGTGAACTGTTGGCTTAAACTCAACATTATTTCTTTTTCGGAAGGATCGTTAAGAACAGCCTTTAATTTTTCATAGCGGTTGTGAAAATTGTACTTATTTTTTAGAATAGGAATACTGTCAGAGTTAATATTATTCATTGTCCTAACAAGAGATTTTCGAACAAATTTAGGAATGGAATTAAGAGTTTTACCATAACGATACATATAATCGTACCTGTTATAGCCGCCAAAAATTTCATCACCTCCATCTGCACTTAATGCAACTGTTACGTCTTTTCTTGCTGCTTTCGAAACCAAGGTAGTTGGTATTGCACTAGAGTCAGCAAATGGTTCGTCATAGAAAAATGCAAGATCTTTAACCATATTAATTGCCTCCTCTTCGGAGCAGTTTATTTCAGTATGGTCTGTTCCTAGATGTTTGGCAATATCCTTTGCATAGGGTGCTTCATTTAAACCAATGTCCGGCACACCGATAGTAAAAGTTTTAAGTTTTGCTGTCGAATCGGCCTGAAGTAAGGAGGTTACCGTAGTACTGTCGTAACCACCACTTAGAAAAACTCCAACTGGCACATCTGACACCATTCTATAATTAAATGCCGATTTAAGAAGCTCTTTAGTTTGAATTTTAGCATCTTCAAAAGAGATATTTAATTTGGGCTGGTTGTAAAAATCGTATACATTCCAATACTGCACTTCTTTTCTAGTTTTTGTGGCTAAATCAATTTTCAAATAATATCCAGGCTTTACTTTCACACAGTTCTCAAAAATACAATGTGGTGTTGGCACATTTCCATATTGCATATAGGCAGCAACAGCATTCAGGTCTAATTTTTTTTCAAATCCGGGATGCGAATGAAATGATTTTAGTTCTGATGAAAAAAGAAATAATCCCTCTTTTTCATAAAAAAAAAGTGGCTTAACTCCGGCTCTGTCTCTAATAAAGATCACTTCTTGTTTTTGTTTATCAAATAGAGCAATAGCAAACATTCCAATAAATCTATCAAAAGCCTTTATTCCCCATTCTGCGTATGCATGAAGAACCATTTCAGTATCTGACTCTCCATTGAAATCATGACCTAATTCAATAAGCTCTTTTTTAATTTTTTGGTAATTATATATTTCTCCATTGTAAGTAATGTTAAGATGCCTAAAAGTCATGGGCTGCTTCCCAGTAACAGTAAGATCAATTATGGAGAGCCGCTTGTGTCCAAAGCCAATTATTGCAGCTTTAGATTTAAATAATGAAGTCCCTTCACCATCAGGTCCACGATGATTAAGTGGCTCAATCATGGATTGAATATTTGACTCTGTTGATTTTTTATGGAAATCTATAAAACCTGCAATTCCACACATGGTTTATACTTCGATTAATAAATTAGTTTTGGAAATTATATTTATGGTTGAGGCCCTGAATTAACATCGTTCAATTGATCTATTTCAATTTCACTAACTAGACCCTCTTCAATATTTGTTCCGTTGCAATCAATAGTATAATCGTAAGTATCAAATGGGATTTTATTTTCATCAAAACATTTCCCGTTTTTACACAATACTTTGGTAGCTATGTTATTACAGTCCCCATTTCCATAGTCTATCAAAGCAACTGTTTTGCAGTTTTTTACATATTTAACTTTTCCAGAAACAATACAATTACAATCGTCTGAAATTTTAATAGGTTCGTAAACAAACTTATGGGTTCCAGACAGCTTATCACAGTTGTATTTAGCTTTTAGGTCTTTGCCTGTTTTAGAACAACCTAAAATTAAAATAGCACTTAGAATAAATAAATATTTATTTCTCATTTCTTAAAAATAGCAAAAAACCACTAATTAGCCCAAAAAACACAAGTAGATATTAAATTTTCACCTACAATCCATAATTTAAATTAACCAACCTTTCCGAAGTAGTCTTGCAAGACCTAGAGGCAAAAGCAATTACCATGTTTAATAGAGAAAATAGTGAGGGAAAAACAGTAAGAACTTATTATGAAGTTCCTCTTTCACTGCCAAAAATAGACATCATGGCACTTACTTGGACTTTGTTGCATAAAATAAATGAGGAAAGTCCTTTTTGGAACAAGATATTTCTACTAAGTATTTAAAAATATCTCTTATCCCTTTATTAGATCCTGTTTTTATTACATTATAGGATGCCATCAGCATTGATCATTCTTCTTACTTTTTCATCAAATTTTGTCCCTATTCCCGGGTCTTTAATTTGGTTTGCCATCTTGTCGTATCTTAAATTAATTTAAAAATTGTAACGTTGAAAATTAGTAATTTTTGACTTTATATTGAAATTATTTAAAAGTATAGTATTTCTATATTTGAAAGATATTTACCATTGTTTAATGAGCGAAAAGAAAGGTGTAAGAATTAATAAGTTTTTAAGCGAAGCTGGGTTTTGCTCAAGAAGAGAGGCAGATAAGTTAATAGATAAAAACAGAGTAAAAATTAACGATAAAGTCCCATTAATTGGCACTAAAGTAATGCCTGGAGACAGAGTGACAGTGGACAAAAAGATAATTAATGTTGTAAAAGAGAAATTCGTTTATATGGCCTTTAACAAGCCTAAAGGAATTGTTTGTACAACAGATGTCAAAAGAGAAAAGAACAATATTATTGATTACATCAATTATCCAAAAAGAATATTTCCTGTCGGCAGACTAGACAAGCCTAGTCAAGGCCTCATTTTTTTAACTTCCGATGGAGATATTGTCAATAAAATATTAAGAGCAAATAACGACCATGAAAAGGAATATATGGTTACAGTGGATAAATCTATTAGTAAAGAATTCCTGCAAAAAATGAGCGATGGTATTCCCATAATGGGAACAATTACTAAAAAATGCGAGGTTGAAAAAATAGCCAATAAAAAGTTTAAAATTATTCTTACCCAAGGGCTTAATAGACAAATAAGGAGAATGTGTGAATATTTGAATTATGAGGTGAAGCAATTAAAGCGAATCCGTATTATGAATATTAATTTAGACATTAGAGAAGGGAAGTGGCGTTACTTTACCGCTAAAGAATTAAAAGAGATGCATCAAATTTTAAAAAAATCTACTAAAACAGCACTTTGAAAAATCTAGTTGTGGTCTTAATTTTTAAAAATGGTAGATGTTTTAACGGAATTTTGATTAGTCAAAACCAATAGATAAGCGCCGTTTTCATAGCTAGATAAATCTATAAAGTATTTTCTATCCCCCTTTGTGAAATTTCCATTGTGGATAATGGCTATTTTTTTGCCGAGCATATCAAATAGCTCTAATGACCCTCTAAATCCTTTGCTATCGTTAACTTCAATACAGGTAAGTCCATTGGATGGATTTGGAAAAACACGTCCAAAAGCTACATCTATTTTAGGAACGGGTACAAAATTAAAAACACGAAATTGGAAATGTCCTATGGGAGCAGTTAGTGGCCTAACTTGACTTTTTCCTGAATTGGATATTGCAGATATATTGGTCATAGCAACATTTGAAAAATTAGAATCTACAGCATTTTTATAATGCAACGTAGCCCCAGTAATTCCCGAACTATGCATTATCAATGCTTCCACATAGTGAGGATTTATATAATCTGTTGTATTGGAAAGTTGTTGATGTGATATTAAAAGCGGATCGCTCACCCCAATGGCTTTGGTAATGCAATGAATTGCTCCACCAGAGCCAATAATATTAGCACCAGAATTGTCACAATCTATTCCTATAACTTCATACCCCGGCATAGCTTCTCTTAAAATTCTAAGCCCCACAGAATCGAACTGTGTTCTATAAGTCGGGACTAAAACTTTTTTATTTACTATTAAGTTATTGGCATAAGTTCTGTAGGAAGGTCCGCTCCAGCTACCATTAGGATATCCACCAGAAGAAGATGGGACCATAGGAATTCTCACAATTTTAAATGGAGTACCGTAGATGGAGGTAAAGTTGTCTTGTATGTACTGAATGTTCATTTCAAGTTGTGGACCATCAGAAACATTCAAAGGAAATTCTCCTACAAGTAAAGTTTCTTCGTTTAACAACTTCATATGCATGTCAATATGGTGAATGTCATCGTATGGAAGGACAGGCATTTTGATATAGGTGTCAATTCCCATCCAATCATCCATTAATTGGTCTACTTCTGCAGGTGTTTTATTGGTTAAGTTGAAACTTCCAGAACTGCTATTTTCATCATCTACTAGTTCAGAAGAGAATCCAGTTCCAAAACCGTCGGCCATAAAGTTCCCTCCAGTATGCACCAAATCTGTTCCAGATTGAGACATTTCATAGACTGGTATACCTTTTAAATTACCAATTACTGCAGGTGAGTTATTGTCAAAAGGCCTACTTCTATTATAAATCCAGTCTACTAAAATTAGAGAATCTACATAGTCTTTATATACAGTGTTTCCACCATAGTCTCTCATCCAAATAGAATTATAATTGGTTACAACAAAATTCACATTTGTAAATGAAACACCAAAATTGGACAATTCATTCTGAGCAGAATTTACGTTATTGCACAATATAATTACTTCACACTCTGACTGAACTTCCTCTACTATTTTAGCTAGAATACTTTTATAGCCTGTCCAGGCAATGCAAATCGCTTGAACCTCTTCCCATTCAGCCATTGTTCTTAAATTTCCGTTAGGCTGTGTGGTGATGACACTAGAGGATTTGGCGCTGTAATTATTTATATAATTAGAAATAGCTTCCTTGCTTAATTCGGCAGGTTTAGATTTATTGGGAAGAATATTTTGTGAAAAATAAAAAGAGGACTGTAATAGGATTATAAATGAAAGAAAGTATTTCATAACTTAAATTGGATTTAAAATTCGGAATGAAAATACAATTATTTATAGATGAATATTTTCGTGTCTAGTTATATTTTTTGAAATTAAGAAAAGCAAAATATTCGTATTAATTATCTGAGGCAATTTTTTTATCAAAAATCATCAATAATTAAATTAAAAACAAAAGAAAACCAACCATTTTTATCAAATTAATCCTCCAACCACAGGAATAGTGAGCCCGATAATAAAATACAATATTAGGACAAATAATAAATTAAATAAGAACAGATTTAAATTTTTGAATCTAATAGATCTTTTAAATAACAGAAATGATGTAAAAATTAATAAACCAAAATTTTCTAATGAAGCAAGTCGCAACATCAATGAACCTTTAATAAAAGAAAAAGGTTTTGAAAACACATTATAAGTAGCTTTTAAAATTGACAAGAATAACTCTGGCAACGACTCTTGAATTGCAGGCAGTTTATAGTAGCTACCAGCTTTGTTAAAACTATCTAAAAAAAAATATTTAAACTTAGAATTAGTAAATAGAGTATCATTATCTAGTTCAGAGCTAAATACTTGATATGCAAGACCCTGTTTAGCTTTTATAAAAGTAATATCAGAATTATAATCATTGGTATCAGCAATACTTTCATCCTCTTTTATAATATTTTCAAATCTTACAATTTTATGAGCATTCTCCTTGTCGAACTGAATGTAATAGTTCCCACCTAAAGAAGTTCTAACATGGGTATATTTTTTTATTTTGAACCTATTCATAATTGAGTTTCTAAAGGTGTCTGAGAAATTGAAAATCAATGTGAATCCGAAAATAAATATTGCATATTTCATTAAAATAAGCTTATTTGATTTTAACGGTATTAAATAAAGAGACGTTAAGTGAATTAATATAATAATTAGATAATATTTGGTTACAAAAATTATGAATATTGCCAACAAAAGACTTAATAGATATTTATAACTATATGAAATTTTGAATAAATATAAAGACCGAAACCGAATATAATTAACCCCTCTTTTAGTATGTCTGAGGACCAAATCAAAATTGATGGTGTAAAAAAACAATTAATAAATAAAAGATTAGGTTAGACAGGGGAATAAAACAATAGTATGATTGAAAATCAATAGGCACCCCATTAATGATAAAAAGGCCATAAAAAGAACATATATATTAATATTTCCAAATGAAAATATTCTAACTAGTGCATTAAATTTAGTTATCGTTCTGTGATTTGAAAATGTAACTCTAGAAGTGTGCGTTAAATCTGAAAATTTTGAAGTTTGATATTCCCAGTTTAAAGTACTATCCGTGTAAAGGTCAAGTTTAGGATCATCTTCATTAAAATCTGTAATTAGTTGTAGAAAATGCACAGGGTTTTCAGATAATGACTTATAAATATATTTGCTGTCATCAAAATATTTATAAATATCTGATGTTTTTCTATCTTGATAATACTTTTTATAAACAATATTAAGTGATATTCCAACAAATAGTTTTATTATAAAAATTAAATAGAGAAACCTATAGTTTATGAAATTATAGTTGTCTAATTTTTTTCAATAAAAACTATACTTTTTTCAATACGGTAGCCATTGTTATCAACTACAATAATTTTTCTTTTCCCACTATATTCTGGAGAAATTTCAATTTTGTGATTCCCAGTTGTTTTTCCTAAGAAAGCATCATCTAAAAACCAATACAAAACAGCAGATTCATTTTTGTGAACTGCATGAAAAATAGCACGCCCTTTTTTTCCTTCTAGATCTTTTGGAATTAAAACAGCGGTATTTCCTTTAGGATATATAAAGTCTATAATATTGGTATTTTCTTCTTCACACCCCGCTAAAAAAGAAGGTAAAACTTTATAGTCAGGATGTCTACGCTTGTAATACCACTCCTGTAAAGGAGGTAGGGTAAACCAAGATTTTTCAATAGACTTATGTAAAGGATAACAATTGCTATTTATTCGGTATTCTTCAGAACTATCTAATTGAATTACTTTATGAAATTGGCAACTTTTTTGATGAACTCCCATTGCAGGAGCCATTATTGTAACAGTTTCATTACAAGAGCTTGTGGGCAGATATCCACTTTTTTTACATGTTTTTATTGGAACTAATCCGCTGGGAGTTTTAAACCAACTTGACTCGGGAAGAACCCTAAATATATCAAACATTACAGGTGCAGCTTTTTTTACACCAGTTAAACCAGGTCTTCCTTCCCCATCTGCATTTCCTACCCATACACCAACAACATATTCTGGAGTTGTTCCTATTGCCCAAGCGTCTCTATGGCCATAACTAGTCCCAGTTTTCCAAGCAACTTTTCTGGCGGAGCTAAAAATTTTCCATGCGCCCTGCCCAAGTGGTCTTTTGGTTTCTGTAATCATCTCTGCGGTTATGAAAGCAGATTCTGCAGAAAGAAAAGGATATTTTATAAAATTCATCTCCTTGTTAGTTATTGCTTTTAAAGCTATTATTTCTTCATTATTAGCCTTTTTTGATAATTGGTAATATGCATTGCAAAGCTCCCATAGCGTGCACTCAGCTCCACCTAAAATTAGTGTTAGTCCGTAATGATCAGGCCCCTTATTTATACTATTAAATCCTAAATACTTCAGTCGAGAATGAAACTTTTCCAAACCATAATCTTGCAACAACCTTACAGCTGGAACATTTAAAGACCTGTATAGTGCTGTTCTTGCTGTTACTGCACCATCGTATTCTCTATTAAAATTTTCAGGCTGATATTCTGCAATTTTTGTAGGAACATCCTTAATTAAGGTTGTAGGAAATAATTGCCCTTCTTCAATTGAAAATCCATACAAAAAAGGTTTTAAAGTGCTACCAGAACTTCTTTTAGCCTGAATTAGGTCTACTTTTCCACCACAGTTATTCGATGGACAGTTGCTATTTCCCATATAAGCTAGAACCTCTCCGTTTTTAACATCAAGAACTAAAATTGCAAGATTGTCTATTTGTTCATGAGAATATTGCTTGTAGTACTGCTCTCCAATCTCATTTACCTTTATTTGCAACACTTTTTCAATGGTACTTACAACTTTTTTTCCTTTGTTTCCACGGTTGCTTAAAAACTGTAACAAATGATTGGCATTTTGAGGTAATTTTAATGGTTTTTGGGGTAAAGGTTCGTCTATAGAAAGTTCATATTGAGTTTTATCTATGTATTTTTTAAAGTAAAGTTTCCTAAGTAAAAAGTTTCTCTTTTTAAATAATTTTATTTGATTTTTCCCAGGATAAATTAAAGACGGCGCATTTGGTAAAACAGCCAGTGTTGCCGCTTCAGCCCAAGATAGTAGGTGGGGAGACCTACCATAATACCTCCAACTAGCGGCCTCTAAACCAACAACGTTCCCGCCAAAAGGAGCATTGGCGGCATATAGACTGAAAATTTCCTTTTTTGAGTACCTTAACTCTGTTTTTAAAGCTAGAATTATCTCAATTAGTTTTTGCCAATAGGTTCTTTGCTTTCGTCTAGAAATTCTTATAAGTTGCATTGTAATAGTGCTACCGCCACTTTTTACTTTATTGGACCCCCAATTTTGTTTGAAAGCTCTTAAAAGTGAAAAAGGGTTAAATCCCGGATGCGCGTTGAAGTACTCGTCCTCAAATAACCTAATTGATGTTCTAAATTTAAATGGAATACTATCAGAGGGAGGGAATCTCCATTGACCATCACTAGCAATAGTAGCAGATAGCAATTCTCCATTTTTATCTTCTACAACAGTGGAGTATGGTTTTATTAAATCATTATTTGGAGATATTAACCAAGATATAAGTCCTAAAAAAACTATAAAAAAACCAAGGTATCTAATTTTTTTAGATGAACTTTTTTTTGTGTTTTTATTCTCCAACCGTAGTTAATTCTCCTGCTGATCTTACTACTTTTACTACCCCGCCAGCTTTTCTAGAAAAATATTCATTGTCATACATTGCCTCGCAGTAGGTGATTGGCAAGAAAAATTCTCCCATATAACTGTCAATAAGTATAATTCTGAAGGTTTTTGTTTGCCCTTTGGATAGGTTGAAATAACTGTAAACTCGGTCATCTCTAAAATCTTGATAATCGGGATGGTCTTTTAAGTGAGAAGAAGATACATTATCCATTCTAGTATTTCTTATTTCCCATCCAGAGGGAAACATTTGTGATAAGGCCAACTGGTGAAGATCTACATACGAAGTATTTTTAATAACTACTTCTGCCATAAAATCTGTTCCTTGGTCTAATAAGTAAGGGCTTATTTTTTCACCTTTCATATTTATATATTTAATATTCATAGAAAGATTATTCTCATTTTCTGTAATATTCCCTTTTAAAGGAACCCCTGTATTTTTAACTTTTATGAAAATAATATCACTGCCATTATTGGTGATTTTAAGCTGGTTGTTTTCTTTGTTAATAGCTAAATCGTCATTATGAATGGGCATTTTACTCAACACCTTTATTTTGGCTCCATTATTAACCAGCTCATAATTTAATCCATCTTGAGAAATATTGCCAATAAATTTACTTAGTCCTAGTAGAGAATATGCTGTAGTTTGGGTATTGTACCAGCTGTTAGAACTGAGTTGTTTTGCGATTGCATCGAATATTCTTTTTCCATTTATTTTATCGTCTTGAATGGTTAATATTT
>Ga0114997_10004015_pt1 | contig 11467 bp, 17 predicted proteins | sample ArcticOcean_MG_C_2_FD_87045 | JGI IMG/M metagenome (GOLD analysis project Ga0114997, IMG submission 87045) | Marine microbial communities from western Arctic Ocean - ArcticOcean_MG_CB4_136 | ecosystem: Environmental > Aquatic > Marine > Oceanic | place: Arctic Ocean: Canada Basin | collected... | reverse complement strand
TTTATTTGTGTATTATTTCTTTGTTAACGATAAAAGTATAACAACGGGTTTAAATGATGCAAAATACTATAAATATATTGATCCCATGGAGTTTGGGGTACCTCCGGGATTAAAATCTACTTTTGCTACATCGATATGGGTTTATGTGAACGACTGGACTACACATAACCACACCGCGGACAGAATAATATACTATATAGGAGATAAAGCGATCCTGAGTACGTCTGGATCAGTCGGTGGGCACGTCGAGGCGGCCTATATTACCGTAGAAAATTTGCGGCAGCGCGCCCCGCGACCGCGCGGCGGGGTGGTCGTGATGGGTCTAGACCACACGAATTCTACATTGAAAATTCATGTAGGCAATAATGTAAATATCGTGGCGCTCGATGGTGTCGCGGCAGAAGACCATGAACTGACGTTTAAAATTGATGATTTCCCATTACAAGCATGGGTTAATGTGTCAGTATCAGTACACAACCAAGCAATAGATTTATATATCAATGGTAAGTTAGTTTCTAGTAAATTTGTAAATGGTTTAAATGTTACGTTTCCTCAGACAGAAGATACAATAGTAAGTTTAGGAAATCCTTGGTTAGTGAGAGATGAATCTGATGGGGACACGGATTATACTAATTTAACAATGGGATTTAATGGGTACACCTCAAAATTCCGTTTTTATAATGATTCATTAACACCTAAACAAGCATATGACATATATAAGAGCGGACCAGGTGGTTCATATTTATCAGAAATGATTGGTGACAGAAGTGTAGATATTAATTTTAAGAATGGTCAAGAAGTTACATCTACTATAAGTATATAAACCATTAATATTATTATAATAATATAACTATTATTTTATATTATAATAATATAAATGGAACAAATGAATAATATTCTACCTGAGGAATTAATTTCAAATAATTCAAAATCTACGGGATTTATTATGAAACTTACTATGCTAATTGTAATGATTATGGTTGTTGTATTTTTGGCAAGAATAGGAATAGCATTGATTTTAATGTTTAAAAATCCTATCGAGTCACCGTACATTTTGGATGGTATGATAAGTGGTGCGGAAAAACTAACTGTAACACAGAACCCTAACATTTCTGATTCTATTACTATTTTTAGATCAGTAAATCAATCGTCAGGAATGGAATTTACATGGAGTACATGGTTATTTGTTGAGCAGGGGAATTTTGACGGCGACAGCGCGAGCAGCCGGTGGAGACATATATTCCATAAAGGACCAGATTTAAACGACCCGACGACCGACCCGGCGACCGGCTCAAAAGACGCGACAGAACGCGATGGAATGGGTCACTTCTCAGGTATTAAATTCCCATTAAATTCACCAGGACTATACTTGTCTAAGACAAAAAATGATCTTAAATTTATAATGAGTACACTGGATTGGTCCCCCACCAGCTATGGGTTTGAATCGATTGATATATCAAATATACCATTAGAAAAATGGTTCTGTTTAGTAATTAGAGGCAAAAACAATATTTTAGATGCATATGTCAATGGTATAATTCATGCAAGACAATATGTAGAAGGTGTGATGAAACAAACATATTATGATTTACATTTTGGATTAAATAATGGATGGGACGGGTATATATCATCATTAAAATATCATAATAAAGGACTATCAGTAGTAGAAATACAAAATATATATAATAAAGGACCCAATCTTAAGTTACTTTCTAAGATTAAATCAACTGAAACTGATTATATAAGCAACTTATCGCAAAAATGGTATGGTTATTAAATTTTATATTTAATAATATATTATTAAATATATAAGTATTTATGAAAAATATTATAGGTGAAGAATATTCAACGACCGCCAAACCAAATAAAAATTGGTCTAGAATCGATAATATTTGTATTGATTCATCTTATACGAAAAAACAATTAGATGAAAAAAGAAAATACGATGTACTTCAATATAAAAAAAACAGCGCAGGACTAACAAAGGCACAAAAATATTCAAATATACGAAGAGTTAATAGAATTACGTGTGGTGCAACTTCTAGAACAATAAGTCATCCTCCAAGTGCAAGTGGTGTTCCAGGTAAATGGGATATTAAAGTTAATAATGAATTTTTAGCTATACCTACAACGGAAACAAACACACGAACCCAATATTCTTCTAGTGGTTCGTCTAATTATGATTACTTTAATATTACGCCTAATAATTTTTCAGATCCATATAAGATTTTATCAAAAACAACAATTGATATATCTTTTAATATGAATGACTATATAGGTTTATCATTTGAAGAAATAAATAGTTATTCAATTAATGATATTTCAAGTGCAAGATTGTATGTTAATGAAATAGGTGCAATTTCTGATAATAACACGACGTATTTTAGTGATGTTAATCATTGGAATCATTTAAATGGAAGTTCCTCTATATTTGGAGGGTTTTATACATCTGCGTATGAGTCAATATCAGATTTATCTGAGGTTGCAATAATGATGTTAAAATATAAAATATTAGAATATAATTATACTTTTATAAAAACTTTATCAGATGCGTCGTTTAATGATATATCAAACAATAAAACATTAACAGAGTATTATGATAATTATATAGATTTTATAGATTCTAATGAAATACAAAAAGTTAATGTAAAATTAACTGAAGCTGGTGGATTCAATAAATTATCCGGTTATATTGGACAATATGATAACAAGGTATATTTTATCAGTAATCGTGATTATTTAACTAATGATATAAGTTTTGCAAACATTGATGAGACTGTTTCACCATTAAATGATAACTCTCGTAATTATATATTTAATAATAATGTTAAGATTAATATGTCGTTAGCATGTGATTAAATATAGTTTTTAACTAATTTATTTAACATAAATATTATTGAATCATATAAAGTAAATATATGTAAAAAAATGTAATTTTGTAATATTTTTCTACATATATTCATGAGTGGATCATGAGATTTTAAAATTACTGCATTATCATATATTATTTTAGACTTTATAATATCGAACGGGTATGTTACCACACTAATTTTAATAGCATTAAAAATTTTATTAGATATATAATTGCTATATTTATATCTAATAAGTTCACCTATTAAGTCATCCATAATAGATAATTTATATAATTTTATTATTTTTTTTATTGGAATAATCTCTAATGGATATCCGACAATGATTCGTTTTTGATTATAAATTAATGGAATAGATATGATATTCATTACTAATACACTTATAATTAGTGATATAAATATATTATCTATGTTTATAAATTCAGTTAATCTGTAGCAAATGTTACATATAGTATAAGAATTGATTGTAGTAATAACAAACCCGTTTATAAATTTATCAATCGTTAATGTTTTATTAACTAAATTGTTTTGTCTTATTACCTCGATAGGAGAACTTAGGGAATAAGACAACGTTCGCGATAAAATGTATTTATTTGCATTTATAAGCTTGACCATTGGTTTTAAAAATAAATAATATTTAAGTTCTTAATTCAGGATTTCTACAAATTGCGTCAGATTTATAAATCATATTTGACAAACACTCGTCGGATTCAGATACTTTTACGCAACTTCTAAATCCATTCCAATTGCCAACATAGCAATATCCTTTTTTCCCTAAATTACCTTGTTGTACGATGCTATTACTTTCGTCGGGTTCTGGATTTGTATTAACATTTTCTACTTCATAATCTTGACCTATGTTGTTTGAGTTATTTTTTTTAGCAATTGGAACGGGTATAACATATTTTTTGTTAGCAGTTTTTGTAATAGTTGCATCTACTACATCTACTGTGTCATCAATGATTTCAGTCACTCCTCTTGTTCCTGCTGTTGTAGTTTTAATGACGGTTTTAGATGTCTTGCCGAATATTATTGCAAAGAATGATATAATGGGTTCAGTTATGAAAGCAATTTGTTCGGTTACAACTCCTAAATTATTAAAAATGTTAAATCCAAATATAGCAAGTATTATAATAACTACGAATATTTTTATGAAAAATGACATATTGAATTTATTATTAGGATTAATTACATAATTATCCGGAACCATAGTATTTGTGTCAATTATCGGTAATGTTCTGTTAAAGTTATCCATGTATATAATTTCAAAAGAATATATAATTTCAAAAGAATATAATTTCAAAAGAATATATAATTATAAAATATATAAATGATGGAATATTTATATATTTTATTTATACTATTGGTGTTAGATGGTATTTATATTAATAATGTTAAAGATAACATGTTTAAAATGATTAAGACAATACAAAACACTGATGACGTGAGTATACGTAAGCAATCGATGGTATTAACCTATTTATTAATGGCATTTGGTCTATATCATTTTATAATCAAAGGGCGTAAAAGTACGGAGGATGCCTTTATATTAGGAATATCAATATATGGCGTTTATAATTTAACAAATTATACGATATTTAAAAATTGGGACATGTCAGTATTATTAACAGATACATTTTGGGGTGGTTCATTATATGCTTTAACAACGCATATAACTTATCGGTTAATTGGCATAAAAAAAATTTAACATTATATTATGGATAAACATGATATAAATGATAAACGAAGTGATAAAGATTTTAAGGGTGTATCATTTTCAGGATACAAAAAGAATGAAGTAAAAAGAGAGTTGTTAAATAATCTATTAAAAAATAAAATAGAAAATTCGTGTAATTGGAGCGCGGAATTGATTTGTAGCGGGCATTATATGGATTTATGGGAATTAATTTTATTGTATTTCAGTAAATACATACATATTGGGAATCCTAAATTACCGATATATATAGCGATGCGATTTGACAATTTTAGAACAATACTTAAAAACGGTTATATAGGAAATGAATTAAGTATGAGAAACAATGAAAAAATTAGAAAATTATTCTGTGAAATAATATGTAATTTATGTTTGTCAAATAAAAGGCATAGTTTTGAAAAAATAAAAATAAAAACAGAAGAATTTGATATGACACTTTTTTCAGAAAAATTAAAAGCTCCAAACGTAACGTATATCAAAGAAATCTTTACAGAAAATGACCCAAAGGAATTATATATTCCATTGAATGAATTAGGATATTGTATAGAGACTAATAATTGTCTTCAGGCTTGTTATTGGATTGAGTGGATATTAGAATTTGAAAATATATGTAAAAAAAAGAAAGAAAAATGTAACGCGTCTTACCGAACATTTGTAAAAGTAGAAAACAAGTATCAAAATGATATTATTTGGATAGTATGGGAAATTATATTAGAAAATGTAAAAGAAAATAAACCTTTAAAAAAAATTATAGATTCATTGTTAGACCTGTTTTCTATATGCTATATACCTACATTAAAAAGACGAAGAGTATACCTCTTGTATCACTCTATTTCTTTATGTTGTGAGTCAATTAATTACGATATTCCTTTGTTTAAAAATAAAGAAATGGTAGAAGCAGTATGTAATAAAATAAATATAATTTACAAGGAAATTAAAAATAATGAAGTATCTACAAACACTGCTTATTTATTTAACACAAATTCGGAGAAATCAAACACAGAAAAAACAATAGAAAGACTTAATGCATTTAATACTATGGAGAACTTCATCTAGAATATTTACTTTCCCCTATTTTAACAAATGAATCAATCAAAAATATAACAAATACTCCTAAAAAACAATATAATATAAGTTCCTCTGTAATTGTATGCGTCTTTTCGTCTTTTTGTTCTTCCAATAAATTTATCATATAATTAAGTTTTTTTGTTAATAGTTCGTTTTCGTTGTTATTATCATAATGTGAAAAAGGGTGTGATACATTGGTATTATTATTATATTGTTTAAGAAAATCATTATTAAAACTAACATAATTACTAGAATCAGGACTTGGATCGACACCATCTTGCTCAATGTTAGGTCTTTTAGTAATTTCGGCTTTAGGTGGAGGATGAAAATCCGCTATTTCAGATTCGGAATCGGAATCTGAATATGAATTATCATTTAATAACTTTCTAAATTTATGTTTATCAATTTTTTTTGCGTTATTTTTCATGGTCTTAGTTTTGCCATTTTTAGTTTGAGTAGTTGTATCAATTGGAGAGGCCCAATCGGACAAAGAGTTAGTCATTCTTATTATAAAATAGATATTAAATTTTATAAAACATACTGAAAAATAATATATTAATATATTAATATATAAATGAAGGTTAATAAAAATATATTAATGTTAGTAATGTTAGTTGTTATTATGATGTTAGAACCTATACCATTTGAACACTTATATAACACCTTTCCAGGTAGAACATTTATATTATCAATGGTTGTGTTTTTCACAATAAACCATACCATACTAGGATTGCTGGCTACTATTATTTTATTAGCATCATTGCAAGTGTATGTTGGTAGTGGCAGACAAGGATTTACAAATAATGATCCTAAAACCTTAATAGTGACAGGTAAAGATAGAGTTACGATTGAAGATCAAATAAGACCCAAAAATATATGTAATATAAATATACCTAAAATACATAGTAAAGTTAATTTACCTTTTAATACGGATACGCGATCGCTTATGGAATTTTAATTTTTTCTCAATTAAGTTTAATGATAAAGGAATTGAAGAAAAAATTAAAAAAAATGAATGATAAATTAAAATTATTAAATAGTAGTAAATTTTTGGCGGGTATAGCAATGATTATGTTAAATATAGGTTCTAAATATATTCCTTTAGGGTTTAGTAAAAATCAGGAGTATTATTTAAAGAATGGTGTAGCACGACAAATGTTAATATTTTCAATAGCTTGGATAGGTTCTAAAGATATTATTATTTCATTATTATTGACTGCTGCGTTCACTTTGTTAGCAGGAGTTGCATTAAATGAAGATAGTAATTATTGTATGTTACCTGATAAATGGCAACATTTCTATGAATTAATAGATACTAATAATGATGGTGAATTATCGGTTGAAGAACTTGAAAAAGCGATTGATGTTTTAAATAAAACAAAAAATTTAAAATCAAATAATAGTAGTAAATTTTATTACTAACAAATAATCTAACTATAATATAATTATGAATGATAGTAACCCAGAAATACTTGAACAAAAAAAACCTATTAAATCGCTTGGAGACAATATTAAATCGCTTGGAGACAATATTAAATCGCCTGGAGACAATATTAAATCGCCTGGAGACAATATTAATTATTTAAAAATATATTTATATAAGAATAATGCGTTATTAAAAGAATTTTAACCAAGCATGATAAATCCGAAATATAATAAAACTATTATATTTCCATCAGACTTTAAATTAAAGTCAACTGAAATAGACAAAGTATTGTTTAATAAAACTATATTAAAAGGTGATAAAAAAGGTCTTAAAAATTCTGATATTTTATATGGTAACTTAGATGTCAATAAAATAAAAAAATTACGTATGTATGCAAGTGACATTGACCCTCTAAAAGGTGTCGCACTCGTAGAAAAAAACATAAAATTTAATATTAATAGTATTCAAGATTCCTTTTTGAATAAAAAAATTATAAATTTGGAAGGAACTAATTATCAAATAACACATTATGAGAATAGCACTGATTATAATAAAATAATGTATCAAAAATTAAAAAATGATAGTAAAATGAAGTCATCAAAAAACATATATGACTATAGAAATTATTTTAATAATAAGAATCATCTTTTTTATAATAATAAAAATCTTGTTGATAGCAACGGTGGTATCTTTTATTATGATGATTCGGGAGAACATATAATATCAAAACTCGATGATGAACAAGAAACAACCATAATACAAGCGTTGTTACAATCGGGTGGACTCACAATTCATTTAGCGGTAGATGTAACATTGACCAAAGATATTAAACACAAAAGAAGTTTTATATCTCCATTTGATTCTTGTAAAAATAAGAGACGATCCATTTTAGAATTCTTAGATTATAAATTTAATATATTTGAAAATAGTATATTTAAAAATATTTCGCAAAATGAAATAAAAAATAAAGACGAACCATTAAAGTTATATTCTAAAGCCCTATCTGGTAATAAACTAAATATAATATCAGATGCAAAGCCTGATGCAAAGCCTGATGCAAAGCCTGATGCTGATGCAAAGCCTGATGCAAATCCTGGTGTAAAGCCTGGTGTAAAGCCTGGTGTAAAGCCTGGTGTAAAGCCTGGTGTAAAGCCTGGTGCAATATCGAATGGAGGTAAAAAATTAAGACGCGCAAAGAGTAAACGACGTACGAAGGGTAAAAGACGTACGATGGGTAAAAGACGTACGAGAGATAAAATACATACGATGGGTAAAAGACGTACAATAGGTCAAAAATCAAAACCTCATAAATATATTAAAAAGAAAACAAAAAAAATAAAAAGACGCTATATATAATGGATTATTCGTATATTATGGGTATAATGTCAGTTATTATCTTTTTTTATAGATTGTTTTATTTATTAATCCCTATGTTATTAAAAGGTATTAAAGAAAAAGATAATAAATACATATTTAACTCGTTCACAATGTTGGTTTAATGTCTAAATTAATTAATGCACAAACCCCTAATGGATTTTTAACATTAATATTAAAATTCTTATATAAATAAGAAGTAGCAATTTGTTGTAGATGTTTGTCCTTTTTTATAATAAATATACAATAGTTATTATATGATTTTAAATTAGAAGGCATTATTAATAATTAGTTTATTTTATTTATATTTTTTTCAACAAACTCTTTTATTTTTTCTTTTGGTATTTCGTCAAAACTAATTAATTTTTTATTTTTCTCATATTTTTCTAACGCACATTCTTTATTGAGTTTCTCTTGAAAATATGTATCGTCTTCCCAGCATTTATCCGCTGTTTTTTGACCACATTTTTTAAATATTCCTTCTATATTATCGGATTTGTCCCCCATTAATATTTTACAAAATAAATATTTTTCTGGATCACCACAATAATGTTTGCTTTCTTTTAATTCTTTATATTTTAATGTATAAATAAACAAATTAGGTCTTAGTAATTGTAGATAATCGGTATCACTTGTTATGATGTATAATGTTGCGTCAAGTTTTAATTTAAATATACACTTACTTGCGATGGCTATACAGTCATCTGCTTCTAAATTGTCGCAATAAATCATAGCATTTGGTAATATATTTGGAATTAATTCTTCGTATGCGAGTTTAAAGAACGGACCTCCCATAAATGTGCTGTCGTATACACGATTAGCTTTGTATGTTTTTTCATTATTCATTCGCCAAATATCGCTACGCGAACAATCTTTTGCAAATATAATTTTGCAAGTATCAGGTTTAAGTTTAAGTTTTTTAGGAATTTCTTTAATCTTATCTTTAAATGTAGATTTAAATTTTTCTACGAACAATTCATTTTCGTATGGAATACCTAATTCTTCGTCGGGATGCGCGTTTTTCCACCATGCTATTAATGCGTAATATCTATAAAAACAATAATAACTACCGTCTATTAAAATATAGTTCATTCTTTTAATTAACAATGTTATGTTTATTTGTTTTAATCAATTTTATATAAAATTGATGTAATTATTGTTTCTACGTGAAAGATCAAATAAAAAAACTTTTGTAGAACGATCAAACTTGACGTTTGATGTTTAATGTTTTGATATTTATAATCAATTTTTATAATATCGTTCACATACACTAACTTTGTTATGTTGCCATTTAGTTTTGCAATATGGACATTCAGGTGCATTATTTGTAGTATTTTGATGAGCAACATGTTTGTCTAAACACTCTTTGCTACAATATGTGGCATGACCACAACTTAGTCGGATAGTCGCAGGTTCGAAACAAATTACACAATGATTTTCTTCTTCTTTTATTAACTCCTCCACAATATTTTCTTCTTCTTTTAACCCCTCTACAATATTTTCTTCTACCTCATCTACGACATATTCTTCTATTTGGTCATTTGAAGGTGAAATATTTGATATGAATTGGATTTTATTGTTACAAGATTTATCACCACAGCTAATATACACTGTTTCTTTTGAATTCCATGAGATGATGTTAACATCATCTTTCGATGTAATCAATGTATTCATAGGATTAGTTTTAGTAACCCGCGTTTCAACCATAGACCAGGCGTCCAATAGGTTATAAACGTATCCTTCATCGGACCTAACCCTTGTAATGATACAATTAACTCTTGATACACTTAAGTCACAAGGATTGCGATATTTAATGACAATATCAACTGGATATTCAGGGCAACCACGTCCAATTGATATTGTATTTTGATTAAATTCGTATGTTCTTCCTTCAAAGTTAATATATGTTTTCTCGTCTAATGTTTCATCAATATTACTGATGTATGGTAGAACGAAATAATTGTAGAAATATTCTTGTCGGTCTTTAACAGTTTTAGACCTACTACAAAGAAGAAGTAGATAACATTCGCGCATATCACGACCAGTTGAACTATCAATTATACTAGAACTCACAGCAGTAGATTGATAATTTGCACGTAAACTAACCGTTCGTGCGGTCTTATGAGTTTTAATAAACAGAATAATATTATCTGCATCTTTTTTTTGAAATGTATCGTTAATTAATTCAGTAAAATCATCATCTAAATCTGTTTCATTAACATCGGTCATAGAGAGAAATCCCAATTCATTCCAACACATTGGAATACAATGACCAAGTCCAAATTCTGTCAAGCATTGTTTTAATTCCTCATCCATTATATTTGTTATCATATTGAAATACGATTTTAATATATTTCAATTTATAATAGAAATGTATATATTAATGTTGTTTTATAAAATATGCCGAATACAAAAATATGAGATAGAACAATCTAATTACGAATTAGATTGTTCTATGTATAATGGTGTATATAGAAATACACCAGAAGACTGGAATAAACAACAAAAAGTTAACCGAAAAACATTTTCGTCAACATATTTAATATATAAAAATCCATCTTCACATCTATGTTGAATGTCTAATTCGCCAATTGTCATCATAGAGTTTGTTATAATATTATCTATAAATAAAAACAATCCTTTATTGCTTGTTAAATCAAGTTATTTTCTTATAATAAACAACATTTGAATACTAGTTAAATTTTTTGGAACGATGAACTTTTTTTCTTTAATGAATTAATTGTAGGATGGGGTATTTTATCGCAAACAACCGGTATTCTATCTGGGTATTTATTTCTTATTCTTTGCGATTCTTCTATTCTTTCAACAAATGGTTTATTTATAGTTAAATTATCATTATAACATGAATTCAATTTAGAATTATTAAGCACATTGTTTATTCTTAACATTATATAATTATATAATTACGAGATTATATAATTATGAGATAACACATTTATAACCGGTTTGAGTGAGTGAGTTCCACTCATTATACAACTTATTAATATCCCATCT
>Ga0114997_10004013_pt1 | contig 11468 bp, 11 predicted proteins | sample ArcticOcean_MG_C_2_FD_87045 | JGI IMG/M metagenome (GOLD analysis project Ga0114997, IMG submission 87045) | Marine microbial communities from western Arctic Ocean - ArcticOcean_MG_CB4_136 | ecosystem: Environmental > Aquatic > Marine > Oceanic | place: Arctic Ocean: Canada Basin | collected... | reverse complement strand
TTTGTTCTATATTACTCATAATCATCCTCTATTAGTTTGTTTAATAATCTTACTCCATAACCAGTTGCTCCACCTGAATTTAATGCTCCACCATATTTTGAAAAAGCCATACCAGCTATATCTAAATGAGCCCAAGGTGTCTTGTTTAGAATAAATCTCTGTAAAAATTGTGCTGCAGTTGTTGATCCTGCTCCACCAACATAATTTATATTTTGCATATCAGCGTTTTTTGAATCTATAAGTTTATCAAAGTTTTTATGCAGAGGCATTCTCCACAATTTCTCATCAACTTTTTCACCCGCAGTCAATAATTGTTTTGATAATTTATCATCATTTGAAAATAACCCAGCATATTCTGAGCCTAATGAAACTATTATGGCACCTGTTAAAGTTGCTAAATCAACCATACATTTAGGTTTAAATTTTTTCTCTGTAAATGTTAAGGCGTCAGCTAAAACTAATCTACCTTCTGCATCTGTATTTAATATTTCTATTGTTTTACCACTATAAGATTTAACAATGTCTCCAGGTCTTTGTGCATTACCACCAGGCATATTCTCTACAAGTCCTACAACACCCACGGCATTAATTTTTGCTTTTCTTAACGCTAAATTTTTCATCAAACCAACCACCGTTGCAGAACCAGCCATATCATAAGTCATGTCTTCCATAAACTTTGCTGGTTTTAGCGAAATACCACCAGTATCAAAACAAACTCCTTTGCCGACAAATGCTAAAGGTTTACTATCATTTTTTAATCCATTCCATTCCATTGTTACTAGATAAGTACCTCTGATACTTCCCTGCCCAACACCTAGTAATGCATTCATTCCTAGTTTTTTTAATTTTTTTTCATCATATATGTTTATTTTTAAACCAATTTTTTTTAATGAGCTCAATCTTTTTGCATACTCATCTGGATGTAAAATATTTCCCGGTTCTGACACAAGATCTCTTGCAAAAAAAATTCCCTCTTCCAATGCTTTAAATCTTAATTGATTTTGAGCAGATATTTTATTCTTACTTCCAATGACATTCACAGAAATAAGTCTTTTATCTTTTTTTGATTTATAAATATTAAATTCATAAGATCTTAATTTTAATCCATGTAGAAAATATCCTACAAAATTTTCAATTTTACTATTTATAGTATCTGAGTTTACAAAATAATCATTTTTCTTATCATAATTTATAAAACCATGAAACTTAGCTCCTAAACTTTCTATGTCAAAAGTTTTTAAATCTTTTTTAATGGACACTAAAAATATTGTTTTTTTTGAATTAATTTCAAAAAAAAGCAAGTTTTTTTTTAAATCACTAGTTTTTAATAAATCAGATATGTAAGAAAATTCTTCGTTTGAAATATGTTTTTTTAAACCGTTAATATTGAAATTTTCATCAGTAAATAGAACAAGATTAGCTAGAGATTTTTGAGAAATGTTATTTTTATAGAGAACTTGAACAGTCATTAATTTTATATATATACTAATAGTTGAAAGGTTTTATAGAGTAAAAATGTTTATTATCAATGAAAAAATTATATTTAAAAAATTTTTAACTGAAAATACTTATTTTTTTTTGCTAACGTCTTTGAGTATAGCGTTTATTGTTTGGATAATTCAGGCTGTAAATAATCTAGATATTGTATCAGAAGATGGTCATAGTTTTTTTATTTATTTTTACTACATAATTTTAATATTTCCAAAAATTTTGGGAAAGGTTTTGCCTGTAATATTTTTTATTTCTTTGTTTTATACTCTAATTAAGTATGAAAATAATAATGAGCTAAAGATCTTTTGGCTTAATGGTATAAATAAAATTACATTTTATAATGTAATTCTAAAATACACTTTTATAATTTTTATTATACAAATAGTGATTACTTCGATTATAGGCCCAAATTTACAAAATAAAGCCAGAAGTTATATTCAAAATTCAACGATAGATTTTTTTCCTTCTTTATTTCAAGAAAAAAAATTTATTGATACTGTTGAAAAATTAACAATTTTTATTCAATCAAAAAATTCCTCAAATGAGTTTAGTGATATCTATTTAAAAGATGATACTAATCTGTCTCCAAAAATAATAACTGCTAAAAAAGGTTTTTTAATAGTAAAAAATAATACTAGAGTATTGACACTTTTAGACGGAAAATTTATTACTATAAATAAACTTGGTAATGCTACATCCTTTAATTTTGAAAAAATAGATTTTGATCTTTCTAAATTCTTAACCAAGACAACCACTCATAAAAAAATACAAGAAATAAGTATTTCGAATTTAGTGATGTGTATAAATCACATTTTGATTAAAAAAAAAACTACTCACCTCAATATTTATTGCAATAAAGAGTCGATTAAAGAAATCTCATCAGAAGTCTATAATAGACTTTTCAAACCTCTTTATTTATTTTTACTCTCATCAATTGTTATTTTTTTAATAAGTAGCAGTTATGAAAATAGTAATTTTAAAAAAATAAGATTATCAATTTTTTATTTGGGTATTTTTACAATAGTTGTTTCGGAAATCTCAGTTAATTATTCTTCTAAGTCAACGTTAGCTATGTTTGCTTCTATATTTTTACCACTAATTCTTTGTATAATTTCATACGCTCTTTTCTATAAAAAAATAAATTATAAAAATAACTAATTATGATTTTAACTTATAAAAAAAATATTATCTCTTCTTTCTTAAAAAATATATTCATTATAAGTATTTTGTTTTTCAGTTTAATTATAATTTTGAACATTCTTGAAGAAATAACTTTTTTTAAAGATATTGATGTTAGTTATACTGTACCTGCATATTTAACATTGCTGAATTCTTTTTCAATTTTGTTTGAAATTTTTCCATTTATTTTTTTAATAGGAACTATGTTTTTTTTTATTGAGACTTTAGAAAAAAATGAATTAGTTATTTATAAAAGCAATGGTGTATCTAACTTAAAAATAATTAGCGTGATTACAGGCACAACATTTGTAGTTGGAATTTTTATAATTTTAATTTTTTATAATATTTCATCTAACCTAAAATTTTTGTATCTTGAAATTAAAACTAATTATACGCAAGATAACAAGTATCTCGCTGTAATAACGGCTAATGGCCTTTGGATCAAAGACTATTCGGATGGAAATATTAACATTATAAACGCTGATAATATAACCAATAAAGATTTAAACGAAGTAATAATATCTCAATTTGATAACGAATATAATTTTTTAAGACTGATTGATGTCAAAAAAATTAATATTGAAAATAAAATCTGGCTTATAAAAGACTCTAGAATTACTGAAAATAACGTAACAATAAATAATAAGGAAGTTATGAAACTTAAAACAAATTTCGATGCCGAGCGAATTTCAACTTTATTTTCAAATTTAACTTCATTAAATTTAATAAAATTGAATAAACTAAAAAAAGATTATGTATCATTAGGTTATTCAACTACTGCAGTTAATAGTCATCTATTAAATATATACCTATACCCTATTTATTTATCTATTATGATCTGTATTGCCTCTATTTTAATGCTAAATATTAGACATAATAAGCCAAAAATTTTTTACATCATAGCAGGTATATTTATATCTGTTATAGTTTATTATATAAATTATTTATTTAATGTTTTAATTGAAAATAACAAAATTCCTTTTATGTTTTCTGTGTGGTTTCCTCATTTTTTATTAATGTTAATGTGCTTGGTAGGCTTGGTAAGAATTAATGAAAAATAATATTAATTTTTTAAAAATAATTTTTATTATTTTTTTAATTTTTTACTCTAATTTATCTTTAAGTGAAGAGCTTAAATTTAATGCATCTGAAATTTCAACATATAACAAGGGAAACTTAATCAAAGGTATCGGAGGTGTCGAAATCACAGATGGTTTAAACTTAAGCATCAATGGAGGTGAATTTGAATACAACAAAATTAAGTCTGTAATAACAGTTACAAAAAATGTTTTAATTAAGGATAAATTAAATAAGAATAAGATAAAGTCTAATCAAATTACTTATCATATACCAAAAAAAATTATTAGTTCAGTGGGTAAGACAATAATAGAGCTAGGTAGTACTCATATAATTAAAAGTTCAAATATCACGTATAATAAAAATTCTAGTTTATTTTTTTCAAATAAAAAAGCTGTAATCACTGATATTAATAATAATAAATTGAGTATGAAAAGTTTTAGCTTTTCCACAGCACAAAAAATATTAACCACAACAAATGCAAAATTAAATGACAATAAGGGAAATGTATATAATGTTGAAAATATTAAATATAACATCAAAACAAATGAAATTCTTGGAAAAGATTTAAGCCTAATTTTATATAATGACAATTTAGATTCTAACGAAAGCGAACCTAGGCTTAAGGGTAATAGTTTCTTTTATAATGGTAACCTAACTCAAATTAATAAGGGTGTTTTTACAACATGTAAAAAAAATGATAGTTGCCCACCTTGGCTTTTAAGTTCTGAAAAAATTGAACATGATAAAATCAAAAAAACAATAACATATAAAAATGCCTGGCTTAAACTCTATGATATTCCAGTATTATATTTTCCAAGGTTTTTTCACCCAGATCCCACCGTTAAGAGACAATCTGGTTTTTTAACACCACAATTTTCTCAATCAAGTAATCTAGGGAATTATTTTTCAATTCCTTATTTTAATGCAATTTCAATAGACTCAGATTTAACATTCACCCCAAGACTTTACCACGATGGAAAAGCTGTGTATCAAACTGAATACAGAAACTACAATAGAAAATCTGAACATGTGCTTGATTTTAGTGCTATGGGTAAAAATCTAAACGTTTTTGATGAAAAAGATAATTCCCGCTCTTCACATTTTTTTTTAAAATCTAAATTTGATATAGAATTAAGAAATTTTTCTGAAACTCAAATAAACTTGAACATTCAACAAGCAGCTAGTGATGACTATTTGAAAACTTATAAGTTAAGTTCTCCTTTGATACAGTCTGACAATATTTTGCATTCTAGTTTAAATTTTAAAGTATCTAGAGAAGATCTTGAAGCAGTAATTACAACCGAAATTTATGAAAACTTGAGTTTATCAAATAGTGATAGATATGAATATGTTTATCCAAGCTTTAATATATTAAAAGATATTGGAGAGTATGGTGAAGGTGTCTTAGCTTTAGACTCTAGTGGTTCCAATAAACAGTTTAATACAAATACTCATGAGAGTATTTTAGTTAATGACCTAAAATATAAATCTTATAATAAAGTTAATACACAGGGGTTAATAAGTCATTATGAGGTCTTATTGAAGAATTTTAATGTGAAATCAGAGAGATCCACTACCTATAAAAATGATACTGAAAATTCTTTACAATCAATCATTAATTATGAAATAAAATATCCATTAAAAAAAATTGGAGAAAATTATCTATCCACATTAACGCCAATTTTATCCGCGAGGTATAGTCCAAATCGATCTAAGGACAAATCAAAAGATAATAGATTTATAGATCCAGATAATATTTTTTCAATAAATAGAATTGGTTTTTCAGACACGGTAGAAGGTGGGCAATCAATCACTTTTGGTAATGAATATACTCTACTAAATAAAGACAATAATGAAAAGATACTCTCTGTCAATATGGCTACTGTACTTAGGGATATTGAAAATAAAAGATTACCCACAAGTAGTACAATAGGTAAAAAAAACTCTGACATATTTGGAGACATCAATTTTAAAGCAAATCAATTTATAGATTTTGATTATAGTTTTGCTCTAGATAACAATTTAGAAACTATAAATTTTAATCAAATTAAATCAACTCTAACTTTTTATAATTTAGTATCAACATTTGATTTTATAGAAAGGAACAATATTACTGGTAGTGAAAGCTATATTTCAAATGAGACAAAATTTGAAATTAATAAAAGTTCTTCGTTGAGTTTTAAAACAAGAAAAAATAAAAATACTAATTTAACAGAATATTATGATCTATTATACGAATATAAAAATGATTGTTTAACAGCAGGCATAGAGTTTAAAAAAGACTTTTATAGTGATGGCTCGTTAAAACCCGAAGAGCAATTATTTTTTTCAATTACAATAATGCCACTTGGTAAATTAAGCTCACCTGATATTAATCAATGATGGGATTAATTAAATTAACTTTTTTCTGTTTATTAATTTTTTCACCTTTGAAGGCGATTGAAAGCTACATAGTGCTAAAAGTTAACAATGAAATAATTACCAATATAGATTTGGAAATTGAATATAAGTATTTAATGGTTTTAAATAATGAATTAAAAAATACAGATAAAGATACAATGTTAGAACTGGCCAAAGAATCAATCATTAGAGAGAAGCTTAAAAGAAATGAGTTGCTAATGTACTATAAGCTAGATGGTTCGCAGGATTTTTTAAATGAAATTGTTAAAAATTATTATCAGAAAATAAATATAGAAACTTTAAATGATTTTAAAATTTATTTAAATAAATATGGTTTAAATTTAGAAAGTGTTAAAAAAAAAATTGAGATTGAAGTGATGTGGAACAGATTGATTGGTGCCAAATATGGAAATCAAATAAATATAAATAAAAAAGCTTTAAAAAAACAAATTGAAAATTCTTCAAAAAATGATGAATTTAATACAGAGTATGAGTTGTCAGAGATTATTTTTCAAGTTGATAGTGACAGTGAATTAGATAATAAGATTAACTTAATTCAACAAGATATTGATGAACAAGGATTTAAGAATAGCGCAAACATCCATAGTCTGTCAGATTCATCTAAATTTGGTGGGAATATAGGATGGTTTAGCGAAAAACAATTATCAAAAAAGATAAATCTAGCTATTGAAAAATTAAGTATTGGTGAAGTATCTAAGGCTATAAAAATAACAAATGGTTTTTTGTTATTAAAAGTTGAAAATAAAAAGCAGAAAAAAAATAAACTTGATAAAAAAAAGCTTTTAGAAAAAGCTATTTTATTCGAACAAAATAAACAATATACTCAATTTTCAATTATACATTACAAAAAAGTAAAGATAAACTCTATAATTAGTGAATAACAAACCAATCATTATTGTTGCTGGAGAACCCAACAGTGTTTTTTTAGAAATATTTTTTAAATGCAAAAAAAAAATTAGCCTTAAAAAACCTATAATTTTGATAGCTTCTAAGAAACTTTTGTTATCACAAATGAAAGAATTGGGGTTTTATTTTGATATAAATTTAATCAATGTAAATAAATTAAAATTTAATTTACTAGATAAAAAAAAGATTAATTTAATTGATGTTGAGTTTAAATTTAATAAAGCATTTGATAAAATTTCAGAAAATTCAAACCCATATATCAATGAATCATTTAGAGTTGCACTTAAAATTTTAAAAGAAAAAAATTGCTCTGGCTTAATTAACGGACCAATCTCTAAAAAACATTTTTTAAGAGGTAAAAGTTTAGGAATTACGGAATATTTATCAAAAAAAACAAAAACACGTAACGTTGCTATGATAATATTTAACAAACAATTGTCAGTTAGTCCTATTACTACTCATCTAGCATTAAAAGATGTTAATAAAAATATTTCAAAAAAAAAAATATATTCACATATTGAGCTTATTAATAAATTTTATAAAAAAAATTTTAAAAAAAAACCAATAATAGCAATAACAGGGCTAAATCCTCACTGTGAAAGTAATTTTAAAGATTGTGAAGAAGATAAAATAATCATTCCTGCAATTAAGAGCTTAAAGGCTAACAACTACCAAGTTGCAGGACCTTTTCCTGGAGATACAATATTTATGAAAGAGAATTTAAAGAACTTTGATGTAGTTGTTGGTATGTATCACGATCAAGTTCTTTCTCCAATGAAGGCTTTATTTGGCTTTAATGCAATAAATATAACACTAGGTTTGCCTTTCGTTCGTATCTCTCCAGACCATGGTCCAAACTCTACTATGCTAGGCAAAAATTTGTCTAATCCTCAAAGTCTAATAAATGCTTTAAAATTTCTGGATAAATAAATGTTTATTAAACCAAAAAAAAGCTTAGGGCAAAATTTTTTAATAGATCGTAATATTCTAGAGCAAATTGTTGATACTGTAGAAATTACAAATAAAAATGTATTGGAAATAGGCCCTGGTAGTGGAAATTTAACCTCGTTCATCTTAAAAAAAAATCCTAAAAAGGTTTATGTTATTGAAAAAGATGATGAGTTAGTTTTATTGTTGGAGGATAAATTTAATAATGAAATAACTATTATTAATGATGATGTTTTAAAAATACCTGAAGATAAAATTTCTAATGAAAAACTTACTGTGTTTGGAAATTTACCCTACAATATTTCAACTGAAATTCTTTCAAAATGGATAATAAACATAGATAAAAATTTTTGGTTTGAAAGTTTAGTGTTAATGTTCCAAAAAGAAGTTGCTGAAAGAATTATTGCAGAATCAAATACCTCAAAGTATGGACGATTATCTATTTTATCAAATTGGAAATTAAATATTAAAAAAATAATAGACATTAAATCACAAAGTTTTTCTCCACGGCCAAAAATTGATAGCACGCTGTTACTATTTACCCCAAGAGAAAATTTCTTTGAATTAAAAGATGCAAAAAACCTCGAAATGATAACTAGAGTTTTTTTTAGCCAAAGAAGAAAAATGCTTAAAAAACCTTTTAATAAAATATTTAGAAATGCAAAAGAAGTTTCAGAAAAATTTAATATTGATCTAAATCTTCGCCCTCAAAATTTAGAAGCTGAAATGTACTTTAATCTTGTTAAAGAATACGAGAGTTTAAGACGTTAATTTTTCAACATGTTTTCTAACATATTCTTTGTCATAATCTTTTGAGCCGTTATTGATTTCTGCATCGATTAAATTACTAATTTTAGAATAACATTCATCAAGGTTGTCATTTATAATTATATAATCATAATTTATCCAATGTAATACATCTCTGCTAAATTCTTTCATTCTTTCATCTACAATCAACTTGTCCTTCATGTCTCTATTTGACAATCTTTCAAATAAAACTTCTTTGCTGGGAGGTAAAATAAAAAACGTGATTAATTTATAATTTAATTTTTTATTTTTAATTTGATCAGCACCTTGCCAATCAATATCAAAAATTACATTTTCACCTTTTTCTAATTTTTCTATTACTGGTGTTCTTGTTGTTCCATAAAGATGATTAAAAACTCTAGCGTACTCTAAAAACTCTTCGTTTTTAATTAACCCTTCAAATTTATTATGACTTACAAAGTAATAATCTTCATCTGTTACTTCGCTAGGTCTTGGTTTTCTGGTGGTGTGGGATACGGATATATTAAAATTTTTATTTTTAGAAAGTAGTTTTACTAAAGTTGTCTTACCTGCCCCAGATGGGGATGATAAAATCACCATTATCCCATCTTTTTTTATGGACATCTGAATTATCTAATTTGCTTTACCATCAATAAATTTAACAGCATCACCTACAGTTAGGATTTTTTCAGCTTCACTATCAGAAATTTCTGCTCCAAATTCTTCTTCGAAGGCCATTACCAATTCTACTGTATCCAAACTATCTGCTCCTAAATCATCTATAAAACTTGAATCGTCTTGTATTTTAGCTTCATCAATTCCTAGATGATCTGCCACAATACTTTTAACTTTGCTTGAAATTTCATCTGACATAATGTTCCTTTTTGTTATATTTCGTTAATAGTTCAAAAAGGAATTTTGTCAACCCAAATACATGCCTCCATTAACATGTAATGTTTCGCCGTTAATATAGTCTGATTGTTCAGAACTTAAGAAAATAACTGCGTTCGCAATATCTACCGGTTTACCTAGTCTATTGGATGGAATCTTAGCAATTATTGCTTCTTTATGTTTTTCGTCAATTTTATCTGTCATGGCAGTACTTATGAATCCTGGAGATATACAATTCACATTTATATTTTTTTTAGCATATTCAATCGCTAGGCTTTTAGACATAGCAACAATACCAGCTTTTGAAGCCGTATAGTTTGCTTGTCCAGCATTCCCAGTGTGCCCTACTACTGAAGAAATATTAATAATTTTTCCAGACTTATTTTTAAGCATTTTTTTGATAGAGTATTTACACATTAAAAATGTAGAAGTTAGATTAATATCTATAACTTTTGTCCACTCTTCCAAATTCATTCTAATTGTTAAGTTATCTTTTGTAATTCCAGCATTATTAATTATACAATCGAGTGATCCTCCCAACTCTTCAGTTGCTGTATTTATAAACTCCTCGATTTTTTCATGCTGAGAGATATCAAACTTAAGTATTTTTATATTATTAAATTTTGCTTTTAACTCTTCTAGTTTTTCAATTCTTGTTCCAGTAGCTAAAATATTAGCACCATTTTCGTAAAGCTTTTCAACTATTGAATTACCAATACCACCTGATGCACCTGTAACTATAATGTTTCTATTTTTTAAATTACTCATTAATATTAATTAGCTTTATATCTTCTTCTGCATTAATTGCATTAACTTTAACATTTCTATCAATTCTTTTTATTAAGCCAGATAAAACTTTACCAGGTCCTATTTCTATAAATTGATTAACTCCCTTATTAATCATTAGCAAAACACTTTCTCTCCAACGAACTCTGCTTTCAATTTGTTTAACTAGTAAATCTTTTAACTCATTTGAGTTAGCTATTTCTTTGCCAGTTACATTAGAAATTAGAATATTTTCAGGTTCTTTAAAGTTTAACTTTGCAATCTCTTCCTGCATTACGAGTGTTGCTTTATTCATTAATTTACAATGAAATGGTGCACTTACTGGAAGTTTAATATTCTTAATATTAGCAGATTTTAAATCGATCATCATTTTTTCTAGATCTTCAATATTACCGCTTAATACTATTTGACCCGCGGAGTTATCATTTGCAATATAGCATTCATATTTAGTTTTATTTTTATTAATAAAATTCTCTATTATTTCAATTTCAGAGCCTAGGACTGCAACCATCCCACCTACTCCTTTTGGCACAGAGCTTTGCATCGCTTTTCCTCTGATCTTTAGTATCTTTAATGTATCCGAAAATGATAATGCTCCAGATGAAGCTAGCGCAGAATACTCTCCCAGGGAATGTCCTGCAAAAAAATTTGCTTTGTTTAGGTTAATGTTAAATTCTTCTTTAATTAGCTTAAATATTGAATAGCTTATTAGAAATATTGAAGGTTGAGTATTTTCAGTTAAATCTAGATCTTCTCTAGGTCCATTAAGAATAAGGTTTGATAACGAAAATCCGAGTGTATCATCTGCTTCCCTGAATAACTCTTGAACTAGCGTGTATTTATCATAAAAGTCTTTGCCCATCCCAACTAATTGAGAGCCTTGACCTGGAAAAATAACAGAAAACATTTAATTATCTAAATTTTATTATGGTTTTAAGTGTTGTAATTCAATTATTATAATAGTATATCCTCACTTTTTATTAAAGAACAATTATGAA
>Ga0114997_10004012_pt1 | contig 11469 bp, 13 predicted proteins | sample ArcticOcean_MG_C_2_FD_87045 | JGI IMG/M metagenome (GOLD analysis project Ga0114997, IMG submission 87045) | Marine microbial communities from western Arctic Ocean - ArcticOcean_MG_CB4_136 | ecosystem: Environmental > Aquatic > Marine > Oceanic | place: Arctic Ocean: Canada Basin | collected... | reverse complement strand
ATCAGACAAATTTGTTATGCCTTATGATAATGTAAAAGCTGCTCAGGCTGCTAATGGTGGCGCTTATCCTCCGGACATGTCTGTTTTAGTCAAAGCAAGAGGTGGTGGGGTAGATTATATTTATTCTTTACTTCAAGGTTATGAAGAAGCACCAAGTGATGTGACTTTAGACGAAGGTGTTCATTATAATAAATATATGTATGGGAATAAAATTAAAATGTCCGCTCCACTTTCAGAGGGTATAGTTGAATATGGGGATGGAACTAAAGCAACTGTTGAGCAGATGTCAAAAGATGTAACTACATTTTTAATGTGGGCAGCTGAACCTCATTTAGAATCTAGACATCGAATGGGTTTTAAAGCAATTGTATATTTGATTATTCTGACTATTTTGGTTTATTTCAGTATGAAAAAAATATGGTCACGTGTTGAATCTGAAGTTTAGTACATCACCATCTTTAACCATATAATCTTTACCTTCTAATCTCATTTTTCCATTTGTTTTAGAATTAACCCAGCCATCATTGGCAATAAAATCTTCATAAGAAACTGTTTCTGCTCTGATAAAGCCTTTTTCAAAATCTGTATGAATTTCTCCTGCAGCTTTTGGGGCTGTACAATTTTTTTGAATAGTCCAAGCTCTAGTTTCTTCTGGTCCTGATGTAAAGTAGGTATCTAGTTCTAAAATTTTATAACCTTTTTGGATTAACATATCTAAACCTGTTTCATTTAAACCAATCATTTCCATATAATTTTTTCTCTCAGAGGATTCTAGTTCATTAATTTGATTTTCTATATCTGCCGATACAACTAAAGTATTTTCTTCACCAAATTTATCTATAAAATTTTTTGTATAATTATTTCCTTTCTGAACACTTTGTTCATCAACGTTACAAACAAAAATTTTTGGTTTAATGGATAATAAACCACTTTGATTTAGTAGTTTGCGATCAAATTGAGACTTTAAAATCGATATGTCTTTATCATTATTTATACAATCTAAGGCAACTTCTAGTATTTTTAACTGTTCTTCGTCTATATTTTTTTTATTATTTTTCTCAAGTCTTTTTTGAATAGATTCTAAATCAGCTAGCATCATCTCTGTTTCAATTATTTCTAAATCTCTAATAGGGTCTACTGTTGGATTAACATTTTGAATATCATCAGAGTCGAAACATCTAATCATATGAATAATGGCATCAACTTCCCTTATATGAGATAAGAATTTATTTCCTAAACCTTCACCTTTAGATGCACCTTTAACTAATCCTGCAATATCAACAAATGAAATAGTTGTATTTATTATTTTTTTAGATTTTGAAACTCTGGATAAATTACTGAGTCTTTCATCGGGTACAGGCACAATACCTACGTTTGGATCAATTGTACAAAATGGAAAGTTCGCAGCTTGCGCCTTACTAGAATTGGTTAGAGCATTAAATAAAGTAGACTTACCAACATTGGGCAAACCAACAATTCCACATTTGAAACTCATTATTTATTATTTACAGTACTAGAAAATAAATCTAATTTTTTATCCAAAAGTATTGAGATTGACTCTGTAATATTATTAGAAATCTCTTCTATTCTAAGCATTTCATCCTCGTCAAAATTTTGAAGAACAAAATCACCAACCTCCACTTTTTCTTTTGGTTTTCCAATTCCAATTCTTACTCTTGAATAATCTTTTCCAATAAATTTATCAATTGATGCAATTCCGTTGTGACCTGCACTTGATCCACCAAATTTTGCTTTAATCTTTCCAAATTCAACATCTAAATCATCATGAAATACAATTACGTCTTCAGCATCTATTTTGAAATATTCAATGAGTTCTCTTATGCAAATTCCAGAGTTATTCATAAAAGTTAACGGTTTAATTGCATAAACTTTTTGTTCACCAACAATTCCAGTTGTAAGCAATCCTTTAAACTTTGGTTTTTGCTTTGACAAACTAAATTTTTTATTGAGGGTATCTATAATTTTAAACCCAACATTATGTCTATTATCTTCACTATCTGGTGTGGGATTACCTAAGCCTACAAATAAAAGCATATATTTTTTGTTAATGGATAGTAAAAGTCAACTTTGATAGATTATTTTTTTTCTTCAGCAGGTTTTTTATCTTCACCCTCTTTTTTATCACCCTCTGCTGTCTCAGTTGGCTTATCACCTTCTGCTCCCTCTGCTCCTTCTGCTGTTTCAGCTTCAGCTGGTTTTTCAGGTTCTTTCATTACAGTTGGCGCTGCGAGTGTTGCTATAACAAAATCTCTCCCTTGAATTGTTGGAACAACGTCATTTTCTAAATTTATCGAAGATATTTTAAAACTTTCTCCAATATCTACTCCATCAAGATTTATTACAAGGTTTTCTGGAATTTTTTCACTTGGACATCTAAGTTCTACTTTTCTTCTTACGATATTTAATACACCGCCTCTTTTTAGTCCAGGTGATTTTTCATGATTAATAAATTGAACCGGAACTTCTATTCTTATTTTTACACCCGGCACTACTCTTAAAAAATCTACATGAATTGGCTCATCTGTTATAACATCATACTTTATTTCTCTTGGAAGAACATTTTGAGGCTTTCCATCAACATTTAAAGTTACAATATTTGATAAAAAGTTTTCTTTTTCTATTAAAGTTTTTAATAATTTTTTTGAAATAGATACTTTTTCATTTGTTGCCTCACCACCATAAATTATTGCTGGTACACTACCACTATTTCTAAGGGAACTCAGATCACCCTTAGTTTTGGTATTTCGAATGTTTGCATCTAAAGAATTCATAAAAAGAAAGATTTTTTAGCTCAAGTTCTTTAATAACTCAAGGTAATTATTTAAATAAATCTGAAACAGATGTTGAATTAGATATTCTTTTAATAGCCTCACCCATCAAGCTCGAAATAGGCAGAACCTCAATGTTTTTAACACCCTTAATTTTATCACTATTATCAATTGTATCTGTAATCACTAAATTTTTTATCACCGATTCCTGAATCATTTTCACTGCTTTTCCACTGAGCACGCCGTGAGTGATATATACATAAACTTCTTTAGCTCCCCGATCTTTTAAAGCTTTGGCTGCATTAACAATTGTTCCCCCAGAATCAATTATATCATCAACAATTAAACATGTTTTATCTTTAACATCTCCAACAATATTCATTACTTGAGACAGACCTTGTTTTGGTCTTCTTTTATCAACAATTGCAAGCCCTACATTCAATAGCTTACCTAACGCTCTTGCTCTTTCTGTACCACCAACATCTGGAGCGACACAAATAATATTTTTACTTTTAATCACTTTTTTTGCATGTCTGGCAAAAATAGGAGTTGAAAATAAATTATCTACAGGGATATCAAAAAAGCCTTGAATTTGACCTGCATGTAAATCTACAGTCACCACTCTATCGGCTCCTGCCTTGGTGATTAAATTAGAAACAAGTTTTGCAGAAATAGCAGTTCTTGGAGCAACTTTTCTATCTTGTCTTGCATATCCAAAATAAGGAATAACTGCTGTTATATTTTTTGCAGACGATCTCTTCAATGCATCAATACAAAGTAAAAGCTCCATTAGATGGTCATTTGCAGGAGAAGAAATTGACTGGATAATAAAAATACTATTTCCTCTTATATTTTCATTAATTTCAACATAAATTTCACCATCAGAAAAGTTTCTAATACTAGAGTTTACTAATTTAGTTTTTAAATATTTGGCAATATTTTTGCTAAGAGGTTTGTTGCTATTTCCAGATAATAATTTCATTAAAAAAACTAGTTAATCATAATTATTGAAATATTTCTACCATAATCATTATGTTTTAGTCTTAAAGCTCTTCTCGCACTAAAAAATTTATTCTTAACATCAAAAGTATCAATTTTGAGTGTATCTATATTTTTTATTTTATTGCTTAAAAGCAAATAATGAACGTACTTAGTTAAATTAAAATATATCTTATTATTATAATTCCTAAAATATTGAAGATTTTTTTCATCCTTTTTGATAAATTTTTTCTTAAAATCTTCTTTAACTTCATAATTTTTAACTGAGATTGAGGGGCCTATTGCAGCTGTAATATTGCTTAATTTACATCCTTTTTTTAACATAAATTTAATTACTTTCTCAATAATACCTTTGTAAGCTCCTTTCCAGCCAGCATGGATTGCGGCAACTATTTTTTTTTTATTATCACAAATTAGAATTGGCGCACAGTCAGCTGTTAAAACTGCAATAGGTAAATTTTTTTGATTAGTAATGACAGCATCTACTTTTGGTTTTTTTTTTAATTTATATTGACTGTCTATATATATAAATTTATTACTATGTGTTTGGTGTAATAAAAATATATCCTTTGCAGATTTATTAATTTTTTTTTTTACTATTTCTAAATTTTTTTTAATATTTGATGACAAGTCTTTTGAACCTGGACCACAATTTAAACTCTTATAAATATTTTTTGATTGACCACCAACGTTATTAAAAAATCCATGTTTTAAATATTTTATTTTTGAAAGTTTTTTTGATTTAATCAATTTGAAATCCAGTTTTAAATTTATTATTTATATTTTTTATTAACATTACTTTAAACAATTCTCCCATTTGTTTTTCATCTATGAGACGTCTTATTCTGTAGAATAAGTCAGTTTTTTTTGAAAATACCATATTTTTACTTACAATCTCCGCTCTTTGAAGTATTCCCATGCTAGTTAAAAATTTTTTTTGACTAGTAACAATTGAATTCAAATTATCAAATTGGCTAATAAATTTTTGAAATAAATTGAAATTAATATTATATGTTATGTCCGAATCCCCAATATTTTCTAAAACATTAGAATATTTATGATTTTTTACAGCTTGTAGCGTTTCACACATTTTTGAATTTAAATATCCATAATCAATTATTAAGATACCACCACCATTTTTTTGAATTATATTAAAAATTTTTTTTAAATATTCAAATGTCGCTGGAGAATATTCAATAATATTTTGATTTTTTGATATTTCAAAGTTAATTTCCTGCTCAAGTTTTTTAATATTTATTTTTTGCTGTTTAAATTTTGCTTTTTTTATATTTTTTAATTCAACAAATCTTTCAACCCAACCAGTTTTCTTTAAAAAAAATTGTTTAATTGGAATAGCGTCGAAAAATTCATTTGCTAAATATAAAGTTGGATATGAATTCATTTCCTTAATATCTGTTACCCATAATATTTTTTCAGATTTTAAATTTTTTTGTTGTTGATTTCTTAAGAAAGCACTTTTTTCATAGATTGAAAATTTACAAGCATTATAGCATTCTGGAAAATTTTTAAGTGTCTCGGTTATTACACTCATCATTTCACCATTACCTGCTCCCAGTTCTATTAAATTAAATTTTTTTGGAGAACCAATACTTTTCCAAAAAGTTATTACCCAAATAGCAATTATTTCCGAGAAAAGCCTTGTGATATTTGGTGCGGTAATAAAGTCTCCTTCTTTTCCAAATGGGTTTTTTTTCATATAATATCCAGAATTTTTATCGTAGAGAGCCCATTCGATAAACTTATCTAAAGGTAAATTAGTTGATCTACTTATTTTCATTTTTAAAATAAAATAAAGTTATTCCCAATAAAATAAATACTATGCTAATGATTTGACCCATTGTTAAGTTTATCATTAAATAACCCAATTGCTGATCTGGTACTCTAAAAAACTCAGCAATGAATCTAAATATAGAATAAAAAATCAAAAATAAACTTGAAATTAAACCAGGTTTATCTAAAAAATTTTTCTTTCTAAAGTGCAACATTATTAAAAATAAAATAATACCCTCTAAAACTGCCTCATATAATTGAGATGGATGTCTAGCTAAATTATCTATTTGAATGAATGTTACAGCCCAAGGAACATTTGTGGTTGTCCCATAAAGTTCTGAGTTTATAAAATTTGCTAATCTTCCAAAGAAAACTCCAATTGGAGCAACTAATGCAACCAAATCCATATATAGAAAAGAATCTTGATCATATTTTTTTGCAAAAATCACACTTGCAAAAATAATTCCTATTAATCCACCATGGAACGACATCCCACCTTCCCAAATCTTAAAGATATCTAGAATGTTATAGATATAATAATTAAAATTATAAAATATTATATAGCCAAGTCTTCCACCGACAATTATTCCAACAATTAGATAGGTAATATAATCATCAAATTTGTCGTTAATTTTTGAATTTTTAATAAATATTTTTTTACACAAAAGCCATCCCAGCATAATTCCAGCAATATAGGCCAAAGAATACCATCTGATTTCAAATGATAGAATTTGGAAAGCAACTGGGTCAAAATTATTGATGAACATTTTAAACAATACTTATAAAGTATATCTTAAATATGAAAAACTCTAAATTTATCATTGATAAGCTTGCTAAATTCTTCGAGCAAGGCTTAATTTCCTCAAAAGATCTAAGTTCGGAGCTTTTGAATATTCTAAAATCTAAAAGAGACGAAATTGTCTTTAAGATGAAGCTCACCAGTAAAGATGAATTTGATATCTTGTCAAAGAGAGTTGAAAATTTAGAAAATAAAATTAAAAAAACAGAAAAAAATAGAAAAAAAACTAAACAGGTAAAAAACTAAACAGGTAAAAAAATCTTAACACGCAAACCACTCATTTTAGACTTTTCTAGTTTTATATTTCCTCCATGTGATCTAATTATATCTAGTGCAATAGATAGTCCAAGCCCTACACTAGATTTTGAGTCCGCTCTACCTTTGTCAATTTTATAAAAAGGTTTAAATACATTTTCGTGTTCGTTGATTGAAATACCTGGGCCATCATCATCAATTGTTATGAATAAGTTCGTATTTTTTTTATTAAGAATTATCGCAACTTTATTTGCATACTTTAAGGAATTACCTATTAGATTATTTAAACACCTATTAATTAAATTTTTTCTGGCATTTATATAAATTCTTGGAGATAGATTTAGTGATATATTTTTATTATCATATTTTTTAACAATTATCTCTATCAATTCTGATAAGTTAAACATCTCATCTTTTTCAATGTAGGATGAGCTGGTAAATTGAAGATATTCATTAAGCATTTTTTCCATTTCATCAATATCTTCAGTTAATTTTTTAGCTAAATTTTTATCATCAATAAATGCAATCTGTAATTTCATTCTTGTTAGTGGAGTTCTTAAATCATGACTAATCCCCGACAACATTTCTGTTCTTTGATTGAGATGTCTTTGAATTCTTTTTCTCATCTTATCAAATTCGTGTCCTGCTTTTCTTATTTCAAGTGCACCCGAGGGTTTGAATTCCTCTATTTCCTCACCTTTGCCAAATTGTTCAGCTGCTCGAGAAAGGTTTGTAATCGGTCTTGTCTGATTTTTTAAAAATATTAATGAAATTACCACCATTATTATTGCCGGTACCGTGATCCAAAGTGCAAATATTCTAGCAGACGAACTTGTGACGCGATCTCTAGGTACTAAGAATTTAAAATATCCATTTTGATATCTTATTCTGATATCAATTAATTCTTTATAATTTGTTGTACTAAACCAATATTTACCTGAATCAAAATTAGATTTTAACTCTCTTCTAAGAGTTCTATCAATTGGACTGAACCATCTATCACTATGTTCATCCTCAAATTTATTACTTTCAAAAAATTCAATATTTAAATCTAAAAATACAGAAAAAAGACTGGTTAACTCTTCTTTATCAATTTTCTCATTATCATAAACTTCAATAAATGTTGTAATTTCGTTAACTAATGCGCCGGTCATTCCTTTATTAGTCTTAATCCAAAGACTATCAAAAAAAACGATTGTTATAACCAATTGTAGAACTAGTATTGGCACTGCAACGATTAGAAGAGCTCTATAGAATAGTGTTTTGGGTAATATATTCTTAAAAAAATTATTCAATCCAGAGAACATATCCCGCACCTCTTATTGTTTGTAAAAATTTAGGATTTTTAGGATCAATTTCAATTTTTTTTCTTAATCGAGTTATTATTACATCAACTGATCTTTCTTTATCTAAATCTATTATATGACCTATATGTTCTCTTGAAAATGTTTTGCCTGGATTGTTAATCATTTTCTCTAAAATTATTTTTTCTGTATTATTGATCTTAAATTCTTGATCATTTTTAATAATTAAAAGTTTATTTAAATCAATTTTTATATTTTCAAATTCTATAATTCTTTTTTGATCAGTTTTTATAGTTTTGTCTAGAATATTTTTTATTCTAAGAATAAGCTCTTTTGGCTCAAATGGTTTAGGCAAATAATCATCAGCTCCAATTTCAAGCCCTCTAACACGCTCACTAGCTTCACCTTTTGCTGTTAAAAGAATAATAGGAGTGTCTATTTTTTCTTTATGATCTTGGATAAATTCTAACCCACTTTTGCCTGGCATCATAATATCTAGAATTATTAAATCAAACTTTATAACTTTAATTTTTTCTGAAGCATTCTCTGCTGTAGCTGCGGTTGAAACTAAAAAACTATTTTCATTTAGGTATCTCTTAACTAAAGATCTAATACCATCATCGTCATCAACAACTAGAATATGTGCAATAAATTTATCCATTTATGATTTTACTTATAACATTATCAAAACTAATTACTTCTGCAGAACTTGAGTTTAATAAAGCATTATAAATTCTTTTCTTTTGTACGTTAAAAATCTCATTAAATATTTTTTCACCCTTATCATTTAGAAAAATATGCTTTACTCTTGTATCTTGTTCACCTTTTTTAAATATTATAATTTCAAGTTTAATTAAATCTTTAAGTACCCTATTTAAGCTTTGTTTAGTTACTTTTAGTCTTTTTAAAAGTTCTGAAATTGAAATACCTCGGTACATTGACAATAGATGAATGACCTTGTGATGGGCTAAACCAATAGAATATCCATCTAATATCTTCTTAGAGTCTGAAAATGTTTCTCTATAGCTTAGAAATAATTTCTCAATCAAATCTTTTAATTGATTATCTTTTAAATATAATAGATCTTTCATTATGGGTAAGTTATATTGACTTATTATAGATACAAAGATAATTTTAAAAAATAATTAAATAATTTCAATCATGATACCATACGACAAAAGATCAGGAAAAATTTGGTTTAACGGCGATCTTGTAGATTGGGCTGATGCTAAAATTCACGTATTAAACCATGGTCTTCATTACGCTAGTTGTGTTTTTGAAGGTGAAAGAGTTTACGATAAAGAAATTTTCAAGTTAGAGGAGCACACATCAAGGCTTTTTTACTCAGCAAAAAGAATGGGTATTAATATTCCTTACACAGAAGAAGAAATAAACTTAGCGTCAAAAAAAATAATTTCTGTTCAGGGTGTTAAAGATGGTTATGTAAGACCCACAATTTGGAGAGGTAGTGAGATGATGGCTATTTCTGCTCAACAAACAAAAACTCATGTTGCCATTGCAACATGGGAATGGGGATCTTATTTTGATCCCAAATTAAAGATCGAAGGTATTAAATTAAATATTTCAAATTGGAGAAGACCAGCTCCTAACACAATACCTTGGGACACAAAAGCTTCTGGATTATATATGATTTGTACACTTTCAAAGCATGAGGCTGAGCAACAAGGATACACAGATTCTTTAATGCTTGACCATGAGGGGAATATTGCTGAAGCAACTGGAGCCAATATTTTTTTTAAAGATAAAAATGGAGAAATTCATACTCCAGTACCAGATTCCTTTCTAGATGGAATAACAAGAAGAACAGTTATTGAAATAGCAAAATCAAAAAATATTAAAGTTTATGAAAGAAAAATTAGCCCCACAGAACTTCCTAATTTTGTGGGGTGTTTTTTAACAGGCACTGCTGCTGAGGTAACTCCCGTATCTTGTATTGCTGAAAATCAATTTAAAGTTTGTGATGTTATAATTAATTTAAATGAAAGTTATCAAGAGTTAGTCAGAAAGAAAAAAGCAGCCTAATCTTTATTGTCTTCAGATATTGCATGGTCAATCCCTTTTCTCAGATATTCATAACCTGTATACAAAGTTAGGACCGCAGATAGCCAAAGAAGAATTATACCAACTGTTTGAGCGTTATAATCTTGAAAATTTAAAATTTTATTTCCTGTTTCACCCGTAAGTAACAAACCTATAGCAATCATTTGTAAAAATGTTTTTAATTTAGCCAAATTAGAAACAGGTAGTTTAATTTGACCTTTAGCTAAAAACTCTCTTAATCCTGAAATTAGTATTTCTCTAGTTAAGATTATAATTGCAGCAATAACTTCGTAGCGGATTATTGTACCATCCATAACTAAAAGAATTAGTGCTGTAGCAACAATTATTTTATCAGCAATCGGATCTAGAAGTTCACCTAGCTTCGACTCTTCACCGAGCATTCTTGCTAACATTCCATCTAAAAAATCAGTAAAAGATGCAATTACAAAAAGAGCAAATGCAGTTAAATCACCATAAAAACCTGGCAAGTAAAAAGCTAGCACAAAAAAAGGGACCAAAAGTATTCTCCCTATAGTCAATATATTTGGAATTTTTTTAAGCATAATTATTCGTGAAAAAAGTTATATATCTTTTTTGCAACTTTTTCTTCAACACCTTCAACTGTTTTTATTTCATCAAAACTAGCCGATTCAACTGCTCTAGCTGAGCCAAAATGATTTAAGAGTGCTCTTTTTCTTATGGATCCAACACCCTCTATTTGATCAAGTAATGATTTTGTAATGCCTTTAGCTCTTTTGGCTCTATGAGAGTTAATTGCAAATCTATGCGCTTCATCACGAAGTCTTTGCATAAAGAATAGGGTAGGGTCATTTTTTTCAAATTTAAAAGATTGACCTTTATAAAAAAAGGTTTCATCACCACTGTTTCTCATTTTACCCTTTGCAATAGCAATCATTGGCAGATCATGCAGCCCAAATTCATCTAGTACTTCTTTAGCAGATGAATACTGTCCTTTTCCACCATCAATTAGTATTAGATCTGGTAACGTTAAATAGTTTCCTTTCTCAAGCATTGCTCTCTTGAATCTCCTAGTAAGAACCTCTTTTAACATTGCAAAATCATCTTGTTCTGCACCTTTTGTTTTAATATCAAATTTTCTATATCTCTTTTTAATAAATCCTTCGTTTCCAAAAGTTATCATTGCTCCAACACTGTTTGTTCCAGAAATATGACTATTATCGTAAACCTCAACTAAATTTATACCATTCCTAAGATTAAATTTTTTAGAAACGCCCTCAAATAAATTTTTATTATTATTTGTTTCGTAAATTTTTCTATTTAAAGATTCTTTGGCATTTTTTTCTGCCATTGCAATTACTTTAGCTTTTGTTCCTTTTTTAGCTATATTAATAGAAATTGTATTATTCTCTTTTTTACTTAAAGTTTCTTCAATTAATTTTTTATCTTTAATATCTGAATTAATAATTATTAATTTTGGAACATTTTTATT
>Ga0114997_10004010_pt1 | contig 11473 bp, 11 predicted proteins | sample ArcticOcean_MG_C_2_FD_87045 | JGI IMG/M metagenome (GOLD analysis project Ga0114997, IMG submission 87045) | Marine microbial communities from western Arctic Ocean - ArcticOcean_MG_CB4_136 | ecosystem: Environmental > Aquatic > Marine > Oceanic | place: Arctic Ocean: Canada Basin | collected... | reverse complement strand
TATTATGCTCATTTGCATTAATATGTTCAAAGGTGTGTGATGAAAAAAATAGATCTATTTCTCCATCTTTGTATGAATTCAAACTTTTCTTTTCCAGGCCTCTTAATTTCCAAACGTCTTTATACACTTCATTATCATCAATATTAACATTTGAATTTGGAAGTAGATTTTTCAATTGTGAAGCGATTGCGCCTGCACCACCACCAAAATCAAGTATCGTATGACTTTCTTTTTTATTTAAAAAAGCAGATACAAAAAAAATTCTTTGTAATGATACAAGTGAAAATTTAAATTTTATCTTAGCTTGAACAAGCATTGAATTCATTCTTCTTTTAGAAAATTCATTTAAGTAAAATTGATCTAATATTTCATCAGACAAAAAAGGTGTAGAATAAGAAAAGTTACATTTATTACAGTGGTACATTTTTCTATCACTAAATGTTTCTTCTCCATGTTCTGAAAAGAATTTTTTGTTGACATAGTTAATAGAGCTGTCCAAATTATTCTTGTCTTCATTGCAACAGGGGCAGTTAATTGTAATATGATTCATCTAATTATGCTCTTATTATTACGAAACTGTATATCCAAAAAAATTAAAATTTCAACCTTTTACAACACAATCTCTTTAAAGAATGGATGCTTTCCTCTTTATATACTGTTTGTACTTCTTCAAAATATTTTTCAAAAAAAAATGGTTTATATTGGCTAGTTGCTACATCAAAAATGAAAGTGGTATCTTTGTTACAACAAGTTTTAAATAATTGTATATAATTTTCAAATGGATAGTGATAGCCCATCGATTTAAGTGATATAACTAAGTCAATATTTTTATTTATCTTTATATCTTGGTCCACATCATAGATATTAATTCTATTACTTTCAAAGCCATTTTCTAAAAGTATTTTTTTAGTTTCTGTTAAGCTGTTATAGCTCTCATAGTCTGAGCTAAAACCATACTTAATTTTACTATCTATTCGATCTTTATCTAATAAATGAAAATTAGCATTATTCTTATAAATTTTATCCAAAAAAATATCAATTATACCAAGTCCACACCCTATATCCATTATATTTTTTGCATGTGTGGGTAAAAAAGAATTTAAGGTATTCATTTCATTTTGAAATAATTCTTCAACAACTTTTATAAGGTTTTTATTTTGAAAAAAATTAATAAATATATTTGAGAAAATCAACCTACCAAATTTTTTTCTTAGAAATTTTTGTTTCTGAGAAAGTAAATTATTTCGTTGTAGAAGTAATAATTTTTTAGATTTCGCATTTAAATTCATTAATAAGATATTTATTTACGGCTGCAATGCCTGGTTAAGAAATTTATTATCAAGTTTACAATTTTTATATCCTCTTTTGACTGTATTTAAATAACGTTCAGTTGGATACATAAAGGGTGATTCTTTAGTCATAGTATAAGTCATTACTTTTTTTCCATAATAATAAAAATAATATTTTTTATATAAATTGGGATAATCCTCATAAACATCTAGCTTTTTTTCATCAATTTTAGATATCTCGAATAACCCCCCAGGAACTAAAGAGTTTCTTTTTGGCTCAATATCTGCTGCTTTATATTTACTCCTAAAGGTTAATTTAAAACCTTTTAGATTAACTTTTTTTTTAAAAACACTATCTTTGCATCTACGCTTCATTTGAAAATGATCAAGATTACTTCCATAAGCAAAATAAAGCATTTATCTATTTACAATTTCTATATTTTTATTATTAACAAAATTCATAATTTGTGAAACACAATTATCAATTTTACCTTGTTCTTCTGACCTTATTACAATTGATACCCCTAATTTTCCTGCTTGAAAAAAAGGATAACTTCCAATTTCTACATCTTTATTTTTGTCTTGAACGTTTGTTAATGATTTTGCAATTTCACTTTCAACTGTTTTTAAACTTATCGTGTAGCTTAATATTGGATCACCACCTGCTATTTTGTTTTTTAAACCACCTAGCATAGATTTTAAAATTGAGGGAACACCTGGCAAGCAGAAAACATTTTCAATATTAAAACCTGGAGCTCCACTTGTTGGATTTAAGATTAAATTAGCATTTCTTGGCATCCAAACCATTTTTTGTCTACCCTCATTAAATTCACCTAATTTATAATAAGATTCAAGTATCTTAAATGCTTCTTTATGAATTTCGTATTCAAGATTAAATGCTTTTGATATTGATTGAGCTGTAATATCGTCATGTGTTGGTCCAATACCACCTGTTGTAAACACATAATCATTAACTTTTCTTAATAAATTAACAGTATCAACGATTGTGTTTTCGATATCTGGTATGACCCTAACTTCATTAACCTTAACACCAATTGAGTTTAACCAAAGAGCTATTGAGCTAGTATTTGTATCTTGAGTTCTACCTGAAAGTATTTCATTTCCAATAATTAATATAGCAGCTTTAACTTTTGTGTTTTTTGTCATATTTAAATATACAATTTAATTATGGAATTTACCAAAACTTTAATAAAAGGCAAACTTATCAAAAGATATAAAAGGTTTTTTGTGGATATTAAAATAGATAAAGAAATTATAACTGCTCACTGTCCAAACACTGGTTCCATGAAAGGTTTATTAGACGAGAATAATGAAGTTTTTATTTCTAAAAATAACAATCCTAAAAGGAAACTTAAATATACTTTAGAAATTATTAAGGTTAAGAGGAATTTAGTAGGAGTTAATACGCATTTTGCTAACAAGATAGCATACCATGGGTTATCTAATAATCTTGTTAAAGAAGTATCAAGTAGCGAGAGTATTAAACCTGAGGTTTTTTTTGAGAAAGAAACGAGGTTTGATTTTTTAGTCGAAAAAAATAAACAGAAAACATTTGTTGAAGTTAAAAATGTTACATTATTTAGAGATGAAAAAATTGCAGAATTTCCAGATTCAATTACAACGAGAGGATCTAAACATTTAAAGGCTCTCATTAGCGCTATTAAAAAGGGCTACAAGTCTTATTTGTTATTCTTGGTTCAAATACAGGGTGTTGAAAAATTTAAAATAGCCAAGGATATTGATAAAGAATATTATGAAAATTATTTGCTTGCAAAAAAAGCTGGGGTTATTTTTTTAGCCTATCGTTGTAAAATCAATTTAAAAGAAATAAAAATAGAAAAAAAGATTAAAATTATCAATAACTAGTATTAAAAATTATGACGATTAGTTTGACAGGGCATATTTAACAAAAGTATCACCTACTTTTTTGTAAACATCACGTAAATATTTGTCGTTGCCATTTCTTACTTTTCTAAATTGACTTTCTAAATTACTTATCCTTGTTACTATTTTTGATAGCGCATTTATGCTGGTTCCATATCTTTTAAATACATCATCTCTTATTCCTATTTGATCTTTTGTATATTCAAAAAATAGTTTCTCTTGATGATCAAATTTAAAATTTGATAGCTTAGATTTTTCATTATAATTATCTATCCACCCTAATATATCATATGTAAAATTTGACTCTACAGGGGAAGATTGAATTTTTGGATTTAACAATCCATGTAACTTCAACTCACAAAATTTACTAATTTCTTCGATTTCAGATTTAATTTCATCCAAGTTTGAAATATTATTTTGCTTGGCTATAATAGCCTTATAAAGCTCAGACTTAAAAAACTCTAGCCATTCAGAACTACTTTCAACTATACTTTTAGATTTATATTTATATATTAAATTTCCACCAACTTCACCATTTTTAAGTTTTAAATAATTTTCATCGTCCCTATAATGTTCTACCAATTCTTCTTCAGAGTCCCACAGTTCACCTCTTGTTTCTTCAAGAAATCCATTTACTAAATTTTGAATTCCTGGAGAGGCATTCTTTAAATTATCAATAAGTATTTTTAAAAATGTTGCAGATTGAATATTATAATTTTTTGCATAAAGAAAAAATTCATTAAATGGCTTACCATTGTGAAGAGATTCTACAAATAATGCCATTATTCTTAGATGTAAATAATCATCAAAAGACATGTCTTTTGTAATAACCCCAACTTCTTCATAATCAAAAATTCTTTTACCATCATACTCACCAAAATTTAAAGGTACTATTCTGAATTTACCCTCATAGCCAAATGCTTTTCTATAAGATGGTTTTTTAAACTCTGTACCATTTAACATCATCAAGGTATAAATAGTGACCGACGCAGAGTTAGAGTTCAAAACATTATTTAAACCACTAATAAATGTTTCTTTTGTTTCTCCAGGAAGACCTAATATTAATTCAGCTTTTGTGCTTCGACCTTGTTCTATAAGGTGATTATTTACATCAATCATATGATCTAATTTAATATTTGCTCTTTTAACATTTTTTAAAACTTGTTCATCCATTGACTGCATCGACATATTTATTGAAAACATGTCACCCAGAATATTTGTAATTTTCATTACTCTTTCTTTACTATTTTTTCCAGTAGTGGCCATTATCTGTTTAGGCCATCCATACCTTTCTTTGCTTTCTTTTAAATATTCACAGGTTAGCTTATCTTGTGGATACATTCCAAAATTTACATCTGCCATATGCAAATTAGAGATACCCAGGTTGCCAGCTTTTTTTCCTATATAGTCAATTTCATCTTTAACTCTTTGTTCTGAAAATTTATTTAATTTATGAAAATAGTCAGAACCAGTATGACAAAATGAACAGGTAAATGGGCACCCTCTATTTGTTTCTATGAAAGGTGTTAAGTCGCCATCAAAAAATTTATCTAAAAGACCATTGAGATAGGGTGATGGTATTTCATCTAAATCTTTAATTCTGTCTACATATTTGCCCTTCATAAATTTTTTTGTTTTAGGGTGGATGAAAACAACACCATCAATATTATTTTCAAAAATTTTTTCTTGGTCATCATTGCTTGAGAGGATTCTGCTAATAATATTAGAGCAAGACCTTTCACCCTCCAAAAGAGTATAAAAATCTGTATTAGGTCTCTCTCTTAAAAAAACCTCTTGTAACTCTGGTTCATGAGGAAAATTTGTACCACCTTGTATTATAATAACATTTGGATTAATTCTTTTTGCTATAGAGGCAATATATTCAGATAAATTACTATTCCATGAATAATTACTTAAACCTATAATATCAGGAGGGTTTTCTTTCAAATTTTTAATTACATCATTAGGATACTTAAATAGCTCGATATCTATTTTATCTTTATGCTGTTTTAATATGTAAGAACCTACAAACCCAATATTTATAGGTATTGTATCTGAAACTAATATAATAGTATCATAGGTAAGGTCGCACAGAAAAACCTTTAGTTTTTTTGATTTTATAGAGCTCATAGAAAGTACAGTATATTAAAGATCTTTAAAATCAACAATATGTATTTTGTTTAGATATTAGTAGAAAGGCAAATTAACCCACCCTAGTAATGCTTAATTAACTAGCTCTTAATATTTTTATACCTAAAGATTAATTTTTTATAATAACAAGTAAATCTAAAAATATTAATTACCTTCACATACTATTGACATATTAAAATTAATTATTATTGTTAGGCCATATTGAATCATGGTGGGTAATTAATGTTAAAATCATTAGCTGTTCCTGCAACGGTAAAGTCCGAGTGCCACCCAGTATAGTCCGCTGTTGAACGAAGGCCAGGAAAAGTCTAGTTCTACAATGAAAATTAACAACGGCATAAAATTAACTGTTTCATATTTTTATGAAACATAACATTGGATGTGTCGTATGTTTTTAAGATTATTTCTAACTCTATTTTTACTATCTAATACCTTTAATGCTTATGCATTGGAAAATTGCAAATGGAACAATAGTAAAGGTACCCCATGCATAACAATTAACAAAACACCAAATAGTTCAATTTTTAACGAAGAAGGTATAAACAAAATCACTATAACTAAACAAGATATAATCAATTCAGGTGCAGTTGACACTCTTAATATTTTAAAACTAATTCCAGGACTTGATGTTTTTCAATCAGGTTCGATGGGTCAACAAACATCTATTTTTACTAGAGGGTCTGAGTCTAATCATACTCTCGTTCTTTTAAATGGAATTGCTATCAACGATCAATCTACAACAGATGGACTGCATGACTTTGGTCAAGATTTTATTCAAACTATTCAACAAATTGAAGTTTATAAAGGTGCTAATGGTGCACACTTTGGCCCAAGCGCTATTGCTGGAGCTATTAATTTTATCACTGATATTGATTATACAAATAGCTACTCAATAAATGGTTTTGGCTTAAAAAATAATTCGGTTAATGGAAATTATAGCAAGATCACAGATAATGGTTGGCATTTAAATGTAAAGGGAGCAACTACACAAAGTCAAACAAAAAGTGCTATTAAAAAAGGAGTTGAGGACGATGGTGTTAAAAATTCTCAAGTTAATTTAAATAGTACAAAATGGATTAATGATAATTTAAAATTTAAATCAACTTTATACTCTAGAAGTACTAAAGCTGATTATGATGGTAGCGCTACAGATGAAGTGGGATATGAAGCAGATAATAAAATGTATACTCTACAGTCTTCTCTGGAGCATATATCTAAAGATTCTGAAAACAATTTAATATTTCATTATCATAATTATGATAGAGGCTATCGTAATGCTGGATATTTAGATGAATATGATAGTGAGTCTTTAGTTGTTAAAGCTGAAAGAACTTTTAAAGAAAATGATAAAATTTCATTTGGCTATGGAAGTGAATATAAATATGATTGGGGTGCGTTTGAGAATAGAGGAAGCTATACCGCTTCGACAAAAGGTCATATGAAAGACTTTGGCTTGTTTGCAAATGCAGGATTTAAAATTAATGAAAATCAAATATTATCAATTTATGGTAGAACAGATGATCACAGCACAGCAGGCAGAAATCAAACTTATAAACTAAATTTCACACAAACCATGGGTCAATTAAAGTTAGCTGCAACACACTCAACTGGATTAAGAAATCCATCTTTATATGAACTTTATGGGTCTGATAATTATGGAATTGCTGGAAATACAAACCTTAAACCTGAAATAAGTGAAACTAACGAAATTTATGGAGAGTATAATTTTTCAAATAAATTAAAATTTACTTCTACAGCTTATAGGGCAAAAATATCTGATCGAATAGAATCGAATAGTGCTTATTCAAAACATGAAAATGAATTGATTTCTTTAAATCAAGAGGGTTTAGAAAGTGAGTTATTGTTTAGTGGGGATAATCAAAAAATTGCATTATTTACAAATATTTCCAAAAGTAAAAAAACCGATGGTTCCGCACAAAGTCGAAGACCATCTTTTTCGTTTGGTGGAAATTATTCTAAAAAATTTCAGTCTAGTAATTATGGTCTATTTAATTTGAGTTTAATTTATAAACACACAGGCAAATATATGGACTATGATGGTAGTGCAACTACAAAACAGAAAAGTACAGACTTAGTAGATTTATTAATTAAAAAAGATTGGTTTGGAAGTGTCATTTCTTTAAATATTACAAATTTATTAAATGAGCGCTATGAAAAGCCAGCACAGTATAGTCAAGATGCTAGACAATTAAGGATTGGAATAGTTAGAAACTATTAATTTTTTTATGATTAAATCACCATGCACAAGTATATGTAAGATTGATCCAGAGAACAATGTGTGTCTAGGGTGTGGAAGAAGTCTTAAAGAAATATCTGATTGGACTAATATGGATGATAAAGAAAAAGAAAAGCTACTATTAAATTTAAAAAATAGGGTTATTGAAGAGTAATTTTAATATTATTATAAAATAGAGTTATTCTTCATGATCTTTGCTTGTTATAGAGGGTTTATTTTATTATAAGAATAGATAATGAGATATTTAAAAACTTCAGTAGGAATATTTGTTGCTCTAGCTGCAAGTAGATTTATCCCTCATCCACCAAATTTTACAACCTTACTAGCATTAAGTTTTTATATACCAGCATTGTTAGGTGTTAGATATTTACCAATTTTAATTATTAGTTTTGCAATAACTGATTATTTTATTGGTTTTCATAGTACAGCATTTTTTACATGGGGAAGTGTGATTTTTATAGGACTTCTTTCTCAATATTTTTTTAATAATCTATTGTCGAGAATGGGTGGTGCATTAATTGGTGCATGTCTATTTTACTTAATTACAAACTTTGGTGTTTGGTCTTTAGGTGGATACGGTTATACTTTAGAGGGCATGATTGTTTGCTACACTTTAGCTTTGCCTTTTTTTGGATATACTGTAATTTCTACAATAATATTTTCAGCTGTAATTGAGCTTTATCTTCACAGAAAAATATTCTTAAAAAAAATTATTAATTAGTTAATTGCTAATTCCAGATATTTTAAATAAATTTTAAAAATATATTAGAGAAGATTAAATGAAAGATTATTTAGAAAAATTTGAAAAGATGAGAGTTGCTGGTAAATTAGCAGCTAAAACTTTAGATATGCTTACTGATTTTATTAAGCCAGGAATTACAACTGATAAAATAGATACACTTAGTTACGAATTTATTAGGGATAATGGTGGATACTCTGCCCCACTTTATTATAGAGGATTTACAAAATCATTATGCACATCTTTAAATCATGTTGTGTGTCATGGGATACCTTCTGATAGAGTTTTAATTGAAGGTGATGCTCTTAATATTGATGTAACAGCAATTATTGATGAACATTATGGTGATACTAGCAGGATGTTCTGCATTGGTAAAACACCTATTAAAGTTAACAATCTAATTGATACTACTCATGAATCCATGATGAGAGCTATAAGATTATTAAAACCTGGAGTAAAGCTTGGTGATATTGGGTATGAAATACAATCTTTTGTAGAAAAAAAAGGTTACTCAGTTGTAAGGGATTTTTGTGGACACGGGATAAGCACAATATTCCACGAACCTCCAAATGTTCTGCATTATGGTCGAAAAAATAAAGGAATGGAACTTAGACCTGGTATGACCTTTACAATCGAGCCTATGATAAATGTTGGTGAATGGGATGTAAAAATGCTGAAAGATGGCTGGACCGCTGTGACAAAAGATAAAACTTTATCAGCTCAATTCGAACATACACTAGGTATTACTGAAAATGGTTATGAAATCTTTACAGAATCTGCTAAAGGTTATTCTAAGCCTCCTTACTTATAATCAATGATTGAAAGATATTCTAGAAAACAACTTACTGACATATGGTCAGAAGAAAATAAATACAAAATTTGGCTTGATGTAGAAGTTGCAGCCGCCGAAGCGATGGAGAAAATGGGCCAAATCCCAAAAGGTGTGGCCTCAGTTGTTAGAAAAAAGGCCAAGATTAATGTAAAAAGAATTCATCAAATTGAATCTAAAGTTAAGCATGATGTAATAGCTTTTTTAACATCAGTTACAGAAAAAGCTGGAATTAAGGCAAGATATCTTCATCAAGGAATGACATCGTCAGATGTGCTAGATACAAGTTTTAATATTCAGCTAGTACAATCAGGCACAATTTTATTAAACGATATTGAGAAAATCTTAAAAGTATTAAAAAAACAGTCAAAAAAATATAAGTACACTCCATGTATCGGGAGAAGTCATGGAATACACGCAGAACCTATTACTTTTGGTTTAAAACTTGCTTCATTTTATGAAGAATTTAAAAGAAATAAAAAAAGATTAATTAATGCCATTGATGAAATTTCAACATGTGCAATATCTGGGGCCGTAGGAACATTTGCAAATATAAGTCCAAATGTTGAAAAATATGTTGCTAAAAAACTTGGGTTAAAGGTTGAACCAATTTCCACTCAAATAATACCTAGAGATCGTCATGCATTTTATTTTTCAGTTCTTGGGATTATCGCTGGTTCTGTTGAAAGAGTTGCAATTGAAATTCGACATTTACAAAGAACAGAAGTTTATGAACTACAAGAATATTTTTCAAAAGATCAAAAAGGTTCTTCAGCAATGCCCCATAAAAAAAATCCAATCTTAAGTGAAAACTTAACTGGTCTTGCAAGAATGGTTAGAAGTGCTGTTGTTCCATCACTAGAAAATATTGCCTTGTGGCATGAAAGAGATATTTCTCATTCTAGTGTTGAGAGAAATATTGGACCAGATGCAAACATAACTTTAGATTTTGCTTTGGTTAGACTTGGGAATGTTTTGGATAAAATGATTGTTTATCCCAAAAAAATGATTGAAAATTTGAACTTAACAAAAGGTTTAATCTTTTCTCAAGAAGTTATGCTAGAGCTAACAAAATCAGGATTAAGTAGAGAGCAATCTTATAAAATGGTCCAAAATTATGCAAAAAAATGTTTTGCTGAAAACTTAAATCTATTTGATGTTATAAATAAAGATAAATTTATTATGACTAAAATTTCTCATAAAAAATTAAAGGCAATTTTTGATTATTCATCTCATTTTAAAAATGTAGATTTAATTTTTAGAAGGGTTTTCAAATAATGAAAAAAGGTAAAAAATTATATGAAGGTAAGGCTAAAATTATCTATGCTACTACTGATAAAAATTTAGTTATTCAATATTTTAAAGATGATGCTACTGCTTTTAATAATTTAAAAAAATCCAAAATTGAAGGTAAGGGAGTTTTAAATAATAGAATATCTGAACATATTCTAACAAGTTTAAGTCAAATTGGAATCAAGACTCATTTAATAAAAAGGTTAAATATGCGTGAACAAATTATTAAACTTGTCGAAATTATTCCTGTTGAATTTATTATAAGAAATGTTGCCACAGGATCAATTACTAAAAGATTGGGGATTGAAGATGGTACCGTTTTAAAAGAACCTTTGTTAGAATATTGTTTAAAGGACGATAAATTAGGAGATCCTTTAATCGCAGAAGAGCACATTTTAGCTTTTGATTGGGCCTCAAAATCAGAAATAGAAAAAGTAAAAAAAATGATATTAAGAATTAATGACTTTATGATTGGTATGTTTAGAGGTGTTGGCATTAAACTAATAGATTTCAAACTAGAATTTGGAAGAATAAAGATAAATGGAAAATCTGAAGTTATCTTGGCTGATGAAATAAGTCCTGATACTTGTAGGTTGTGGGATACAGCAACTGACAAAAAACTGGATAAAGACAGATTTAGAAAAGACTTAGGAGATTTAATACCAGCCTATACTGAAGTAGCAAAAAGACTTGGAATTCTTCATGAACAATCAAACGTAAGTGCAGTTAATATTACAAAACTAAGGTCAGTTAAAAAAAGAAAATAAATATGAAAATATCTTTAATTGTTACACTTAAAAAAAACGTACTTGATGTTCAGGGTAAGGTTATTCAACAAACATTAGATGGTATGGGGTTTGAGGATGTCAACGAAGTGAGACAGGGAAAGTATTTTGAAATTGATATAAAGGAAGATGACAAAAAAAAAGCTGAGAAAAAAGTAGAAGAAATATGTGATAAGCTTTTAGCTAATTTAGTAATAGAAAATTATAAAATTATTGAATCACAAT
>Ga0114997_10004009_pt1 | contig 11473 bp, 11 predicted proteins | sample ArcticOcean_MG_C_2_FD_87045 | JGI IMG/M metagenome (GOLD analysis project Ga0114997, IMG submission 87045) | Marine microbial communities from western Arctic Ocean - ArcticOcean_MG_CB4_136 | ecosystem: Environmental > Aquatic > Marine > Oceanic | place: Arctic Ocean: Canada Basin | collected... | reverse complement strand
TATTGTACTTAATCAAATACCAATAATGATTTGAAATCGTAATCTATTGATAAATTAATATAGAGAATATGAAAAAAAAAAAAAAAAATATTTTTATAAATATTATATATGATATTTATAAAATAAATTTAAAAAAATAAAAATTAAAAAAAATTAATAGCTAAAATTAAAAAATTTAATGAAAAAAAAAATATTATTACTAAAAAAAAAAAAAAAATTAAAATAAAAAAAAAATTAATAAAAAAAAAAATAAAAATTTTTAATAGTTTTGAATCATTAAAGAAAATACTTAATAATAAAAAAATTGACTACACTATGAGCTCTATTTCTGGCATGGAAGGGTTATATCCAACATTAGAAGTTATAAAATTTACCAAAAAAATAGCGATAGCTAATAAAGAAGCAATAATTTGTGGATGGTCTTTAATTAGAAACGAATTAGAAAAAAATAAAACTCAATTTATTCCAATTGATTCTGAGCACTTTTCTATATGGTCTTTAATCACTGACGCTAAAAACACGGATATTGAAAAAATATTTTTAACTGCTTCTGGTGGTCCATTTATAAATTATAGCTTAAACCAATTCAATTTTATTAAAAAAAAAGAAGCTTTAAAGCACCCAAACTGGAAAATGGGTAAAAAAATTACCATTGATTCAGCAACAATGATGAATAAAGTTTTTGAAGTTATTGAGGCCAAAAAAATTTTTAACTTAGATTACAGTAAATTAGATATATTTATTCATACAAAATCTTACGTTCATGCTGTTGTAAAATTTCATAATGGTTTAACAAAAATTTTGATTCATGATACTAGCATGACAATACCAATTTTTAATTCCTTATACCCGAATCATGAAAAAAAAATTAAATCAAAAAAACTTGATCTTGACATTATCAATAACCTTGGTTTTCAAAAAATTGATCTAAATAAATTCCCATCAGTCAAGTTGTTAAAAAAATTACCTAAAATCGATTCTTTATTTGAAACCATAGTTGTTACAGTTAATGATAATTTAGTTAAACAATTTTTAAATGATAAAATTAAGTTTAATGATATTTCTAAAATTCTTCTTAAAATTCTAGACAATAAAGACTTTACTAAATATAAAGCTATTATGCCAAGAAATATTAATGATATTTTAAGTTTAAGTAAATATGTAAGTTTAAAAATGAAAAGTTTAAGTATATAAGCTTATATGGTTAGAAATTATCTTAAGTTTATCTTTATTTTTCTTATATTTTCCACAAATGTAAGTGCAGAGATTGTAAAAAATATTACTGTTACTGGCAATGAACGTATAGCCACAAATACTGTAATTTTATTTTCAAAAATTAAGATTGGTGATAATTTAAATGCTAATGACTTAAATGATATTACTAAAAGAATTTATGAAACTAATTTTTTTAAAGATGTAAATATCAATTTCACAGATTCCAATTTAAAAATTTCTATTATTGAGAGATTGGTTATCCAAAATGTTTTAATAGAAGGGGTAAGAAGCAAAGAACTTACCAAAACAATTCTTGACAATATTATTAATAAAAATAGCTCCTCTTATAATGAATTTTTTGTAAAGAGTGATTTACAGCTTATTCAAAATACACTTCAAAACTTAGGTTATTATTTCTCTAAAATTGAAACTTCAATTCAAGATAATAATAATAACACTATAGATTTAATTTTCGATATTGATCTTGGTAAGAAATCATATATTCAGGAAATTATATTTTTAGGTGATAAGAAATTTAAATCTGGTAATTTACAAAATGTTATTGCATCAGAAGAAAACAAATTTTGGAAAATTATATCAAAAAAAAAATTTTTAAATAAACAAAGAATAAATTTAGATGTAAGACTCTTAAAAAATTTTTATAAAAATAAAGGTTTTTATAATGTAAAGGTAGAAAGTAATACTATAAATTATACAAAAAATGATAATTTTCAATTGATATTTAATATTGATTCGGGTGAGCGTTTTTATTTTAATGATTTTAAAATTAATCTACCAGATAATTATGATTTAGCTTTTTTTGAGAAGATTCAAAAAAAACTCAATGAGTCTAAAGGCTCAATTTATTCATATAAAATAATTAAAAACACATTGTCTAATATTGAAGATATTGCATTCGATAAGAATTATGTATTTGTTGATGCCACTATTGATGAGACAGTAGTTGATAAAAATAAAATCAATACAGTTATCAATTTATCTGAAACTTCAAAACTGTATGTTAACAAAATAAATATTTTTGGTAATAACATTACAATTGAAGATGTTGTAAGAAATGAACTGGCTTTAGATGAGGGTGACCCTTTAAATAATATACTTCTTAAAAAATCTATTAATAACATCCGCTCATTGAATATTTTTAAAACAGTTAATTCATCAATTGAAGATACCGCTAATGAATCTGAAAAAATAATAAATATAACAATAGTTGAAAAACCCACAGGAGAAATATCCGCGGGTGCTGGTGCTGGAACTTCTGGTATTTCTACGATGTTTGGTATTTCCGAGAATAATTTTTTAGGAAAAGGTATAAAGTTAAATTCTAATCTCTCAATAGGCTCTGAAGAAATCAGAGGCTTGTTTTCAGTAGTTAACACAAATTATAAAAATTCTGATAAAGATCTAATTTTTACTTTAGAGAGCTCTGAATTAGATAGAATGAAAGATTATGGATATAAATCTAACAAAACTGGTTTTTTGCTTGGAACCAGATTTGAACATATGGATGATTTTTTTATAACACCAAATATTTCGACATACCTTGAGTCTGTAGACACTTCTAGCACTGCTACTGCTTCTTTAAAAAAACAAGAAGGTAGTTATTTTGATACAGAATTTTCTTATTTATTAGATTTTGATAAAAGAAATGAATTTTTTCAAACTACAGATGGTTACAGAAGTAGATTCAATCAAGTACTTCCACTTGCTGCAGATCACACTACTATAATTAATGGTTATGAGCTTAATACTTACCATGAATTATTTTTTGATAACGTTCTAAAAACGACTCTGTATATGCGTTCTGCAAATTCTTTAGGAGATAAAGATGTTAGAATTTCGGATAGACAATATATACCTTCTAGTAAGTTAAGAGGATTTGAACCCGGGAAGGTTGGTCCCATCGACAATGGTGATTATATTGGTGGTAATTACTTAACTGCCATTAATATTTCAAGTGATATCGATATCCTAGACTCCTTTGAGACCACTTCTTTTAATATTTTTTTAGATATGGCAAATGTATGGGGGGTAGATTATAGCTCCGCTATAGATGATTCAAATAAACTTAGATCAGCAGTGGGCATTTCTCTAGATTGGTTTACACCTGTTGGACCATTAAATTTTTCATTCGCTCAACCATTGTTAAAAAAAGATAGTGATAAAACAGAATCTTTTAGATTTAATTTGGGCACTACATTTTAATGTTAAAATCCAAATTAATTTTTTTTATAATAGTATTATTAATACAATCAAACTTTGCTTTTTCAGAAATAACTAGGTACATAAATGTAAATCATATTATGAACAAATCAAAAGCAGGGATAGATATTATCGCCCAACTTAATAAAGAAAACAAAACTCTTTTGATTAGTTTTAAAAATAAAGAAGATGCGTTTAAAAAAAAAGAAGCCATAATTATTAATCAAAAAAACATCTTAAAGAAAAATGAATTAGAAAAAAAAATCACACTTTTAAAAAAAGAGATTAATTTAAACAATGAGAATAAAATATTTAAAATTAAAAACTTAGAAAAAAAAAAAATAACTGCTCAGGCAAAATTAATTGATTTTGTAAATATTATTATAATCGATTATATGGATCAGAACTCAATTTCATTAATTTTAAAAAAAGAAGCTATATTTGTTGGCAAAAAAGAATTAGATATTACTAGTGAAATACTATCGGTAGTTGATAATAAAATTAAACAAATAGATATTAAATAATGAATAAACTTAACAAAGAAGAAATAATTAATCTCTTACCTCACAGAGAGCCAATGCTTTTAATAGATGAACTTATTAATATAAAAAAACTTTTTTCTGCAACTGCTATTGTTAATGTAAAAAAAAATAGTTTTTTTGTACAAGGACATTTTCCAGACAACCCAGTTATGCCAGGTGTACTAATTGTTGAAGCCTTTGGTCAAGCTGCCGCAGCATTAACAGCACACGGCTTGGATAAAAAAACTTATGAAAATAAATTAGTTTTTCTAATGGGCATTGAAAAAGCTAGATTTAGAAGCCCAGTAATACCTGATTGCAAACTAAAACTTAATATTGAAGCTACAAGATCACATGGCCGTGTTTGGAAATATAAAGGAGAAGCTTTCGTAGATGGTAAAAAAATGGCTGATGCCCAATGGTCTGCAACAATTGTAGATAGAAAATAATTAGTAATATTTTTTGATAAGTAATTAACTATATTTTTGATAAGTAAGATTGATAATGATTAATCCTTTTTTTAAAAATAATGGTCCATTTGCTGTGGATGTGCTTTTTAAATTATGTGATAGTAAAAATATTATCCATAACAATAAACATAAAATTACTGACATCAAGGACCTTGCCGCATCATCAAATAATAATATTACTTTTTTCCATTCAAAAAAATACGAATTTGCAGCATCTCAAACAAAAGCATCATTTTGTATTACAACAAAAAGTTTATCCAAAATTTTACCTGATAGCTGCTTACCAATTATTGTTGATAACGTACTAATCTCTACTGCAAAAATAACTAAACTTTTTTATCCAGATTCTGTTATGGATAATTTTGATGCAGATGTAGAAAACATAAGTAACACTATTTATAATAAAAAAGTTAATTATGGAAAAAATGTTTTAATTGGAAAAAACGTATTGATTGGTAAAAATTGTTTAATAGGCCATAATTCAATCATTGAAAGCAATGTAGTTATTGGTGATAATTGCTCAATAGGCTCTAATGTTATTTTAAGAAAAAGCATAATTAAAAATAATGTTAATATACTTGATGGGTGTGTTATTGGTAAAAAAGGGTTTGGTTTTTTCCCTGACAAAGATCAAAATATTAGGTATCCACATATTGGCATAGTTATAATTGAAGATCATTGTGAGATTGGTAGTGGATCTAATATTGATAGAGGTTCATTGTCTAATACTGTTATTGGAAAAAACACTTATATAGATAATCAAGTTCATATTGCTCATAACAATAAAATTGGTAGTAATTGTATTATAGCTGGTCAAGTAGGATTTGCTGGAAGCTCTACATTAGGTAACAACGTAATAATTGGTGGTCAAGCTGGAATTTCTGGACATTTACAAATTGGTAATAATGTAAAAATTGCAGGTGGTAGCGGTGTTATAAAAAATATATCTAATAATTCAAAAGTAATGGGCTATCCTGCAAAAGATTTAAAAAGCTTTATAAAAGAAAGTAAATGATTCACAAAACTGCAATTATAGATTCTAAAGCAAAAATTTCATCTAATGTAATAATTGGCCCCTATACCGTAATTGGACCTAACGTTGAAATTAATGCTAATAGTATTATTGATTCACATGTAAATATCAGCGGTCACACAATGATTGGAAAGGACAATAGGATTTACCCCTTTGCATCAATTGGTAGTGACCCTCAAGACATGAAGTATAGAGGTGAAACAACAAAACTCTCAATAGAAAATAATAATACTATAAGAGAGTATGTAACTATTAACTCTGGAACTTCACAGGGTGGCGGTCTTACAAAGGTTGGAAGTAATAATTTAATTATGATTGGTGCCCATATTGCTCATGATTGCATGATAGGTAGCAATGTAGTTATTGCTAATAATGCTGCAATAGCTGGTCATGCTGAAATTAGTGATTTTGTTGTGATTGGTGGAAACTGTGGAGTTCAACAATTTACAAGGATAGGTAAATTGGCAATGATAGGTGGAATGACTGGTGTATCTAGAGATGTTATACCTTATGGATTATCAACTGGAAATCGTAATTATTTAAACGGTATTAATGTTGTAGGATTAAGAAGAAGTAAAATTTCAAATAAAGAAATTATTATTCTTGCAGAGGCTTATAAAGAAATATTTAAAACAGAGAGATTAAATGAAAATTTAAAGGATTTAAATGGAAAATTTACTGATAATCTTTTGGTTAAAAATGTTTTAGAATTTATAAATAAAGATAAAAAAAGACCTATTTGCACACCCTTATTATAATAAAATGATTGGATTATTCTTAGGTAGCACAGATTTTCCAAAATTAATATTAAACAAACTCAAAAAAGAGAAAAAAAAATATTTTATAGTAGACTTAACTAGGAATAATACATTCATAAAAGAGAAAAATTCTTATTTTATTAGTATTGGTAAATTTGGTGAGATTCTTAAACTAATTAAAGAGAAAAATTGTAAAAAAGTATTATTTGCTGGGAAAATTGATAAACCTAAAATCTCAAATTTAAAACTTGATGTAAGGGGTGTTTATTACATTCCAAGAATTATTAAAGCCTCTAACCGTGGCGATGCTGCAATATTAAAAGAACTGATAAAAATTTTAAATGAAAATACTATTACAGTAATCAAATCAAATTTTTTTAATCCAGAATTAACATTATTAAAAGGTAATTATAGTAAAATAAAACCTGATAAATCAGACTTATCTAACATTCAAAAAGGAACTAAAGTTTTGAAAAACTTAAATGCTCATAATCATGTTCAAGGTCTAGTTATAAAAGACAATGTTATAATTAAGATGGAAAGATCAAAAGGTACAAAAGAAATGCTTCAATCTATTAATAAAACTAAAGATACCGGAGGTATTTTGATTAAACTTCCAAAAAAAAAACAAGACCTTAGGGTTGATTTACCGACAATTGGTTTAGACACATTCAGGGACTGTAAGAGGGCAAATTTAAAAGGAATAGTCTTAAAATCAAATCAAAATATATTTATGGATAAAAAAAAATGCATAAGTTTTGCTAATAAAAATAAGATCTTTATCAGCATTGTATGAAAAAAATATTTATACTTACGGGCGAACCATCAGGAGATAAGTTGGCATCTACAGTTGTGTCAAAATTAAAACAAGCCAAACCAGAGATTAAATACTCTTGTGTCGGAGGACATCATTTGCAATCGTTAGGTATCAAATCTATCTTTGACCTAAAGGATATTACTTACATAGGTTTTACTAGCGTTTTATTTAATATATTTAAGATAAATAATAAGATTAACAAAACAGTAAATGAAATTATTAAATTTAATACAGATATTATATTAAGTGTAGATAGCCCTGATTTTACACTTAGAGTTGCAGAAAGAGTTAAAAAAATTAATAAAGATATTAAAATAATTCACTATGTAGCTCCTCAAGTTTGGATATGGCGTGAGGGTAGAGTTAAGAAGTTTAAAAAATTTGTTGATCATATGCTGCTACTATTTAATTTTGAAAAAAAATATTTCGACAAAGAAAATATTCCAAGTACTTTTGTAGGCCATCCATTACTTGAGGAAGAAAAAAAATCTAAAATAGATTTATCTACCTTAATTAATAAAGAAAAAAAAATTATATCTCTATTTTCTGGGAGTAGAAATTCAGAAACTAATGTTTTATTACCCATTTTATGTGATTTTGTTAAAATGATGAATCAAGAATTTAATGATAAAGTTTTTATTTTTCATGCAACAAATTCAAATAAAAATTTAATTATTAATTTTTTAAATACAAAAAATTTAGATAACACTCAAGTAATTTCTGATGAAAAAATTAAATCACATCTTCTAGCAGAGTCTATATTTGCTGTAGTCAAATCTGGAACAATATCTCTTGAAATTTGTAATGCTAATGTTCCATCTATAATAATCTATAAAATTAATATGATTAATTATTTGATTATGAAATTTTTAGTAAAAGTAAAATTTGTTAATATTATTAACATAATCAATAATAAAGAAGTTATACCAGAATTATTACAAAAAGAATGTAATGCTAAAGAAATTTTTAGCACTGTTAAATACCTTTTAACTCATCCGGACTTAATTAAATCACAATTAGATACTGTTGAAAAAACATTAAAACAAATAAAATCTAACACTTCTTCATCTCAGAATTGTGCTGATATTATTATTAAATTTCTTTAATCTTCTTATGTTTTTTTGTTTTAAAATCATTAATATTTCTTTAAGGTAACAACATTCTATGTGCCACCTAATATAATGAAAATTATTTCTATTCAGCATAAACATCTTAATGAAATTGTTGAAATTTATATGAATGTACTTAATATGGCTTCTATAACCTATTTTGGTAAATCTTATATTTTAAAAATGTGCCATCATTTATTAGATAATAACTGGGGGTATGCTGCTTTAGATGAAAAATCTAACAAAATTATTGGTTTTATTTTTTCCTCAAAATCTACTCAACCTTTTTTTAGTTTTCTATCAATAAGATCTATATTACATTTATGTTTTATTATTTTTACTAACTATTTGTCATTTATAATTTTTTTTAATTCATTTTTTAAGATTTTCTTACCCAATCTTAATTTAAATAAAAAAAATATTATTGAAATTGCTCATTTTGCAGTTGATAAGAATTATCAAAATATTGGCATAGGCTCGAAACTTATTAAGTATTTTGAAGAACGATCTATCCTAGAAAATTATAAAAGTATTTACACTACAACTCATAACAAGAGGCTTGCAAAATTTTATTCTATTAAAATGAATGCTAAAATTATTAAAATTAAAAAACTTGGCAAACATTATACTTCACATCAATTAATGTGGGATTTAAATAAATAAAGTTTATTATTCAATAATGAATTACAGATTTTTATTAATTCTATTAATAATTTCATTTTTTCCTAATGATAGAATTATATCATAGATACCTGGTCCAAACTTAGATCCTGTTAACACTACCCTTAGTGGTTGACCGACACCTTTAAAATTTGTTTCATGTGATTTTATAAGATCATTTATAATAGGCTCTAAGTTTTCTTTGCTAAGTTTTTCTAATTCCTTAACTTTATTAGCAAACTCAAGTATTATTTTTTTGGCCTTATCATCGATAAGTCTTAAATCTTCTTGTTTTAAACTTACTTCATCATAAATAATATACTTAGCATTATTATATATATCCTCTAATGTTTTGGCTTTATTTTTAAGAAATCCTAAAGATACTTTAATTTTTTCTTCTTTGTCTAATTTAATCTTTTCTTTAAATTCGTTACAGTATAGTACGAGTTGATCATAAAGTTTATTTTCATCAATATTTTTTATGTAATGTTCATTCAATGACAGAATGCGGCTCATATCTAATTTTGAAGGTGATTTACCAATACCCTCAAGATTAAAATGTTCAATGCTCTCCTCTAAAGTAAATATTTCTTTGTCTTTATAAGACCACCCCAGTCTTAATAAATAGTTTCTTAGAGCATCTGGCATTATACCTATTTTTGAATAATCATCTAAAGTAGAAGCATTGTCTCTTTTAGAAAGTTTTTTACCTTCTATAGTATGAATTAAGGGTATGTGTGCAAAAGATGGTAAATCCCAATTCATTGATAGGTATATTTGAATTTGTTTAAAGGTATTTATTTTATGATCATCACCCCTGATAATATGTGTCATATTCATTTGATGGTCATCAACAGTTGCTGATAAGTTGTAAGTAGGAGTTCCATCATTTCTTATAATAATAAAATCTTCTATAGTAATATTTTCTATTTCAACATCTCCTTGTACTAGGTCGTTTAGTACTGATGAGCCTTCAATCTTACTTTTAAATCTTATAACTGGTTTAATATTTTTTGGAGCATCACCCTCACCTAACTCTCTACAGTTTCTATTATAGGTATAAGGAAGTTTTTTTTGTTTAGCTCTTTTCTTTTGATCCTCAATTTCATCTGTTGAACAATAACACTTGTAGGCATGTCCATTTTTTAAAAGATCATTAGCAATATTCTTATGGTCATTTATTTTAGCAGATTGAACATATAATGTCCCATCATGCTCTATACCAATCCATTTTAAAGATTTTATGATTTGAGCTTTATACTCATCTTTAGATCTATCTTTGTCAGTATCTTCAATCCTTAAATGAAAAGTTCCATTTTTATTTTTTGAATATAACCAGTTAAATAAGGCTGTTCTTATTCCACCAATATGAAGGGCACCCGTAGGAGAGGGGGCAAATCTTGTTACAACATTAGGCATATGTATTTTTTAGACTATTTTATTAATAAAATCTAAATAAAGTTTAGAAATCGTTCGATTTAATTATCGTGGATACTTGCAATGTAAAAGCATTAATATAGAAACATAAAAATATTGTTTTAATATAAAGCTTATGATCTAAATTTTAGAAGATTAGATACAATTAAAATTGCTGGTAGTTCTAGTATAGACATTATTTTAATTAAAGATAAGTTATCTTAATTTTTATTAGAAGTTTCTATATAAAGATACAAGAACACCTTGAACCTTTACTCTATCGGGGCCAAAAATTTTAGTTTCATAGTTTCTATTTGCACTTTCCAGGGCAACAGTTTTACCTTTTCTTCTAATTCTTTTTAGCATGGCTTCGTGTTCATCAATTAAAGCAACAACAATTTTACCATTATCAGCAGTGTCAGATCTTTTAATAATAACTGTATCACCTTCGTTGATACCAGCTTCGATCATTGAATCACCTTGAACTTTAAGTCCAAAATATTGACCATTTTTTTCAAGGTTGCTTGGAAGGGGTATTCGAGAAACTTCATTTTGTATCGCCTCAACTGGCGTTCCTGCTGCGATACTACCTAAAACAGGTATTTCGATTTCATTTATATTATTATTCTCCGTATCTAAGCCACCCTTAATAACACTGGGTGAAAAGCTATTGTAGATATCGTTAGCAGAAGCTGTTTCTGGAAGCTTTATCACCTCTAAAGCTCTTGCTTTATGAGGAAGTCTTCTAATAAACCCTCTTTCTTCTAAAGCGCTAATTAACCTATGAATCCCAGATTTAGATTTGAGATTAAGTGAATCTTTCATTTCCTCATAAGAGGGAGATACACCAGAAGCTCTCAACTTTTTGTTGATAAATAAAAGTAGGTTTTTTTGTTTTTTAGTTAGCATAAGAACAAATAAAGTACAAAATATGTTCTACAAGTGTTCTTCTATTTTGACAATAGCTAAAAAGTGTTTAAAATTAGGGTTTATTTGCCTAAAGAACTGAAAAAATTGAATTATTACCCAAGTTTTTCAAAAGTGATTCACCAATTAAAAATGTTTTAATTGATGTTTTACTTTCCAACGCAAGAAGTTCTTCTTTTGTTTTAATCCCACTTTCAGAAATTAGTGGGCCAGAGTGATTAATTAAAACATTATAAATATCATAAGTTGTATTTATGTCTGTCTTTAAAGTTTTAAGATTTCTATTGTTAATACCAATCAATGCTTCTTTAAAGTTGAGAGCTTTTT
>Ga0114997_10004008_pt1 | contig 11474 bp, 5 predicted proteins | sample ArcticOcean_MG_C_2_FD_87045 | JGI IMG/M metagenome (GOLD analysis project Ga0114997, IMG submission 87045) | Marine microbial communities from western Arctic Ocean - ArcticOcean_MG_CB4_136 | ecosystem: Environmental > Aquatic > Marine > Oceanic | place: Arctic Ocean: Canada Basin | collected... | reverse complement strand
GTTTGAAGAGAAGAAGAGCTGAGGAGATATACACACACACAAACACGCGCGTGCTACTATATCATCATCTCCAGAGAGAGAAGTCTGCGCGTAAAGAAGAGCGCGCGAAAGAGAAAGAGAGAGAGTGGTGTTTACTTTTGCAGCGCGTAAAAATCTTTCCCCATCGTCCGTCGTTTTGGCTGAGGGTCGAGCGCCTTTGAGGAAGCGAAACGATGGTCTCGGAGACGACTTTAACGCGCGAAGAACAACAACAAAGAAGAGAGGACGAAAACGCGAAGACAATGATCGCAAAAAGAGGAGGACCCGCGTCGACGACCTCGAATGCCTCCACCGACGACAAAGGCTGCCCCGGGGATTCCAACAACAGCAGATACAACGCGAGAGAAGACATCATCGACGAGGAAGCTTTTCAAAACCCAACGACGACGAGAGGTGAAGAAAATGTAACAACGACGATAAAGAAGAAGACAACGGACAAAGACGACGGTGCGGAAGACAAAGAAGACAAAGACGAGGAAGAGGAAACAGAGGAGGATGGTTTTAAAACGGAGAAGACAACAAAGACAAAGAACGACGTAAACGTAAACGACGTAAACGACGAGATTAAAGGAAAAGAGGAGACACGAGAGGAAGCTTCTTCGATGTACATTAAATACGAGAGTTTGTTCGACGCGGAGAAAATTTTCAGTGGATCGTCGAACAGGCAGAAATCAGTCGCGGTGTCGCATTACATCAACGATAGTTTAGATCGGTTGGTGTACGGATATAAACACAAGTCGAACGTTCCTTTACACGTGTCGTTTGGGCAGCCGATCGAGAGGATAGCGGTCGGGTGCGGGTTGGAAGAGGACGATTGGGAGGAGTTGGAAGGAGTTGGGTTGAAAGAACGGACGAAGGTTAGGGAGGAGATGGAAGAGAGGTTTAGGAACTCTTCTTCTTCTAAGGAGGAGGCGGATTTTGGAGAGGGTGTCGCGGAGGAGGATGAAAAGGAGGATGAAGAGGACGAGGACGCGCGAGATCAGCAACGAATGATGATGCACACGAACGCGGACGAATTGTTGGATCACAGCGGAGGTGCCATGAAGGAAGAAGGAGAGGACGACGAAGACGAAGAAGAGGAAAACGACGATCGCAACGGGGACGATTCGGGCGGCGAGTTTGAAGACGACGACGGCGAAGAGGGCGAAGGAAATCACGGTTACGAGTTCAACGACAACAACGGGCCTTTGCCTTCGTTTGGCAAAGATTTGAATCACGCCGCCATGTATGCGAATCCAACCAAACGAAAACGACAGCAACGCCAACATGAGAACGACATTAACAACAACAAGCAAAAGATGAACAAGAACAGCAGCATGATTGACGCGCATCAGTTTGATATTGCTGTAGAGGCAGGTACTAACAACGGAAGCGGCGATTGGACCGACGATCTTTCCCTCTGGGCGGCGCTCGATCACTTAGACACGAACAATAACAACAACAACGAAATCATCACCCCGCAACAACATCAGCAGCACCACCAGCGTCGCTCGAGTGGCTTGGGTGTCGGCGTCTCCCCGCCAAACAAGAACAAAAGCTACGCGCAGCAAGCGAACAACGCGCACGATATCGCCACCGCGGTGTCCAACTTGCCGGCGACGACTCAAGCGAACGCCGTTGGCGCTCCAACTTCGGGTACGACGATTATTCATCATCATCACCATTATCCCTCGAATGGTTCGAATAAGAACAGTATTACCGGTGACAAAGAACAAGGATCGTCGTCCTCCATCGAAGCGGTGTTGAAAAGATTAGAGCAGTTGGAGAAGAAGTTTGTATCCCATTCGTCAAAGGCGAACCAACGAGAAGAAAAAGAAGAAGAAGAGGGAGAAGAAAACGCGGCAAACACGACGAGAAAGATGTTATTTGCTACGAACGAGAAAGCGGCGATCGATGACAACGTTGTCAACGCGAAGAGTAAGGACGAGAACACCAACGAAAGCGGTAAGAATAGCGGAGGAGGCGAGATGTCGCTCTTAGAACGACGCGTTTCGGATTTAGAACGATTGCTCAGAGCGTCCGAGTTGGAAAACTCGACGTTAAAGAGAGCTTTGCATTTCTCTTCGCAACCGACGAATAAGGATAGCGACGAGAAAGAACAAAATAACAACAAGAGTTCGGCGAAGAAGAAGATTGGTGCGACTTTGTCGCATTCAAACGCTGCGGCGGGTGACACTAAAAAGACGACTTCAGAGGATGTGAACAACAACTGTTACGACGATTCGCACGGCCTGTCCAACGGAAAGTCGGATAAAACGAACGAAGAGACGTTGCAAACGCTCAGCGAGAAAGAAGATAAAGACAACAAGTCGGAACGAAACGACGGCGGAAGAGATGGCGTGATGACGGAAGATAAGCGACACCCTTCTGAAAATATTCGCGAGAACGCGGCAAATGTGGAAATTCACGGCATTTCGCCCGACTCAAGCTTTTACGTGGAAACGAACAAGCAGCAAGAGACGACCACGAATACAAATCGCGAAGAAGAGGAAGAAAACCAACTCGGTGCTGCCAAGCGAAGTCTCGATCGAGAGTTGATGTAAATTGCGAAACAATCTCGCTTGTATACGACTAATTCATTCATTTATACCTTTGTAATATTAATCTAATATTAAATAACATACACATAACAATCGCTAATAGCTCTTCAACATAAGCTTTCTTCATTGTGTCTACTCTTCTGCGTGCGCACTTTGCCGAATGGATTTCGCTATGGATTCTATTTTTTTTCTAATTTCCTCCTCAACCTCCTCTAAAAATTTTACGCCTACGCCGCCATCGCCTGAACGTTTCCTCCCTTTACTCTTCTCGACCAACATCTTTTCAACTTCTTCACCGCGGGTTCTAAACTCCATCTGTCGCCTTCTGGTCCGAAGCAAATCAACGCCGCCGGCAAGAACAAAATCGACCACAAATAACTGCTCGTAATCGTCATGGTGATTAAAAACGCAAACTTCGAGAAAAATTTCAACACGCACAACCACAACATCGACCCGGAAATGACGGTAGTCAACGCCGAAGCCGTGACGCTGACGCCCATAATCATCAACGCTCTTCGCGTTTTCTCGCCTCGAGTTTTTGCAAACAGCTTAGGTGCCTCGGTGTACGCGTTGGCTAAATGCACGCAATAATCGACCGATAAGCCAATCAAAATCACCGCGGCGATGGATTCGCCGATGCCTAAATCCCATCCCATGAAGCCTCGAACGCCGACGCCCATGACGGTAACGACGACGCCGGCGATAGTGACGGTTGCAATTGCGCCCGTGAGAAAGTTCATGGTGGAAAGAACGAGAACGAGATATGCCATGACGAAACAGATGGTGACGCCTTGGAAAGTGTTGCGGACCAACGCTTCTTGCGTGACCATCCACGTCCACGTAGTGTAAGCGGTTTGTATGGCGTTTTGCATTCCAGGCGGAGCTTCCTCGTTCATTGTTTTCACCCACGCCTCCCAGACTCGAAACACGGGTCGAGCAACCTTCGCAGTCGTCGGGTACTTCAACGTGGTTTGCACGGTCACTTTGACGAAGAAGATGTCGAGTTCGTTCTCGCCGGGGACGATTGGTTTCGTTTCATCGTACGGTAAGAAACCGATCGAGTTTTTGAAAACGTAAAACCGAGGATCTGCTCGAAAACGCCACAATTCTTCGAGAAATGTCGTCTTATCTTCGATTGGAAACACGAGATTGCGTTCGTCTTCGATGTACGTTTTGAACGATTCCATGAAACAACTCACGCCGCTGGCAGTTTGTTCGTCGAGGCTCTTTTGCGTGGCATCCACTTCTCCTCCCTCGGTACCAGCATCGTCTGACGACGACATAACTGGTCGAGACATGGCTAACAGGCCATCTTGACATCCGCTCGCGTCGCATGGTGCGATTCGCAAAGCCTCGCACGCGTGTAAGAAGTGAAGCTGCGAAACCGGCAGAGTGATATCAAACGTTTCGTCTAGTTGCAACTTGCCAAGCTGTTCGATGTCCCAATGGTTCGCTCTCGACGTATCCATACCGTAAACGCCAAAGCAAATATCCAGAGGTACGACTCGATCATCCGCGGAAACCGAAAAGCGTGTGCGATCGTTCGCGTACGCTTGCATCAAATGCGCCGTCGGGTACCACTGCTCTTGCTGCGCGGGCGTTTCGAGTTCGAGCGCGAGTTTTAACGAAACTCCTAGCAACGATAAGAAGGCAGCTATGACAATATAACAAACTGGACGGTAACTTATGAACGCGTAGAACTGGTTTCGGAAGAATCGTTCAATTGGACGTAAGCGTTTGATGTTCGCCTCGGAGTCGAGCGTATCCATCGGTCTCGGTATATTCGATGATGCGTTGTCCTCGCCGCCGCCACCGCCGCTCGTTGCAGCTTCTGTTCCTTTGCTCATCCCTTCTTCCTTACTTTCGTCGTCAGTTTTCTCTTTGGTATTCTCTTCATCGACAGCGACGACGTCTCCCAAGGATGCCATGGATAAAGTGGTCGTCGCCGTCTCTAAATCGTACCTTTCCGTCCTCTTGTAATCTGCTTTCGTGCAAAAGCAACACACTTTGTATTTGTCCAAATACAGAGAGTACAGAAACAAAGCCGGTGGAAACATGAACACGTTTACTACAAACAGAACGGCAATCATTGTCGCGCTTAAAATTCCAAACGCGGAAATCGGCATGACTTCGGATAAACTCGTGGCGAAAAAGGCGCCCATGGTCGTGAAACTCGTCACGAAGATTGCTTTAGATGCTCTTCGAGAGGTATACAACACTCTGGTCAACGTCGACCCTGAAACCGTTTCTCGAGGTTCAAATTGCGACTGTTTATACGCGTCGTAAAAGACGAAAACATCATCTGCGCCAACACCCAGCACCACAAAGATGGATAAAATTTGTACGTTGCCGAGGTACTCGATGCGATAAATGAGCTTGTAAATGAACAAAGCCACTGGAAAGGAGCAGATGATTTCAAACATTCCGAGACTGGCGATGAAGAACGACCGAGTGTGAAATGCCATGTAACACCATACGGCTAAAATGGACGCAAACGCCCACGCAAAGTCAAAGTTTATCACATTCGCCGCGTCTTTCGAACGCAAGTACCCGGCGTACCATCTCGTTTGCATGTTTGCCTTTTCACCATCGGCTTCTTCGTACGCTTTATTATCTATCGCTTTATTCATATACGGCGTGCTCAGAAACTTAGCTTTCATCGCGTATCGATTGAACAACTCTTTCTCTATGTCGTCCAAAATCGCCTCGCCTATTACTACGCCTTGTTCTCTCTCTCTATCTTCTTGCGAACTGTACCCGATAACCGGCGCGCCCATCGGATACCGCGCGCGAGTGGCTCCATTTACCAACGTTTGCACATCGAACGCTCCATCTAAGAAATATCCGTACATTTTCTTATTTTCCTCGCTCCCAATCTCCCTGACGACTGCGTCGATATCCTCGACCAACTCGCCTTCGCCGTTTGGGGGGAAAAACACGCTCACCGGCGTCAACGGTTTCACGCACACGTCTAAATAACTCACAGAGGAGTTGCTATAAATCTTCTCGATATCGTCGGTAATATCATCTTTCATCACGTTCGGGTCTTTCAACTGACAATACTGTTCATATTTCGGATGCGAGACGACGATTCGGTGAATTTCCCGCATCGCCAACAAGTTCGCCTTCGTAAACACCGTCTCGGCGCCGTCGTTACTGACGAATTGGAAAAACAGAGAGCCTCTATGCGACTCCTCGCCTCGCTCGTAAATCACATCCGAGGATGAATATCTGTGTTTTTGCAAAGTTTTTTGAGAAACAATGATGTTGTTATATAAAGAATATATGAATAAAATGTCAGTCCTTTTCCTTCGCCGCCAAAGCGGTAAAAGACATTCGCTCAAGACAACACCTCCCCTCTTTAGGGGAAATTTGTCGAAGAACTCTCTTAATCTCTCTCACATATCATCCGATGATGAAACGCACACATCTCTCCGAGGAAAAGAGGAAGCCTAGTCCTTGCGCTTTTGTTCATTCTCGTCTGATGATGCATCGTTTATTCGAGAGAAGAAGGAATACACTACCACGAGATAAAACTTCAAACATTCCCCCATCTCGGTCGACAGAAAAGGTCAAGATACGATGCATGCGCGACGACGACTCATCATAAAGACAATAATAAACGTACTCTTCGACCAATCGAGTGCCTTCTGCGGCCGCATCCGCATCGCTGGTAATCCCGTCTTTCAAAATCACCCACTCTCGATCGTTCGTTTCCACGAATTGTAACTCGTTGTTCAAAACGACGGTTAAAATGCACCCGACGGCGACGAGGACGATGCACGTCAACGCGAGGAGTGGATTTTGGTGCGACCACATCGCGTAGCGTTCCAGGAAGGTTCTTTCGTCTGTTAAGTTTCTTTTTTTATTCATCATATTCGCGGGAGAAGAAGAAGAAGAGCGATTCGTGGGGTTGCTGTTGTCGTCGTTTACGTCTTTGTCTCGGGAGGAACGAGTTGAAAGAAACCGAGACAACACGGTGCCGTTAACGGTATTCTCGCGCGCGCGGAATATTCCGCCGGCGACGTCTCTAACGAGAGGGGGTGTTGCTATTTTTGTTTTTGTGACGAAACGCACGCTTTTCCTTCTTTGTTTAAAAACGTTTTTTAATTACAGTTGTGTTGACTTTTTATGAAACACACTCTAAACAAATGCTTCTGCATCTGTCGGATTCGGGCACATGAATAGCCCGTCCAAGTGTTACAGATGATGATGTATTTATTGGTTTCGATTACGTCGCCGTCTGAATTTGCAATCATTGGGTGCACAAACAGTCGCGCAAAAGGTTTATCCGAAAGAGTAGTAATCAAAGATGGGGAATTGATTTTTACAGTGGAGGGAAGGGAACGCACAGGCAGTGGACAATTAATACTCGTCAGTCTTTTAAAAAACCCTCGTACTTGTTTTTAAAGAGAAGGAAGAAAAAAAAAACGGAACAAAATCTCTTTCCTAATTCGTTAGAGTATTCACGCGCATAAGCATCATTTATTAGGCTTTGCTTGTCTTCAAAGAGCAGCGAAAAGCGTCGAAAAGAACAACAACAGCAACAGTAACAAAATCAGCTTTCGAAGAGATCGTCGTCTCGAGTTTGAGGAGGAGTTGTTGGTCTCGTCGTCGCGTTTGTTGCATTTACCGTTTGCATCATCATCATCTCTGCCGAGTCGTTTGAAAAATGTCATTTGAAGAAGAAGACAAAGAAGAAGTGATGACGAGTGACATTCATCAAAATCGCCCCTCTCGTTGGGTCGCCGAGGAACTCACGCATCAAGGCGAAGAGTCCTTGATGCGTTTCGATAAAAGGAACGGAAGGTTTGTCGGAAAACGAGAAATTTCTTTAACGCTCTTTCGAATCGTAAAGAAACTGTTCTTTCCGTCCAAGACTTTGAAGAAAGAACAAACGACTTCAATGATAACGCGAGAAACAATCGCTCGAGAGCTGCAAAGAGAAGAAGACGAGGAAGCAAACGATCCAGAGATTACAATTCCTTCGTCGATGCGCGGAGATTACTCTTTGTTGTGGTTGCGAAACCTGCTGAAGGAGCACGAACACGAGTCGGAAACAACGCTGGATCGAGACGTCGTCGGCGCGCACGTGAAGAATATGTGCGAGAGTTTCGTGTACGTGAGCGAAGACAAGAATGATCCGAGGAATGGCGGAGATGCGTTAAGAGAGAGCGCACGCGAAGTTTTGGAGATGTGTTGCGTGCATTTGGGTGCGTTGAAGGATATAAATTGGGAACAGTTCAGTAGGAGGTTGCAACGGTTGATGCCGACGGAGCAGTTTTGTTCGAAAGATGAGGTGTTGAACAAGATTAAATTGGAGTTGTTTGAAGCGACGCGACGCAAAAATCATGCGATACTTGATCAGAAAGCGAGAAAGAACAGCGGGAAATTTAAAAACGCTTTGAGACAGTTTATGGAAAGGACGATGGATAAAGTGAACTTGGAGCTTGCGAGCGGGAGAGCGACGTCGATTGATCAACTCGCGATGCATCATCAGGACGGGTGGTTGAGCATGAGAAACGCGCACGTGAATTGGAACAGACGAAAAGGCATGGCCGGCATGGTCGGAATGAGGAAATGGCCAAAGTGTACGGACGTAATCGCCGAGGAGGGTGATTTGGACGTTTTAGTCGGAGCGAAATCGGATGACGAAGTCGAAGAAGAAGAGGAAGAAGAGGAGGAGGAGCCGCGACGACAACGACAACAACAAAATGAACTGATACTATCTGAAAACCGAAGAAAACAGCCAAATCCGCGTAAAAACTGGTTCGTGCTCGGCAAGAGGAAGGTTAACGATGAAATCGTTAACCAATCATCGGAGGAAGTGACGGAGGATATTCCTATGCCGGTCTTACCGCCAAACAAAGGACGCAGCAAGTCGACGTCGAGAGGCAAATCTTCGAATGTGACGCCGATGTTGGAAGAGTTGGCGAACGCCACGCTCCAACTCGCGAACCGGGAGAATCAGCAACGAGGAGAACCGAACGTCATCTCGCAACCGTCCGTGAGAGGCCCATCAAAGAAGAGAGGTGGAGCTGCTCCTCTTTCCAATTCGCCGGCGAAGCCAACGGTAGTACTCAAGAACGACGGTTTCGACGCGCTCAAGAAAGCGCTTGAGGAAAGAGAGGCGGGGAAGAAAGCGGAAAAGGCAACGGCTATTGCAGAGAAAAGGGCAGCAAAAGCCGCCGTAGAAAAAGAAGAGGAAGAGGAAGAGGAAGAAGTCGAAGAAGAGGAAGAAGAGGAAGAAGAAGAGGAAGAAGAAGAGGAAGAAGTCGACGACGGTTTTGCTCGATTACGAGCCGAATTGGAGAAGCGCGAAGAGGAGAAGAAGAAGGAGAAGCCAAATAGAAGCGGGTGGGCGTTCGTAGGTAAACGAAAGGAACCGGAAAAAGAAGAGAAAGAAACGTTAGATGAGGACGACGAGGAAGAGGAAAACGACAGCGACATCATACCCACGCAGCAAATCGGCGACGACGACGACGACGAGATGCAAGACGCAGACGTGATTGACTCGCAGCCGCGAGAGAAAAGTAATAACGTCGTCAGAGGTGGATTCTTCAAGTTTTTCGGCAACAAGACACCGTCGGTGGCCCAACACCCGGTGAAGCAACCATCGCCGACGAGAAGCAGAGAAAATGTGAGGATTTCCTCTCCGCGAGAGGGAGGAGACGACGATGGTGATGATCTTCCTCAAATGCAAATCGACGACGACGACGACGACGAAGATGAGCCGACCGCCTTCAACGAGCAAAAGATTGCCCTCGTTCCCATGGTGGTGCAACAACAAAGCTACCAATCTCCACCAAAACCGCAACAGCCGAAACGGCGAGTACAATCGCCGCCGCAACAACACCAATACCACCACCAAAGATCATCGCCTCCGCAACAGGTAGCGCGACGAGTCACCGGCAAATTCTCCGAGGAAGAAGTTCTCGCCGTCATCCGAGGCGTCGAAACGTACGGTCTAGGGAAGTGGAAACTCATTCGAGAATCCTCCCCCGACGGCGTCCTCCTCGGCCGAACGCCCGTGGACGTCAAAGACAAGTACCGAAACTTGAAATCTTCAGATTTGAAGCGCGTTTTAACCGGCATCGTCCCGAGAAGTGCGAGCTACCCGTTCGTCGAGGAACACTTCGAGAAGGTGAGAAGGGCGGCCGAGGATGCACATTAGGAGGAGAGAGACTCCCGTCATACCTAGCGAAGAGAGAGAGAGAGAGAGAGAGAAACTCACTTGAATTTCCTTAGAATTAAAGCGCGATAAATATAATACATACACACACAAATCTGTAATACTCTCTCTCTCTCTCGGGACTCTCTCTGGACTCTCTCATGTCCTCTTCTCCTCCAAATAAGACCATCCCGAATAAGAGGCGGAGGATGATGAAACTCATCCTCCACTTTCACATCCAATCCGCGAAAGGCATTCGATCCTCGCGAACGAGACGCAAACGACTTTTATTCGTCCTCGACGTCGACGGCTTTAATAAGGAGCAATGTAAACATCGAACGAAAATCATAAAGAACACGGAAAACCCTTGTTGGGGGGAACGAGGGCGAATGGATTTAGGTTTTATGAATACGAATACGAATAGAAACGAGAAGATACGAATGTCCGTTTGGGACGTGAAGACGAAAACGAACCACAAGTGTAAAGGCAGTCGAGCGATTTCAATGAAAGATTTAATCGGTGGTATCGATAAGTTTTTTACGAACGATAAAGAGGAGAAAGGGAAAAAGAACGCGTTAGACGTGGAATTAGAAGGATGCACGAGAGGTATTGGATCGGTACAAGTGGAATTGACGTTTACGAAGGAGGCGGTTTTCGTCGCCGAAGAAGAAGAGGAAGAGGTGTTCAAGACGCCCATTTTGAAAGTGAAAGAAGAGAACAAAGATACTGTCGCGATTGAAAAGAAGTCTGAGAAGGAGAGCGACGATGTAGAGGACGAGAACGACTCCGACGACCCGTCTAAAGAGGAACTCTTGCGTGAACGCGTAAAGAAAATGCAAACGGAATCGATGGAGAAGAAGTTGGAGCGCATGGAAGATCCGGACATGTTGACGAAAGAGGAGAGGCGAATTTTGACGGAAGGTGCGAGCGTGGCGAAGGATTTAGGCGCGAAGTTGCCGAAATATTTCGACGACGTGTCGTCGGCGTCGCGGGATATAGGTCTGTCCCGCGGCGCGGAAGAGGAAGAGGACGAGTGGGAGAACGCGCTGCCGACAAAGAAGAAAAATCCAAAGAAGAGCGAAGCAGTATCGATGTCACCGGTTAAGAAAGTTGTGAGTGGTAATAATTCGTTACGAAAATTGGAAGTCGTCGATGCGTCTATCGATCTCCTCGAACAGCAGCAGCCGTCGTCGCCGACTGTGATTCCGGAACGAAAAGATGTCGAGACATCTTCATCGAATATTTTACCAACAACAGACGAGAAGAAGAGTAACGCAATGAACGAACTGCGGAGGAAACAGTCCAGCGAACGCATTCACGCGCGCGCTGTTGCCGCTCGAGAGGCGTTGAGACAGTCCAAGTCGTCGCAAATCAACGATGAGTTGGACGAATTATACGAACGCGTCGTCGTTTCTCCTTCTTCCGGCGGAGGAAAAGAGAACACGACGCATCGAGCGACGGCATCGTCCTCGGAGGGTGTCACTGTCAAAAAGGCTACATCTCTACATTTGTCCTCTTCCTCTGAAGAAGAAGAAGAAGAAACCGTCGTCATTTCCTACGCGGAAAAACCAAAACCGATGACTCTGGCCGAAGCGGAGATGTTTCGAGACGCCAAGAAAGTCTCGCAGTTGATGCAAAGAGCCGAAAGCGCTTTCACGAAGTGGATGTGAGAAGAATCTATATGTATGCGGTATTACGTTATCGCGTGCGCTTGTTCGTTTTCG
>Ga0114997_10004006_pt1 | contig 11475 bp, 12 predicted proteins | sample ArcticOcean_MG_C_2_FD_87045 | JGI IMG/M metagenome (GOLD analysis project Ga0114997, IMG submission 87045) | Marine microbial communities from western Arctic Ocean - ArcticOcean_MG_CB4_136 | ecosystem: Environmental > Aquatic > Marine > Oceanic | place: Arctic Ocean: Canada Basin | collected... | reverse complement strand
TGACACAATTTAAAGCATTTTTGTTAGTAAGTAGTCTTGAGCCTAATGTAATGATATTTGCATCGTTATGCAATCTTGATAATTTTGTAGATTTTAAATTAAAACATTGAGCGGCACGTATATTTTTATGTCTATTTGCAGTAATATTCATACCCATACCAGAACCACAAACTAGTATACCAACGTGATTATTATTGGTCTTAACTTTTTTTGCTACTTTATGAGCATAATCAGGATAATCAACTATGCCATCACTATACGCTCCTAAGTCTGTATATTTAATTTTTTTTTTATCTAAATGAATTTTAATAAGTTCTTTTAATTTAAATCCTGCGTGATCAGATGATAAAAATATTTTTTTCAAACTAATTAAACTTATAATTTAAAACACAAGCAACTAAATGGATTCTATTTTCTTCTCCACCATTAAAGGCATTATGATATTTGGTATTGTTAGTTATCCAAACAGATCCATCAGCAGGTAAATGTTTTGCTACATTGTCAACTACCATTATTGAACCAGGGTTTGTAATTAAAGGTATGTGCAATCTTGGTTCTGGATCTCTGTGCCAACTTAATGTTGACCTTGGCTCTTTTAATAATATTCTAACTCTTCCTAATTTATATTTTGAAGAAAGCACATCAAACACTTCTTTAAAATACGTGTTTTTATAATCATCTATAAACTCTGAGTATGCAGCTTCATTAATACTAACATCTCTTACAACTTCTTTTCCCGATGAATCTGGCTTGGTCCAAAAAACTCCTCGAGTCTTGTGACCTTTAATAGATTCAGAGTCTCCTGGTATTTGTGTTAATGAAATAGCGCCAAAATTTGAAATTCCTTCAGGTCCATCAAAATTTTTAATCTTTACAATTTCATGGTACGCTTTTTGAAGTTCATCAATATCGAACTTAATATCTTGTTTTTGAAAATCATTAAAATCTAATGTCATATAAATTGTTTATTACCTTTTTTAAGATATATTTGTATAATACATTTGTCGCATTTTATAAATAGATTAAAAAAAATGATAACAGGAAATTACCCAAATTTGAGACTTAGACGCAGTCGAAAAAACGATTGGTCTAGAAGATTAATCCAAGAGAATAGCCTTTCAACAAGTGACTTTATATTACCTATATTTTTAATTGACGGGAAAAATATAAAACAATCTATCAAAACAATGCCTGACGTTTATAGATATACAATAGATAAACTTGGAATCATTATAGATAAGGCAATTAAGAACAAAATACCTATGGTTGCATTATTTCCTTATACAAAGAAAACAAAGAAAAATGAGATTGGAACTGAAGCCTTAAATGAAGATAATCTTGTTTGTAAAGCCATTCAGTATATTAAAAAAAGATATAAAAATGAAATTGGTATTATGTGTGACGTAGCATTAGATCCTTACACCTCACATGGACACGATGGTTTGATAAAATCAGGCTATGTTTTAAATGATGAAACTATTGAGATCTTGATGAATCAATCATTGCTTCAGGCTGAGATTGGCTGTGATGTTCTGGCACCATCAGATATGATGGATGGAAGAATTGGTAAAATAAGAAAGGTTTTAGATAAAGAAGGTCATGAAATGGTTCAAATACTTTCTTATGCAGTAAAATATGCTTCAAGTTTTTATGGTCCTTTCAGAGATGCTGTTGGTTCAAAAGGCTTATTAAAGGGTAATAAAAAAAACTACCAAATGGATTTTAGAAATAGCAATGAAGCAGTAAGAGAAGTAGCACTAGATATTAAGGAAGGTGCAGACATGGTAATGGTTAAACCCGGAATGCCTTATCTTGATATAATTAAAACAGTTAAAGATAATTTTAAAATTCCAGTGTTAGCTTACCAAGTATCTGGAGAATACAGTCTTCTTAATAATAGTATCAAAAAAGGCTTAATAGATAAAAACTCTGTTTTAGAGAGTTTGATTGCATTTAAAAGAGCTGGTGCAAGTGCAATAGTAAGTTACTACGCTGATAGAATAAATAATCTAATCAAATAAATCATTTTAAAAGATTAACAAAATGAGTTCTAGAACTTGGTAAGTTTAGATTGTTTGGTTTTAAAATACTTTTTTCAAGGTAATCAGTGACCAGTCGCAAGCCTTTAAGTAAATTTTTTAAATCAACAGTTTTATAATTTTCCTCTATTAAAAAATTTGGAATAATTTTTTTTTCAGTTGACGATTTAACAAAATAATTAATTTTGTCATCTATTACTTCTTTTTCAACCATATTTTTTAATTCAAGATCATACCCAAGTAATTTAAGTAATTCCAATTCCCAAAAAATATACTCTTGTATCCAATTGTCAGTGGTTAGTATTTCAAAAAATCTGTCTATTAAAATAAATATTTTTTTATTAGATTGAGCTTCAGCTGTAAGGAGCTTTATCAAATGCATAGCAGAAGAGATGCAAGATAATTTTTGATTCTCGTCAAAGTAAAGTGGAGTTAATGCTTTTAAAATTTCTATTTTGAAATACCCAATTCTGTTCAAACTTTTGGCATTATAGTTTACATAGATTTTGTTGCCTATTTGAAGATAATTCTTTATTTTTTTTGAAGTTCCACCAAATATTATTCCTGATATCTTTCCATGGTTTTCTGTAAAAACTTCAGCAATTATTGAGTTTTCACTATAGCGATTTTTAGAAATTAAATATGCACTATCATCCCAATTCATTTTTTTAGAGCACTTTCAAAACATAAAGCTGCAGCGTTTTGTTCTGCTTCTTTTTTAGAGGAACCTTGAGCTGTGAAAAAATTAGTATTTTTTAATTTAACAGAAATTTTAAACAATGGTTTATGTCGTGGGCCCGTATTAGATATCAATTTATATACAGGTAAAACTTTGAAGACTTTCAATGAGTGTTCTTGAAGTTTTGTCTTAGCATCAATTTGGGTTACTACACTTGCTGTGATATGCTCACTCCATAGGTTAAGGATAAATTTTTCAGTAAAATTTAAACCTTTATCAAGATAAATCGCTCCAATTAATGCCTCTAAGCAGTCTGCTACTACTTTGTCCTCTATTGAAATCTTTTTGTTTTTTGGGTTAAAAATTAAAATATATTTTTCTAATTCAATTTTTTTCGCAATTTCTAAACATTTTCTTTTATTAACTAATGATGCGAACTTTTTATCCAATATACCCTCTTTTTCTTCTGGATAAATTTCTAATAATTTTTTTGCAATAATCAGCCCTAAAACTCTGTCCCCTAGAAATTCAATTTTTTCATTATTTTCTTTTGAGTCATAACTTTTATGAGTTAAGCTTTTTATTAAGATTTTAGGATCTTTAAACTTAAGTTTTAATTTTTTTTCAAGATTAGTAGAGTTTATTTTCATTAATTTATTCTCTTAAAAAATCTATCAAATCTAATTGTTTTATGCCACTTCCAGAAAGAAAAAATACTACCAATTCTGAAATCAGATGAGAAAAAAATAAATTTAGCCTTACCTACTAAATTATCTTCATGAACATAGCCAACACTAGTTAAATATCTACTATCTTTAGAGCAATCTCTATTATCTCCTAAAAAAAAATAATGTTTTTTTGGAACTTTAAAAACATCAGAATTTTTAAAACTATAGTTTTTTAAATATACAGTATTATGGGTTTTTCCATTAGGAAGGTTTTCCTCAAATGTATTAACTTCAATTGCCTGCTTACCACAATAAATAATATCCGTTTTAGAAATTCTTGATTTTAATATCTGATTATTATTTAAAAATATATCACCACTAATAAATTGGATGGTATCTCCAGGCAAACCTATCAACCTTTTAATATAATCAGTTCTATTATCCGCTGGTGTTTTAAAAACTATCACATCACCAGTTTTTGGTGAATTTGAAAATACTCTACCTTTAATAATCGGAGGACTAAATGGAAAAGAATGATTGCTATATCCATATGAATATTTAGTAACAAAAAGTCTATCTCCAATTAACAAAGTTGGTTCCATTGAAGATGAAGGAATATAAAAAGGTTGAATAAAGAACGATCTTATAATTATAGCTATAACTAGAGCATAAAAAATTGTTTTGAAATTCTCGATTATGATATTTTTATTAATTTTCATTTTTTTTGTAAAATTACGTAAGCAATTGAATATTTTTTTTCATCTGAAATTGATAGGAAGAAATTAAAGGAAGATGTTTTAAATTTTTTTATGATAATTTTTTTTATTTTTTCATTAATTTTAAATGATGGTTTACCAAGTTTATCATTAACTATTGATATGTCTTTAAAATTAAGACTATTTCTAAAGCCGATTCCAATTGATTTGGCAAAAGCTTCTTTTGCGGCAAATCTTTTTGAGTAATAGTTTATTTTATCATTTTTTTTTTTTGCAATTAAGATTTCAGAGTTAGAAAATATACGTTTAATAAAAGGCTTATTTTTTAATGATTTTGCAATTCTGGCATTTTCAATAATATCAACTCCTATGCCTAATATTTTCATGTCTAAGTGTTTGATATTTTCTTAAATTTTTTAATCGTATTTTTTAGGCCATACACTATGGATTCACCTATAATGAAATGGCCAATATTAAATTCTTTAATTTCATTAAGTTTGGATAAAACTGTAGTTGTTTTATAATCAAGTCCATGTCCAGCATGAACTTCAAGACCAATTTTTTTTGCCACTACACAGCATTTTTTTATTTTTTTATATTCATGTGTGTAATTTTTTTTACTCTTAATTAAATTTGAAATTTTTCCTGTATGTAGCTCTATACAATCAGCATCTAGTTTTTTAGCAATTTGAATATCTTTTAAATTAGGTTCAATAAATAAACTAGTTCTAATTTTCTTTTTTTTAAATTTTTTAATAATTTTTCCAATTTTATTCAAGTTTTTTGATAAATTTAAACCACCCTCTGTAGTAATTTCGTTTCTTTTTTCAGGAACTATACAAATAAAATTGGGTTTGTTTTTTAAAGCTACCTTTAACACATCGTCATTTAAAGAGATTTCTAAATTAGTTATAATTTTTTTATTTTTACAAATCTCAATTACATCTAAATCTCTTATATGTCTTCTATCTTCTCTTAAATGTATGGTAATAGAGTGGGCTCCACATTCCATAACATATTTTGCAATACTAGCTGGATCAGGGTGTGATGAACCTCTTACATTTCTAACTGTTGCGATGTGGTCAATATTAACACCTAGTCTTTTCATTTTATAAATCTACTTCCAGGTACTGTAATAGGTGTGTTTTTAAGTATTTCAGGAAGATTGTTTTTCTTAAATGTAGAAACCTTTATTTTCAAATGTGAGATAATTTTTTTTTTTATCTTTAAGGTTTTTTTGTTTGATCTATCTATGATCGATGCAAAACCTACAAGCTTAGCTCCTGCATTTGTAATTAATTTTACACATTCTAAGCTTGATTTACCCGTTGTTATAACGTCTTCAATAATAATAACTTTGGATTCCTTTTTAATATGAAAGCCTCTTCTTAATTTAAATTTACCATCAATCCTTTCACAAAATATAGTCTCTTTTTTTAATAACTTACCAATTTCATATCCAATGATAATACCTCCCATTGCTGGAGCTAAAATCAAATCTATAGACTTAAAATTTTTTTTAATTTTCTTAGCTAGGGAAGAGCAAATATCTTTTGCTAAATATGGAAAGCTTAATAATTTTGCACACTGGATATACTTTGGGGAGTGTAAGCCAGATGAGAGAACAAAATGACCCTCTAAAAGTGCGTTAGTTTTTTTTAAAATATTTAAAGATTTTTTGTGTGAAAGCATTGCGTTCCTTTAACCAGTTATCTTCATGTCTAATGATTTTAAATTTTATTTCTTTTTGTTTTAACTCACTAATGAAATTTGTAAAGTTTTTCAAGTCACGTATAATTAAATTAAATCTAAAATTAATATATTCTTTAGACTTTTCCTTCATTTCTACACTAGATATGTTTAAACTATGATTACCAAGTAAGGTTGTAACCTCCCCTAATTTTCCAGGTTTATCAGGTAAAGACATCCATAGCGTAGTATTATATTTTTTAATTCTTTGAGCTTTTTCTTCTCCTTTTTTATACCAATATTTTCTAATTGCCGATCTTGCTTTTCCAGTTTTTGTAATAGGTATCCAGTGCAAAGAAGGTGATTTATTTTTAGAGGTAATAATATCTACAACATCTCCATTATGAAGTAAACTTTGTAACTCACTAACATTGCCATTAACTTTACAAGCTATAGTGCTATTGCCAATTTTTGTGTGTACAGCGTATGCAAAATCAATTGGGGTTGCGTCCTTTGGAAGTTTTATTACTGAACCTTTTGGAGTGAAACAAAAAACATTTTCCTGAAACATTTGAAGTTTTGTGTATTCAAAAAAATGTTCAGGATTTTCATTTTTATCAATAATCTCAACTAAGTCAGCTAACCAATCATACTCTTTCCAGGTTAAAGAGCTAAATTTTTCAGAGGATTTATATTTCCAGTGTGAGGCTATGCCTCTTTCGGCAAATTCATGCATTTGCATAGTCCTAAGTTGTATTTCAATCGGTCTTCTATTTGGTCCTATAATTGAAGTATGTAATGATTGGTATTCATTAATTTTAGGAGATGAAATATAATCTTTAAATTTTCCTGGTATACAATTCCATTCTTTATGAAATATTCCAAGAGCTTTATAACAATCCTCAACGTTATCAAGAACGACTCTAAAACCGATAATATCTGAAATTTGTTCAAGAGAAATTCTTTTTTTTTGAACTTTTCTCCAAATTGAAAAAGGTGTTTTTTCTCGTCCAATAATTTCAGCTTTGAGATTCTGTTGATTTAACAATGCACTAAATTGATAAGAAATAGAATTAAAGCTATTAACTTTATCATCTTTTATTTCATCTAATCTTTTATTTATAAGCTCTCTAGCTTGGTTGTTTAGAACTTTAAATGATAAGTCTTCTAACTCATCTCTAATACTATGCATACCCATTCTATCAGCTAATGGTGCGTAAATCTCCATTGTCTCTTTTGCTATACGTTCTTTTTTTTCAATTTTACTAATAGCATCGATAGTTCTCATGTTATGAAGGCGATCGGCAAGCTTGACAAGTAAAACTCTTATGTCTTTTGAGGTTGCTAAAATTAATTTTCTAAAGTTTTCTGCTTTTGAGTTCGATGTAGCTTGATTTTCAAAAACAGAAATTTTAGTGACACCATCTACTAGATCTGCAACTTCTTGACCAAATTCATTTTTAATAGTTTCGTAAGTTGCGTGTGTATCTTCTATTGTGTCATGCAACAAACCTGTAGCTATTGTAGCACTATCTAATTTTAGATCGGTTAATATATTAGCTACAGCTATTGGATGATTTGAATATGGGTCTCCAGAATCACGTTTTTGATTTTCATGTGCTTTTACAGCAAAATCATAAGCTTTATTTAATTTTTCTGGATTTAAAAATTTATTATAAGATTTAACTTTTTTTATTAAATCTTGAGAATTAAGCATCAATAATTATAACATTAATTTATATTTTTTTAATAGATCTTAAGTCTTTAATTGGTAAAGAGTTTATTAAATTAACAATATTAATCTTAGATTTAGGGTGTTTCCATGATTTATCTATCTCAAAGAGAGGTAAAAGAACAAAATTTCTTTTAGACATTCTTGGGTGAGGCAATATTAAGTCAATCTTCTCTGAATTTAATATTTTTTTATCATAATCTATAATGTCAATATCACATGATCTAGGGGCATTCTTTGAAGATTTTTTTCTTCCTAATTTTTTTTCAATTAGATTACATATTTTTAATAAATCTAGTGGAGACAAATATGTTTTTATTTTAATAACAATATTAATAAATTTTGGATTTGATGTATTGGGCCAAGATTCTGACATAAAGTTACTTGAACTTTTTATAATTTGAATTTTATAATTTTGAAGTTCGAATTTTGCCATCATTATGTTTGCTATCTTGTTTCCAAGGTTTGAACCTATAGCCAGGTATGAAAACTTAGCTTGATTTTCTAATAAATCTTGCTTTATCACGGTTCCAATCTCTATTTTTTTTAGTTGCTCTTTTATCAAATTGTTTTTTTCCTTTTGCAACAGCAATTTCTATTTTAGCTTTACCTTTTTTAAAATACATCTTTGTTGGAACTAATGTAAAACCATCTCTTTGCATTTTTCCAATTAATTTATTAATTTCTTTTTTATTTAATAAAAGCTTTCTTTCATCCATTGGTCTATGGGTTGAATAACTTGCCTGTTTATAAGCAGCTATATGTGAATTAACTAAAACAATTTCCCCATTTTTTTCAACAGCATATGAGTCTGCAATATTAACTTTGCCCTCTCTTATTGATTTTATTTCTGAGCCCTTAAGAACTATGCCTGCTTCAATAAGATCTTCAAAAAAATAATTAAAGCTTGCTTTTCTATTTAAGCAAATTATTTTTAAACCAGGATTGGTTTTTTTTTTCATTAAAGTAAATTTGCTGACACTAAAGCTTTTCTAACAATTTCTTTTGTTGGCTCAGTAACTTTAACTAATGGTAGTCTTACAGCATCATCACATAATCCCAAAAGTTTTGCTGCATATTTAACTGGACTTGGGTTGCTTTCAACAAACATTGAGTTATTAACTGGTTGTAATATTTTATTTAATCTTTCAGCTTCTTTTTTTTCATTATCACCTTCTAATTTGCTGTATTTTTGAAAATTTGAACAAAGTTTAGGTGCTATATTAGCTGTTACACTGATAGCACCCACACCACCTCTTCTATTAAATTCTAAAGCATTATCATCGTTACCTGTAAGTTGAATAAAATCTTTACCCATTTTTTTCTTTTGCTGATCTACTCTATCCAAATCACCTGTTGCGTCTTTTACACCAATAATATTTTTTAATTCAAATAGTCTTGCCATTGTATCTACCGACATATCAATCACTGACCTTCCTGGAATATTGTATATTAAAATTGGTATACCACATTTATCATTAATGGATTTATAGTGTTGATATAAACCTTCTTGAGTGGGTTTGTTATAATATGGTGTTACAATTAAAGCTGCATTAGCTCCCACTTTTTCAGCGTGTGTAGTAAGTGATATAGCTTCCTCCGTTGAATTAGATCCAGTTCCAGCAATAACAGGGTTATTATCTTTACTTTCTTGTATACATAATTCAATTACTTTTTGATGTTCATCGTGGGTCAAAGTTGGTGACTCACCTGTGGTTCCTGCCGGTATCAAGGCATTTGTACCGTTGTTAATTTGAAAATGTATAAGCTTAATATAAGCTTCAATATCAAGCTTGTTATTTTTAAACGGGGTTAATAAAGCAACATTTGATCCTTTGAACATAAATACTTATAACATAGTTTAGAGATTCACTTAGTAAAATTTATGCTTAGAAATTTATTCTTTTTTACAAAAACGGTGTTAATAATTTTATTATTCTTAAGCAATTCATACGCAATAGAATTATCAATTATTCCTTTAAAAAAACCTATTTTAGATGAAAAAATAAAAGATCAAAAATTATCAGAAGGAATAATAAAACCTAAATCCAAACCTATTAAAAAAACTGAGGTAGCACAAATTAGAATAGTAGATAAAATAGCAAAAAAAATTGATTTTTTTATACCTAAAAGTAAACCGTTGGTTGTCAAAAAAAGTTCTACAACAATCAAGGTTTCTTCAAAATATTATAGTCAAAGAGACTTTAATATTGCTAAAAAATCTATTCAAGCCATAGAAAAAAGACAATGGAAAACTGCATTATCTTTATCAAAAAAAGCTAAAGACAAATCTATATATAATTTTATTCAATGGAGATATTTATTAACAACAGGCAATCAAGCAAGTTTTTATGATTATTGGTCTTTTATTAGACATAATAAAAATTATCCTAGAATTAATAGAATTAGATATCTAGCTGAACATAAATTATCTACTAATAAAATTTCGCCAAGAAAAATAATAGCCTGGTTTGGTCCTAACAAACCTTTTAGTGGATTTGGAAAATTAATCTTAGGTGAAAGCTTTATAAAAGTAGGAAATATTCAAAAAGGTATTTCTTTAATTAAAGATGGATGGATCACTGCAGATCTAAATAGATCTAATATGAAATTTTTTAGAAAAAAATATAGAAAATATTTAAATGCTTCTGATTATATTAAAAGAGCAGATTATTTGGCATGGGAAAATAAACACTGGGATTTAAAAAGAATGCTCAGATATTTACCTAAAGATTACGAGCTACTTTACACTGCTAGACAGATTTTAATGAGTAAATCTTATGGTGCTGATCAAGCTATTAAAAATGTTCCTGCAAAACTAAAAAATGATGCTGGATTAAACTATGATCGTCTTAAATGGAGAAGGAAAAGAGGACGGATAGATGCTTCATTAGAGATTATTTTTAAAACAAAAAATAGTAAAGATTATTTAGTTAGACCTGATAAATGGTGGACAGAAAGAGCGATTATAGCAAGAGCTCTTATATATAAAAAAAAATATGAGTTAGCTTATAAAGTTTCAAGTCAACATTCTCTTGATAAAGGGCCTGAATTTGCTGAAGCTGAATGGATGAGTGGGTGGATTGCTTTAAGTTTTTTAGATGACTCGATATTAGCAATAGATCATTTTAATAATTTTTATCAAAATGTTGGCTACCCTATAAGTTTATCTAGAGGAGCTTACTGGCTAGGAAGATCGTATGACAAAATAGGAGATAAAAAACAATCTCAACAATGGTACAAGGAAGCAACTAAGTATTTAACAACATATTATGGTCAATTAGCTCACTTAAAAATCAAACCTAATGAAAAATTTGAACTTGGAGAACAACAAAAAGTTGAAGATGAATATAGAAAATATTTCTATAAAAAAGATTTAGTTAAATTAATTCTTCTTTTGGATGAACTAAATAAAGATAAGTATACAAAAAATATTTTAAAGCATATTGCTAATGATAACATTGTTAGTGGTAGTGAAATTTTAGCCGCAGAACTTGCATCAAAAATATCTAGATATGATTTTGCAATACAAATTTCAAAATTAGCCTCATATGAAAAGAGATTTCACAATAATTTTAACTACCCAATAATAAGTACACCTAATTATGTTAATGGTCGTAAAATTCCTGAGACAGCATTTATACTTTCATTAATTAGACAAGAAAGTGAATTTGATATGACAGCTAACAGTCATGCAGGAGCACAAGGGTTAATGCAATTAATGCCTTACACTGCAAAACTAGTTTCTAAACAAGCAAAACTTCCTTATTCAAAATCAAAATTAACATCCGACCCTGAATACAATATTAACCTAGGATCACATTACATAGCTGGTTTAATTTTACAGTATGAAGGTGCCTATCCTTTTGCTACAGCGGCATACAATGCAGGTCCCAAAAGAGTTAAGTATTGGAAAAAAATAAATAAAAATCCACAAAAAAACCAAGTTGAT
>Ga0114997_10004005_pt1 | contig 11477 bp, 10 predicted proteins | sample ArcticOcean_MG_C_2_FD_87045 | JGI IMG/M metagenome (GOLD analysis project Ga0114997, IMG submission 87045) | Marine microbial communities from western Arctic Ocean - ArcticOcean_MG_CB4_136 | ecosystem: Environmental > Aquatic > Marine > Oceanic | place: Arctic Ocean: Canada Basin | collected... | reverse complement strand
TCCGATATTGACGAGGGTTTATGCAATACAAATCCATTAAATAATATCTTTTATCCATTTGATTATGATTTTGACGGCCTTTGTAATATTATTGATTTAGATGATGATAATGATGGTTGGTCCGATATTGACGAGGGTTTATGCAATACAAATCCATTAAATAATATCTTTTATCCATTTGATTATGATTTTGACGGCCTTTGTAATATTATTGATTTAGATGATGATAATGATGGTTGGTTCGATGAAGAAGATGCATTCCCCAATTATTCAGGTGAATGGATGGATGCGGATGGTGATGGGTATGGGGATAACTCTGACATATTCCCTAATGATGCAAGTGAATGGCTAGATACGGATGGTGATGGAATTGGTAATAATGAAGAAAGAAGGCAATTTATCAAATATATGTTTCTTTCAATAGTGATGTTTGGATTGTTTGTTTTAATAATAAAATTCAAACTATCCCTTTTAGCGATCTTAAATGATACTACCTCTTTTTTTAATCCTAAAGATACTGTTAGAAATTTTGAAACAATAAATGAAACTCATACTAATGCTAATTTTGGTTCTGTAAAAGATCAAATAGCGAACCTCATAGCTTGGGAGAAAACTCTTGGCTCGAATGCATTTGGGACACCAACAGATTTGGAATTAGAAATTCTTTATCCCTATATGCGTAAAAACCACACTAACCTATCGATAAAGCAAAAAGCAGATGAGATAGTATCATTTTCAGGTACAGATTTGGGAAAATATCTTTTAGAAACATTTTCTGTCAAAGATTCCGTACCAGATAATATGGATAAAGTACCACATGAAGGAATAAGGTTAGAGGATTTATTTTGAATATTTAGTCCAATGTGCGTATTTAATAAATGAGGGAGAGGTAAGCATGGCAATGAGATTATTCGGTGATATATTTTTTTTTTAATTAAATGTATGAATTAAATTAGAAAGTATGACGGAGTAACATAAATAAAAGGAGACTAATATAAATATGCCAACCAAAGCCGTTATACTGCCTGTAGGTAATTCCCCTGCGCATTGTTATAGGGTACTTAGATCACTTTTAGATGGAGGGGATTTCGATTTATTCATTCTCGCAGTAACCGAAGAAACCAAATTATCAGGCGAGTTGATTCAGAAAATAATTTCTTCAGATAATTTAATTGTGGAAGTTATTGATTATAAAATAATAAAAGATACTTATGATTCTTCGAATATTATCGAATGGAATATATTTGCAGGACCAGGGACTATGAAAATGTTTCTAGAAATTTTAGACCAAACAATATTATTAAATAACCAGCACCCAAGTCTCTGGTGCTATCATCATCAAAAAACAAAAAATGGGAATATTAAGCAAGAAACAGTGAAAATAATTTGTGTAAACGATAATCGAACTATTTCAGGATTTATTAATATTGTTAAAAAAAATACCGCCCTAAAATTATATGACGTTGATAATGATATATTCAGAACGTATGATAATCTAGAGTGGGTTGAGGGAATTGCAAAGTTCAGTTACGCTGTAAAAGTGCCCCAAGAAGCTATTGATTACAATAAGATAGAATGCAGGGATTATGAAAATCAAATAATTCATGAAGTAAATATACTACAAAGTAAGATTGGTAAACATAGTATAAATTTTAAAATGGAAAATTTACCAAATACTCCTGACTGGGCCGTTCTTCTGGCCAGAATAAACCAACATTATAAATTTAAAGGGAGGTACAGATTAAATGATAAAAATTAGAATTGTTACCGTCCTTGCACCTGGAAAATCCAGTCTACTGAAGACAACCGTCAGAAACTTTTTGAAAACAATAGAAAAGGCTGGAAATCCAATTGTCCCAGAAAAGTTACTAATTATGTATGATAAATCTGCATCTTCAGATGTAATTGATTTGCATCAAGACGAAGATTTTAAAAAATTAGATGTCGAAACTTTAGAAATCCCTGAAATTAACAATCTTTTCACTGAAGATTTTACGTATAAATTTAAAAATCATGATTGCATCATTCCTCCTCCATTGACATATCATATGTTATTTTTATTAAATTCATTTAATTCATCCTGGACGTTATCTAAGAATAAAATATTTATTTTTCACACAGAATCAGAAGGGACAATATCTACCCTTCGCGCATTTACTTTAGATAACATGTCTAGGAAATTAGATGCGTCTCCAAAAATTACTTTGAGAAGAGAGGGTAAAGATAATTTGAATAATTTAATAAAAGATGCAAGAGGAGTTCCTAAACCATTTCCAAATTACAATGAAAGGGCCATTAAAAGATTTATTGAATTTGAAAGTCACCCATTAAACGCAACCAAGATTAGGATTTTTTTAAATCAATTTTTACCCGAAAAAAGCGAGCCCCAAGATAAACCCGTATCAAATCTACAACAAGGAAATATTTTTGAAGAAATTGTTGCCATCTGGATAGATAACCATTCATCAATCACCGAGTGTTATTATAGTATTACTTGGAAAAATAAAACTGGTAGAAAAGGGACCATTAAAGAGGCACTAACAATTCGAGAAGAAGATACTATAGCCCTCTATGATGATAAATCTTCACCTAAATCTCCGCAGTATTTGCTTTACATAAGTACCAAAAGTAGTGCCGATAAGGCAACAGTAAAGAAAAAAACAGAACATGAAATTCAAAGGATGTTAGATCTCAAACTACCTTTTGTTTTCCCAAGTGAACGAGTACGTAAAATTTTGGTTGTTTCAACTACAGCTTTACAAACAATTACTACGCAGACTCCAGGATTGATTGTCACAAATCTAGCTAATTTACATGATGAGATTTCAAATTTATAATTATTTTTAGAATCATTTATGATATAAAAGATCAGACACAACAAACGACCATAAATAAGGAGAGATAAAAAATGTCCAAAAATGAAAATACAAAGAGTATGACTCAGAGCATTTACGCTCTAAAAGAACTGTATGACAACGAACCTGTAGTATTTATAGGCGGTATACCACTTAATACTCCAAGAGATGAATAATAAATTATAATTCATATATGATATAAAAGATCAGACACAACAAATGACCATAAATAAGGAGAGATAAAAAATGTCCAAAAATAAAAACGCAAAGAGTATGACCCAGAGCATTTACGCTCTGAAAAAACTGTATGGCGACAAACCTGTAGTATTCATAGGCGGTATACCACTTAATACTCCAAGAGATGAATAATAAATATAAAAAGAAGGAATACTTATGGTAAAATTACTAGTTACATCGGATTGGCAACTAGATATGCTAGGCGGTAATTTGAATCCAAGTGCTAGAGATTACCTCAAAGAAGTCAGAATATCAACAGTCGAAGAAATTTTAAAAATAGCAAAGGAAGAAAAAGTAGATGCAATTTTAGCTGCTGGTGATTTGTTTGAATATTCGAAACCTACACCTAAAACTATTGAAGATGTAGCTAAAATCTTACAAAGATACCGTAGCATCCCAATTCATGCCATCCCAGGAAATCATGATCTCTGGGGCTCAAATTCTGTATGGAATACTCCTGAATTCAAAGCAATTAAACATTTTAACTTACATAAGGAACAAAAATGTATAGAAATATCGAAAAATACTTTTTTGTATTGTATACCTGTATTAAGTAAATTCTCTACTCAGCCACAAGATGAATTATTGGAAGATGTAAACAAAAAAGATGGCATACATATTGTAATGGCCCATGCTCATGACGTTTCTTATATGGATTTTAGCTCCCATGAAGATGATTGTAAACTTCCTATAAATTCTACTAAAGTGAGGAACAAAGGGTATGATCTAGTGGTTATGGGGCATTGGCATTCATGGCTAGAAATTGAAGAAAATAGGGTCCTTTATACAGGAACTCATGAGAAAACTAAATTTGGAGAAAAAGATGCAGGATATATTGCCATAATTGATATTCAAGACGCACATTCTCAACCCAATATCATTAAGAAAAAAGTCGGACAAATTGAATGGAGCATAGAAGATTTTGATTGTACTGGTAAACAATTTCCTGAAGAATTAATTGAATTTACTCGAGGTATCTCTGAAGATGTAGACTTTCTAAAGATAAAATTAACAGGGGAAGTTCCTATTGAGGATAAGGCGAATGGAATCTTGCAAGCAAAACAGGCTTGTGCAACTTTTGTCAGGCATTTAAATATAGATGATAAAGATCTAAAAACATCAATTGATATTGATAAAATGACCAAAAATGTAGATTTACCAATTGGGCTCAAAGAAATCCAAGCAGCCATTCTTTCAGAATTAAATGCATCAGATAATACAGAATTAAGTAAAAAACTACTTGGTGAATTAGAAGTACTTTATCGTGCTTGTAGAGAGATGGGAATCATAGGAGGGAGCAAATAATATGCCAGTAGCAATTAATTTACACAACATTATTGTTTCCGGATGGAAAGGAATTGATTCTAGACCGGTAAATATCGACTTCAATGGAGAGTCATGGCTGATACATGGAGATAATGAGGTAGGGAAATCTTCAATTTTTTCCGCCTTGCGTACTGCTCTTTTCGAAAGAACCGATGTAAGATCGGCTTATGCAGATAATTGGGTAAATAATCGATGCGCTTCTGCAGATATAGAAGTTGAATTATATATCGATGGAGAACCTTATACAATTTTCAAAACTAGAAGTGCATCAAAAAAAGGAAATACAATACTTTATCAAGGATTTGATGAGAATGGAAGAAAGCAAATTTCTAATGGAGTTGATGCAGTCAATGATATTTTAGAACTAATTGGTGCAAAATCTCGCACCGGTGCTGGTTCTAGGGGAGATGAATTGCCTCAAAATTGGGGGATATTGGCTTGGCTAATGGCGCCACAAGGCATGGACTCAGTCTCGCCTGCAAGAGAACATGGCACTCATACTATTGGTCTAGAAAAATCTGTAAGTGAAGAAATGACAAAAATTGAAGAATATCTATCAAAATCACTATTTGAAGAAATATCAGATAAAACTGGGAAACCAACGTCTAATGGAGATTTAAAACAAACTATTGATTCTTTAGCAACCGCTAAAAGTGAATTAGATGAAATACTTAGCGATCGAATAAAATATACTGAAGTAATTCAAGAAATTGTAAGAATAAAAAACAATATTGATGTTTCTAGTGATAAACTATCAGAGGCCGAAATTAATTTAATAAATTTACAGGATTTTAAAATAGATATCAAAGACAAAGAAACAGAAATAGCCACCTTGAAAGGAAAGAAAGATGTCAAAAATACGGAAATTGAAAATGCACGTGAAAAGATAGAAAATCTAAAAAATATTGATGATGAACTAAATAAAAGAATGAAAGAATTAACAAATATTAAGAAAAATATCGGCGTAAAGGTAGATGAGAAAAACAAAAAAATAGATTTAATCAATATCCTTAAAATTAGATATGAAAAATTGACACAATCCAACCAAGAAATACAAGATGATATTATCTCAATGCAAAAAACAATTACAAGTGCGACATTCAATTCCCAAATTAAGAATCTAAAAGAAAAAGTTAAAAAATTAAATGAAATAGAAACAGAAATTAATATTCTCAAAGATTCTGGTGCAATATTTGAAAGTTTACAACTTGAAGAGATGCAGGATATTGTAAATAAATTGGATCGAGCAGAGGCTATGATTGCTCAATTATCAAATTCCCTGGGCGTCTCAGTCACATCCGATGGGCCTTCTAAGATTAAATGGAATATTGATGGATTGGAGATTAAAGGGCAAAAGAACATGAAATTCGCTCAAAAAATGGACATCATAGGTAAAGATTTCAAAATATTTCTAAATAGGGACTTGGGAGAAAATGGAAATTGGGTTCAAGATAGGTTAGAATGTTCTACTTTCTTGGAAAAATATGATTTAAATAACTCTGATGAGCTTAGAAAAAAGGTCGAAAAAGAGACCAAAAGAAATACTCGCCTAAATAAATTAGATTATCAAAAAAAATTAGTTGGAGATATTAAGTTAATTAAAGCAGAATTAAAAAATTTATCTAAATTAAATTCTAATAAAATAGAAGAATTTACAAGCATAGAAATCCTTACTAAGAAACTGAAAAAACTTGAAAACGAAAAAGAGAAAAATTTGATAGAAGTAAATAAATTAAAAATACAAATCGATCCACTAGAACTCGAAAATAAAAGAAATGTTGAAGCATTACAATCATTAAGAGCTAAAGAAAACGCAGAGGATAAACTTACAGAGAATTGTGCCAAGAGAAGGGATGACGAAATCGGTGAAAATGGCACTATGAATAACAGAAAGAAGTTATTAAAAGATTTAGAAAAGGGTCTCAAAGAATTAAATAAATCCTTAGATTATATTGTAAAATTAAAGAATACTGAAGTAGGTGCACAAGATGATGCCCTTAAACAGGCTAAAAGGGTAAAGAAGGGAATTGAGAATGATTTGATGCTATTGAATGCTGATTTAATGACTCGAAACAGAGAAGAAGAAGAATTGGGTAACGCAAATATCCAACAAGCCACCGAAAGCGCACAAATAAAATTTGAAAATAAGAAAAAAGAACTAGAAAATATCAAATATAGAGTAGATTCAGAATCACGTTTAGTAAAAAGATTTCAAGATTCATTAACAAATGCTACAGAATTAGAAATAGCACCTATCAAAAATCAAGTCGAGACATGGCTGGCACAAGTTACTCAAGGAATGTGGACAGAAATAGAAATGGATTCAAAATTAAATGTGACCAAACTATCAGGCCCAAATAGAACAATTGATGGTGAGGATTTATCTAGTGGAGGTTTGAGACAAACTATTCATGCTTTGATTAGACTTTCAGTTGCGTGCAAAGTGTATGATGATAGAAAAATGCATGTTAAGAATTTACCTTCAGTATCACTTATTATGGATGAATCTCAAGGCTTTGTAGATCAAAATAGGACACTTCGTCTATCAAGGATATTCAATCAGGAAATTGCTGCTGGTAGAGTTCAAGTGATCGCGATTTCTCATAGAAAAGAAGAATTTCAATCATTAAATGCAATTAATTATGACGTAGGAAGAAGGCTAAAATCTGATTACAGAGATGTATAAGTTAAAGATAATTTATTATATATTTTGGAATATTCTCACCATATATGTTTGTAGATTTATTACACAACATATGTATATTATTGTTAAGAAGGTACAGGAATAAAGGTAATCATATGTCTACTAAATATTGTAATAGCTGCGAAGATGATGCAACTTGTCCTAATTTTCATGCATATATTATTGAATTAGATCGTAGCGTTCTCGACGAGACAAATTTTCCTTATGAAGGCGAGCTCCCATTAGACAAGAAAGTATTCTATGTGGGCCAAACTAATCACTCAGTAGAATGCAGATATTTTCAACACACAGCGCATCGGTCAGAAGATAATCAATATGATTGTACTTGTAATCTAGGGGTGAATCCAAATAATAAAATTGTTCGAAGATCATTTCCAAAAAGAGTAACATATGTAAATAGAAAAAGAGATAATATGTTATTTGCAAAGGAACTTTTCGCTCCCAATTTATTTAATCTAAATTATAACAATCCAACCGTAATCAAAGCCCTTCCAGGGTCTGGTTTGACATATATTGGAAGTGCAAAAGATGAGTCCAAAAAATCAGAAGAAATTGAAACAGCAATCGGCGAACAACTAAGATCGATGGGTCACGCTGTATATTGGAATTAGAATTATTAGATGAGAGTGATTTAAAATGGGCGGTAAATGTTTCTTCTTATCTCCCAATAATAGCGGTATTATGAATAAATTTATTGCCCCTTCTTGTACCGACAACTTTCAAATAATTTCATCTAGATTTAAGAGCTTGGGATATGAATGGCATAGTGTCGAACAGGCATTCCAAGCGCTTAAATTTCCTAGAGACTCTATTGGACGTATGGAGATTTTGAATACCATTCCAGAAAAATTGGAGAGGGATGAGAATTATGGAATGAGAGTATGGCAACTTGGTAGTAAAAGGCCACCAAATTTCCCAAATTGGGTGATGAGGAGTGACTGGGAGTTAGAAAAAGTGAAGGTGATGTATATCCTAAACTTATCGAAATATGCCTCTAATGAAATATTAAGAAAGAATCTGATAGAAATCACCGGTGATTACGATATATTAGGTCAGTACAGCACTCCATCTAATCGTCATGGCAAAAATTGGAAATTTTGGAATGAAAATATACAAATGACTATCAGAAAAGAAATATCAACAGGAAAAGAATTGTATGAAGTGATTGAAAAAGTCATGGGAAAAATGTCAGGCCTAGATGTAGAGAATATGTTAATTAAGATGGGGTTTGATAATGAGAACTAGTAAGAGCGACCCTCTGAAAATAGCCGAAATCGAGATAGGAGAAAACAAAGTTGGACTTAGCCTATGTCCAGGCAAACATCAGACACACCCTCAGTATGGAGATGCATGGCATAGGAACCTTGACATTGACCTAATAAAAATAAAAAATAATGGTTATGACACAGTATTGACACTTATTGAAGATCATGAAATGCAAAGACTCAGAGTAAAGGAATTACGCAGAGGGCGTGTAGAGTATTATGGAATGAGTTGGATATGGGCGCCAATAACTGACCAAGGAGTTCCGGAGAATATAATATATTCACAGATTGAACAGGGTCTAGAAACCATCACTTCTGGAAAGTCATTATTCATACATTGTATGGGGGGCTTGGGTCGTGCGGGGTTGATTACTGCATGGATTCTCACACATTTCGGAAGAACTGCAGAAGATGCGATTAGAGAAGTTAGGACTGTACGCCCGGGAGCCATAGAGAATATTGCACAAGAACAATGGGTCATGGAGAATTCTGAGAAAAATCTAATTTAGGGATATGTGCAATCTCTTTCTTTAGGTCACAAATCATTCAGTATAGATTACTTCTTTGTCATGTATCCTTTTTGGAGGATTTGTATAATTCCACTCAATCAAATTTTGCGCATCTCTCAAAGTTACAATATAATCTTCTTTCTTAGCATCTTTTGCATGGTCCCAAGAACCTGCTATTTTCTTCATTTTGTTACGTATTTCACTCGGAGGGGCTTCTAAATTATTTAGTGATTGCATATATTGGGTATATCCACGCCCCTTTCTTTCAGCAGAGGGATTAAGACTCCTAAGTCTCCTTTTCAGCATCTGCTCTGTAGTAGTCCTAGTAGAAACAATACCCATCCAAAAGCTGGGGGATTCCCACATATCTTCGAATTTATCATCAATTTGTTCTAGCTCATCTCTATATTTCTCAATCGATTCCTTGATAGCTTGAATATCTTCTCCAATAATGTCAATTAACCGCTTCCCTCTATTGCCAGAGTCTTCCTCGGACATTCCTATGCCATTTTTTATTTCTCCATAAAACTCTTTAATTGTTCCAAATCTAACTTCCTGAATTTTTGGTTTTGTAAATATGCTTTGGGAGTATTTGTACATGGCAAACAATATGATTACAATCACTATGGAAAAAAATACATTTGTATTAGTTGAAAATCCGTCAGTAAGTGGGTCAAAAATGGATCTCCATAAAAATGCAATAAACCATAGAATGCCAAGTTCTCCATATCTAGTACAATCATCAAAAAGAAGTACTCCACCTTTATGTTCGATTTTTATTTCATCCGGACTTAAGTATTTAAATTCATTAAATATGGATATTAAACTAACAACCAGCCATAAAAAAACTGGGAAAAATATTACATAGAACTCGAAATCACTATCTTTTCCGCCTATAAAATAACAGTCTTCAATACTAATGCCTTCACTTACACAACCATTGATAAATACATCTATACCCCAATAAAAAGGAGTAAGAAACATCATAATTATACTTAAAACAAATAGTAGGTATACCAAATTTCTGAATATCTTACCAATTGCTCTCTCTGTATATTTTGCATAATGAATATCTTTAATTCTTAGTAGCCTGAAAAGTCTAGTCAGCCCTTTATGTTCATGTTCTACTATTTTACAAATCCAACCATCTTTTGTTAGTACCCATTTCTGATTCTTTTCATCTCTGTAGCCTAGGGTGGCAAATTCGTTGGAGAGCAGAAGATCGTCTCTCACGTGTCTCGCGCACTTTGTTTAGACAAGAGTGTTTTGTAATATGATATATAGAAAATAATAAAATAGCATAGAATTATATCTGAATGTTAATTCAAATATCAATGATAATTAGATTTGATATATCTTAACATTGGAGTTAGCCAATCATTCTTCTTCATTTAAGTCAGATAAGTCCCAAGGTACATCTGGATTTATAAAATCATTTTTAATAAACCATTCATCAAGTGGAATTCCAATTTTTAATTTTAATTTAATACTTCCTTTATACAATCTCTCTGCTTCATTTAAATCCCCTCTGCTCCTAGAAATTTCTCCTAGATTATATAGTGAATTAGCTTCTCCTTCCCGATATCCAATCTCTCTCTTAATGGCTAGACTTTCTTTGTATAGGCCCTCTGCTTCTTCTAAATCTCCTCTGTTCCTAGAAATTTCTCCTAGATTATTTAGTGCTGCTGCTTCTCCTTTTCGATTTCCAATCTCTCTGTCAATGGCCAAACTTTCTTTCCATAACCTCTCTGCTTCTTCTAACTCTAATTTGTTAAACATAGAGATTCCTTTTGCAGAAATAAGTTTAGATTGTCGTTTTCTATACCCGCTATCTTCAACAATGGACAAATTTTCTTTGTATAGTCTCTCTGCTTCTTCTAAATCTCCTCTAGTATTTGCAATAATTTCCAGATTAAACAATAAATTTGATTCTCCTTTCCTGTACCCAATATCTTTAGCAATAGACAGGCCTTTTTTATATAATCTCTCTGCTTCTTCTAAATCTCCTCTAGTTTTTGCTATATTTCCTAGATTATTCAGTGAATTAGCTTCTCCTTGCCGATCTCCAATCTCTCTATTAATGGCCAGACTTTCTTTGTACAATCTTTCTGCTTCTTCTAAATCACCCCGATTAGCTGCGATAAGTCCTAAATTATTTAGTGAAGCCCCCTCTCCTTGTTGATATTCCATTTCTTTATAAATAAGTAAACTTCTTTCATATAGACTCTTTGCCTTTGCCAAATCATTTCTTTGGCGATAAATTTCTCCTAGATTATTTAGTGCATTAGCCTCTTGATTTCTATCTCCAATCTCTCTTCCAATGGTCAGACTTTCTTTATATAATCTCTCTGCTTCTTCTAAATATCCTCTGGCGCTAGAAATAGTTCCTAGACAATTTAGTGAGCTTGCTTCTCCTCGTCGGTCTTTTAGATTCTTAAATTTACGTAGTGCTTGCTTATAGTATCCCTCTGAAATTTCTAATTTTCCCCGCATACTTGCAGTATTTCCTAATCTAATAAGTTCCCAATTATCAAATTCAACTCCTTGACTTGTAGCAGCCTCTGCTACATTCAAAATCATC
>Ga0114997_10004002_pt1 | contig 11480 bp, 11 predicted proteins | sample ArcticOcean_MG_C_2_FD_87045 | JGI IMG/M metagenome (GOLD analysis project Ga0114997, IMG submission 87045) | Marine microbial communities from western Arctic Ocean - ArcticOcean_MG_CB4_136 | ecosystem: Environmental > Aquatic > Marine > Oceanic | place: Arctic Ocean: Canada Basin | collected... | reverse complement strand
CCGGGAATAAATATGAAAATACCAAGTTTAACTATCCAACAATTATTAGAAGCAGGAGTCCATTTAGGTCACAAGACTTTAAGATGGAACCCAAAAATGAAAAAGTACATTTTTGGAAAAAGAGATTCAATTCACATTATTGATTTAACTCAAACATTAGAATTAACAAACGTAGCTTTAGAAAAAGTTTACAATACAATTGCTAATAACGGCAAAATTCTTTTTGTATCAACTAAAAAACAAGCATCGGAAGCTATTGCAGAGGTTGCAAAAGAAACAGGACAATTTTTTGTAAATTATAGATGGTTAGGTGGAATGCTTACGAACTGGGGAACTATTTCTGGCTCTATCAAAAAAATGAAAAAATATGAGGCTGATTTAGTATCTGAAAACAGAGGGTTTACAAAAAAAGAACTTCTTAAAATGAGTGTTAAAAAAGATAAACTTGAAAGATCGCTTGGTGGAATTGCAGAAATGAAAAAAATCCCTGACTTAGTATTTATTATTGATACAAATTATGAGTCTTTAGCTATCGCAGAATCCTCGAAATTGGGTATACCAATTATTGCCATTTTAGATAGTAACTCTAATCCTGATGGAATAGAATTTCCAATTCCTGGTAATGATGATGCTAGAAGAGCAATAGATCTTTATTGTAATTTAGTAAAAGAAACTATTGAAAATGCTAAAAAAGCAGAACCAATTAAGACTCAAGAAAAACCAGATGTTGAAAGCATTAAATCTACACCTAAAGAAAAATCTACTAAGACTGTTCAGGAATTAGATAGAGAAAAATTAGATGTTAAATTTTCAAAAAAAGAAAAAAAAAAGCTTAATTAATATGAGTGATATTGAAAAAGTAAAACAACTTAGAGAAGCTACGGGTGCTGGTTTTAAGGATTGCAACTTGGCTGTTAAAGAGTCTGATGGCGATTTAGATAAAGCAGTAGAAATTTTAAGAATTAAAGGGATTTCTAAAGCTTCTAAAAAAATGTCTAGAGATGCAAAAGAGGGTGTTATAGCAACCTCAGGTGATGAAAATAAGATTTCTGTAATTGAAGTTAACTGTGAAACAGATTTTGTTGCTAAAAATGATGACTTTGTTTCTTTCGCCAAAGAATTGAGTGAATTAAATAACAAAAATGACTCTGACCTAGAAAAATTGAATAAATCAAATATGTCAAACGGTGAATCGGTCGAAGTTAACCTTGTTTCATTAATTGCAAAAATGGGTGAAAAAATAACGGTCGGTAAAACAAAAACATTTAATCAATCAGGCACTAAAAATTTTAACTACTTACACACTGTGGTTAAAGACAATTTATCTAAATTATCGGTCATAACCTCTCTTGAGACAACTGATAGCTCCGATTCAGTTAAAGCCTTTGGTAAACAGCTTTCAATGCATATTGCTGCATCTAATCCTTTAGCCTTAAGCTCAGATTTAATTGACAAAGATATTCTTCAAAAAGAACAAGATCTTATATCAGAAGAATTAAAAAATTCTGGTAAAACCCAAGAGATTGCGCAGAAAATAAGCTTAGGCAAAATGAATAAATTTAAGGAAGATAATGCACTATTAACACAAGCATGGGTGATGGAACCAAAAAAAAAGGTGCAAGATATAGTAAAAGATCTTAATATATCTGATTTAAGGATTTCAAATTTCTACAGAATAAAAATTGGTGAATAAATGTTTAACGATAAAACGTACAACCAAAAAATGGATAAAACCATTGAGGTTTTTACAAAAGAACTAACGTCATTAAGAACGGGCAGAGCAAATGCATCTATGCTTGACTTAGTTAAGGTTGATGTTTACGGACAGGCAATGCCTCTAAATCAAGTTTCCAGCATAACAACACCAGATGCAAGAACAATAAATATCCAAGTTTGGGATATGAACAATGTACCATTAGTAGACTCTGCAATCAAAAAATCAGAACTTGGTTTAAATCCACTAATAGACGGCCAGCTAATTAGATTACCTGTTCCAGATTTGAATGAAGAGAGAAGAACTGAAATTAAAAAAGTAATAAAGTCTATGGGAGAGAAGTGTAAAGTTTCTATTAGAAACATCAGAAGAGAAGCTAATGATGACTTAAAAAATTTACTAAAAAATAAAGAAATTAGTGAAGATGATGAAAAAAAATTTGAAAAAACTGTTCAAAATTTTACAGACGATCATATTAAAATGATAGATCAAAAAGTTGAAACCAAAGAAAAAGAAATTATGACAATATGAACCCAATTAAACATGTTGCTATCATTATGGATGGAAACGGAAGGTGGGGAATTAAAAACAAAGGTTCACGAAACTCAGGACATAGAGCTGGTATAAAAACTGTTGAAACAATAATTAAAGAAACTATAAAACAAGATATCAGTTTTTTAACACTCTATACATTTTCTACTGAAAATTGGAAAAGACCAAAAAAAGAAATTTCATTTTTATTTACATTGTTAGAAAATTTTTTATCATTGAAAATACATAAATTAATTAAAAATAAAGTAAGATTAAAAATCATAGGAAGTAAAAAAAAATTTAATATTAAATTAAAAAAACTACTAAATGAGTCTGAAAAAAAAACTAGGCATAATCAAAAATTACAAATTAACCTAGCATTAAACTATGGTTCAAAAGAAGAATTGTTAAATGCAATGAAATTAGTTATTAAAAATAAAGAAAAAATCTCTGAAAAAAATATTGAAAATAATCTCTATACAAAGGGTATACCTAATCCTGATTTACTTATAAGAACTGGAAATACTAAAAGACTAAGTAATTTTCTATTATGGCAAGCAGCTTATACAGAAATTTTTTTTGAGAAGAAGCTCTGGCCTGATTTTAAGAAAAACGATTATAAAAAAATTTTAAATAAATTTAAATTATTACAAAGAAACTTCGGATCTATTTAATGTCTTCAGAATTAAAAAAAAGAATAATTACATCCATAATTTTAATCACCATCCTCATACTTATGTATTTTTATTCTTATATTTTAGTTATTAGCCTAATAATCATTGCTTTGATTTCATGGGTAGAATTTTATGGATTGATTACAAAAATTTTTTTAAAGAAAAAAATATTAAGATTTATATTTAAATTTATCTCATTAATGTATTTATCATTACTTGTTGTGACTATACTTTATACGATATCAAATAATCCTGACTTAAAAATACTCTTTGTATACTCAATTTTAGTGGCAATCTTTTCAGATATTGGTGGGTTAATATTTGGTAAGTTTTTTAAAGGAAAAAAATTAACAAAAATAAGCCCCAAAAAAACAATATCAGGTTCAGTAGGCTCTTTTATTTTTTCATTCCTGTTAATACCCTTTTTTTACGATTTACTTGTTGAGCATGAAATTTTAAAATTATTTTTAATTACAGCGCTTATTTCGATAGCAACACAACTAGGTGATTTATTTATTTCTCTTATAAAACGTAAGGCTAAAGTTAAAAATACTAGTGACTTATTACCTGGTCATGGGGGTATTCTTGATAGAGTTGATGGTATAATTTTTGCTATACCAATCGGATATTTATTACTTAACTACTTTTAGCAATGAAAAAAAAAATAACTATTTTAGGCTCTACAGGATCAATTGGAAAATCACTTATCAACATTCTAAAAAAGGATATAAATAATTTTGAAATAACACTTTTGACTGCAAATAAAAATATTAATGAACTATTAAAACAAATTAAAATTTTTAAAGTTAAAAATATAATTGTTACAAATTATATAGAATTTATAAAAATTAAAAAATATCTAAAAAATAATAAAATAAACATTTATAATAACTTTGATTCAATAAATAAAATTTTTATTAATAAAAAAAATGATTATACAATGAACGCGATTTCTGGTTTGGATGGCTTAGAACCAACCATTAAAATTATTAAATTTACAAAAAAAATTGCAATAGCAAACAAAGAGTCAATCATTTGTGGTTGGCCATTAATTCAAAAAGAATTATTAAAAAACAAAACAGAGTTTATACCAATTGATTCTGAGCATTTTTCAATTTATTCTTTATTAGGTAAGTCTAAAAATAAAGATATTGATAGTGTATACATTACAGCATCGGGTGGTCCTTTTTCTAAACTTCCATTAAGAAGTTTTAAATCAATATCAGTTAAATCTGCCCTAAAGCATCCAAACTGGAAAATGGGAAAAAAAATTACCATAGACTCAGCTACAATGATGAATAAAGTTTTTGAAGTTATTGAAGCAAAAAAAATATTTAATCTAGATTATAATAAAATTAAAATCTTAGTTCATTCAAAATCTTATGTACACGCTATTGTAAAATTTAAAAATGGTTTAACAAAAATATTAATTCATGATACAAATATGATAATCCCAATATTTAATTCATTATACCAAGATACTAAAAAAAAAATTGAATCTGAAGAATTAGATTTTTCGATTATTAATAACTTAAATTTTCAAAGTATTGATTTAAAAAAATTCCCTGTTGTGAGTATTCTAAATAAATTGCCCAATAATAATTCTCTTTTTGAAACAGTAATTGTTACTGCAAACGATTACTTAGTCAAAATGTTTTTAAATAATAAAATTAAATTTTTGGATATTTCTAAAATTATGTTAAAAATTCTCAAAAATAAAGAATTTCTAAGATATAAACGAATTAAACCCAAAAATATTGATGAAATTAACAAGTTAAGCAATTATGTAAGTTTAAAAATTAAGACAATGCATATATAAAACCTTATGTTTAAAAAAATTATCATAACAAAATTCATCATATTTTTTTTAGCTACCATTTCAATGGCTGAGATGATTACTGAAATAAAGGTTAGTGGTAATAAAAGGATTTCTAAAGAAACAATAATTGTCTTTGGTGATATTTCAAAAAATTCTAATTATAATCAAGACGACTTAAATGAAATTCTTAAAAAAATCTATGAAACTAATTTTTTCAAAGATGTAAACTTAGAAATAGTTAATTCTATCCTCAACATTGCTGTAGTTGAAAATCCAATTATTAATTCTGTTGAAATTAATGGCATTAAAAGTTCAAAACTAAATGAATTTATACTGGAAAAGATATCTTTAAAAGAAAGATCTTCTTTTATAGAATCAAAATCTTTAAATGATTTAAATTTTATTAGAAACGCTCTTAAATCTACTGGTTATTATTTTGCTAAAATTAAAACAAAATCTATTTTAAACGAAAAGCAAAACTCAATTAAAATTATTTACGATATAGATTTAGGTGCAAAAGCTACAATTAGTCAAATTCAATTTTTAGGTGATAAAAAGATTAAAGATAGAAAATTAAAAAACGTTATAACTTCTGAAGAATCTAAGTTTTGGAAAATTTTATCACAATCTGTTTATCTAAATTATGAAAGAATTGAATTGGATAAAAGACTGTTAACAAATTATTACAAAGATAATGGTTATTACAATGTCAATATTGAAAATTCATTTGTTGAATTTAACAATGATGGATCATTTAAACTAATTTTTAATATTAATTCTGGTAAAAAATTTAAGTTTAATGAGTTAAAATTAAAACTGGCAGACGAATATGAAAAAAAGTATTTCCTTAAAATAGAAAAACTGCTGAATAATTTGAAGGGAAAAGATTATTCGTTAAGCAAAATTGAAAAAGTTTTAAGACAGGTTGACAAAGTTGCTCTTTCTAAGGAATACGAATTTATTAACGCATCGCTATCTGAAGAAATTATTGACGGAGATAAATTGAATATTTCTATTACATTAGCTGATACTGATAAATTTTATGTTGAAAAAATTAATATCTTGGGAAATACTTATACAATTGAAGAGGTTGTTAGAAATACTCTTATTGTTGACGAGGGAGATGCTTATAATGAAATCTTATTTAATAAATCGATAAACAGGATTAAGGCAAAAAATATTTTTGGAAAAGTGGAAAGTGAGATCTTACCAGGATCTAATCCTAATTTTAAAATTATTAATGTTAATGTTGAAGAAAAGCCAACAGGAGAAATTTCCCTAGGCGCTGGTGTTGGAACTTCAGGAGCAACGTTTGGAGGAGGTATTAAAGAAAATAATTTTTTAGGAAAAGGAATTCAACTGGATACTAATTTTCAAGTTGCTGCAGATTCTCTTAAAGGATCATTTACACATGTTAAACCAAATTTTAACTACACTGATAACACTTTATATACATCGGTAAGAAGTACATCGTCTGATTATCTAAGTAAATTTGGATACAAAACCTCGAATATTGGATTATCTTTAGGAACGTCTTTTGAACAATATGAGAATTTATATTTTAAGCCCTCATTAGACGCAAATTTAGAAAAGTTAGAGACTACAAGTACCGCCTCAGATGCTAAAAAAAAACAAAAGGGCAGTTATTTTGATACTTATTTGAACTATTCATTTGATTATGATCAAACAAATAAAAGATATCAACCAGACGAAGGTTATAGAAATACTTTTTATCAAGAGCTCCCTTTAATTTCTGAAAATAAAGAAATAGTGAATTCTTATTCGACCACAAGATATCAAAAAATATCTAGTACTGTCACTAAACTTAGTTTTTTTGGAAAAGCTGTTAATTCACTTACAAATAAAGATGTAAGAGTATCAAAAAGATTATTTATACCACAAAGAAAACTAAGAGGCTTTGAATCTGGTAAAATTGGTCCAAAAGAAAATAGTGACTATATAGGTGGAAACTATGTTTCAGCAGTGAATTTTAGTGCGACTTTGCCAAAATTATTACCATCATTACAAAACACTGATGTTTCATTTTTTGTTGATGCAGCTAATGTTTGGGGTGTTGATTACAATTCTTCAGTTGATAAAAATAGTCAAATTAGAAGTGCTACAGGTGTAGCTGTTAGTATACTTTCACCAGTGGGTCCTTTAAGCTTTTCACTTTCTCAACCAATAACAAAAAGTTCTAGTGATACTACTGAAACTTTTAGATTTAATTTAGGAACAACTTTTTAATTTGAATGAAAAAAACTTTTAGATATATATATCTTATTATTATTTTGTTTTACTCCAATATGGCTTTATCTAGTGAAAGTTTTTACCATATTGATATTGATTTTGTATTGAATAATTCCTTAGCTGGTAAATCAATTATAAAACAATTAGAGAATAAAGATAAATCTAATAAAGATATATTCAAAAAAAATGAAACTGAATTAAAAAAAAAAGAAACTAAGCTTATATCTCAAAAAAGTATTTTAGAAAAAATAGAATTTAATGAAAAAGTCGCTTTATTTGCTAAAGAAGTTTCTATATATAAAAAAGAACGTGCTGATATTTTAAATAATTTTTCAAAAAAAAAAAATATAGCACAAAAAGAACTTCTTGAAAAATTAACAATTATTTTAGGTAAATATTCTGAAGAAAAATCTATATCTTATATTTTAAGTAGGCAAAATATTATTGTAGGAAAAAAAGAACTAGACCTCACTAATATAATTATTGAGATTTTAAATAAAGAAATTAAAACTATTAAATTAAATTAAAATATTTATGAGTGTGTCTTTAAGTAAAAAAGAAATAACTGATTTATTACCACATAGAGAGCCTATGTTGTTGATAGATGAGTTAATTAATATTAAAAAACTTTTTTCTGCTACTGCTATAGTAAATGTTAAGAAAGATAGTTTTTTTGTGCAAGGACATTTCCCAGGAAACCCTGTTATGCCAGGAGTTTTAATTGTAGAAGCCTTTGGACAAGCTGCTGCTGCATTAACTGCCCAAGGTATTGATAAGAAAACATATGAAAATAAACTTGTCTTCTTGATGGGGATTGAAAAAGCAAGATTTAGAAATCCGGTAATTCCAGACTGTAGGTTAGAGCTTAATATTGAAGCTATTAGATCTCATGGCAGAGTTTGGAAATACAAAGGTGAGGCATTAGTTGATGGTAAAAAAATGGCAGATGCTGTGTGGTCTGCAACTATAGTTGATAGAAAATAATTAGTAATAATTGTTGATAAGCAATTATATAAAACTTTGATAAATTCCTTATCAATGACAAATTCTTTTTTTACTAATCATGGACCTTTTAAAATTGAAAATTTATTAAATCTTAGTGGTATCGACAACACAAAAAATTTTATTAATGATAATATTATTGATATCAAAGATCTTGTTACTGCCGAAATTAATAACATTACTTTTTTTCACTCTAAAAAATATGAAAGCTTAGCTTTAAAAACAAAAGCAACTTACTGTATTACAACCAAAAATTTAAGTCACATTTTACCATCATCTTGCAAACCATTAGTAGTTGATAATGTTTTAATTGCTACTGCTAAAATTACAAAAACTTTTTATCCAGACGCTGTTAATGATAACTTTGATGAACAAGCTGATGATATTTTAAAAACACCTTTGATTAATAAAGTTAAGCATGGAAAAAATATATTAATTGGTAAGAATGTAACAATAGGTCAAAACTGTTTTATAGGTCATAATACAATTATTGAAAGCAATGTTGTTATCGGTGATAACTGCTCGATAGCTTCAAATGTTATTCTAAGGAATACAATTATTGGAAATAATGTGAAGATATTAGATGGATGTGTAATTGGTAAAAAGGGATTTGGCTTCTTTCCTGGTAAAGAAAAGAATTTTAGATATCCCCACATAGGATTGGTTATAATTGAAGATAATTGTGAAATTGGGTGTGGATCTACTATCGATAGAGGGTCACTATCAAATACAATAATTGGAAAAAACACTTACATAGATAACCAAGTTCATATAGCCCACAATAATAAGATTGGTAATAATTGTATAATTGCTGGACAAGTTGGATTTGCTGGAAGCTCAACTCTAGGCAATAATGTTATGATTGGTGGACAAGTTGGTATTTCTGGACATTTAAAAATTGGTAACAATATTCAAATAGGAGGTGGTAGTGGTGTAATTAAGAATATTCCAGATAATACTAAAGTTATGGGATATCCTGCGAAGAATTTAAAAAACTTTATTAAGGATAATAAATGATACATAAAACAGCAATTATTGATCCTAATGCTAAAATATCAAAAACGGTTGATATTGGACCTTATACAATTATAGGTCCCAATGTTGAAATTGATGATAATGCTGTAATACAATCGCATGTAAGCATTACTGGTCACACAATAATTGGCAAAAATAATAAAATTTATCCATTTGCCTCTATTGGTAATGACCCTCAAGACATGAAATATAAAGGAGAAAAAACAAAACTTATAATAGGAGATAATAATACAATAAGAGAATATTCAACAATTAATCCTGGAACCATACAAGGTGGGGGAGTAACAAAAGTAGGTAATAATAATTTGATTATGATTAGTGCACATATTGCTCATGATTGTGTTATTGGCAATAACGTTGTTATAGCTAACAGTGCGGCGATAGCAGGTCATGCAGAAATTGGTGATTATGTTGTTATTGGTGGTAATTGTGGTGTGCAACAATTTGCTAGAATAGGTAAAATGGCAATGATTGGTGGAATGACAGGAGTTTCAAGAGATGTCATACCTTACGGACTATCAACTGGTAATCGTAATTATTTAAATGGTATAAATGTTGTTGGATTAAGAAGAGGTAAGGTTTCTAATAAAGATATTATAGGTCTTACAGACGCTTATAAGGATATCTTTAAAACAGAAAATCTAAACGAAAATTTAAGTAGATTAAATGGGCATTTTAAAGAAAATAAATTAGTAAATGATGTGTTAGAGTTTATTAATAAAGATAAAAAAAGACCTATTTGTACACCTTATTTAAAATAAGATGATAGGATTATTTTTTGGCAGTACTGACTTTCCAAAATTAATTTTATCTAAAATTAAGAAAAATAAAAAAAAATATTTTATTATAGATTTAACAAAAATTAATGAGTTTAAAAAAAACAAAAATGCTCACTTCATTAGTATAGGACAGTTTGGTAAAATTTTATCTTTAATAAAAGAAAATAAATGTAATAAAGTTTTATTTGCAGGAAAAATTAATAAACCAAAAATTTCGTCACTGAAATTAGATTTAAAAGGTTTTTTTTATATACCAAGAATAATTAAAGCTTCTAAATTAGGTGATGCAGCAATATTAAAAGAGCTAATAAAAATTTTAGCAGAGCATAAAATTAAAGTGATTAAATCAAATTTTTTCAATCCAGAACTAACCTTACCAAAAGGAAATTATACAAAAATCAAACCCAATAAAACAGAATTAATAGAAATTATAAATGGTATTAGCTCACTAAATAAGTTGAATGCACACAATCATACTCAAGCCTTAGTAATTCGTAACAATTCTGTTATTGCAAAAGAAAATTCGAGGGGTACAAAAAAAATGCTTCAATCAATAATTAAAGCTAAAAATAACCAAGGTATATTAATTAAATTTCCAAAAAAAAAACAAGATCTAAGAACTGATTTACCAACAGTCGGACTTGATACGATTAAAGATTGTAAAAAAGCAAACTTAAAAGGCTTAGTATTAAAAGCCAATCAAAATATATTCTTAGATAAAGCAAAAAGTATAACTTTTGCTAATAAACATAAGATTTTTATAACAATAAAATGAAAAAAATATTTATCTTAACTGGTGAACCATCGGGCGATAAATTAGCATCAACAGTTATCTCTCAACTTAAAAACACCAACCCTAATATCGAATACTTATCTGTTGGAGGTTACCATCTCACATCACTAGGTATTAAATCTATTTTTGATTTAAAAGAAATTACCTTTATGGGGTTTACAAGCGTTTTGATAAATATATTTAAAATTAATAATAAAATTAACAAAACTGTAGATGAAATAATAAAATTTAATCCTGACATATTATTTAGTGTAGATAGCCCAGATTTTACCCTTAGGGTTGCTAAGAAAGTTAAAAATATTAACAAAAATATAAAAACAATTCATTATGTTGCACCGCAAGTGTGGATATGGCGTGAGAGTAGAATTAAAGATTTTAAAAAATTTGTTGATCATATGCTTTTATTATTTAATTTTGAAAAAAAATATTTTGATAAAGGGGATATTCTAAATACTTTTGTTGGTCATCCCTTACTAGAAACAAATAAAAGATCTAAAATTGATCTATCTTCATTAATTAATAAAGAAAAAAAAATAATATCTATTTTCGCAGGAAGCAGAAACTCTGAAACTAATGTTCTCTTACCAATTTTATGTGATTTTATTATATTGATGAATAAAAAATTTGATGATTTTATTTTTATTTTCCATGCTACAGATGAAAATAAAGAACTAATTGTCAATTTTATAAAAAAGGGTCCATTAAATAATATTCAAGTAATTTCAGATGAAAATATTAAATCTCAAATCTTATCTAACTCTGTTTTTGCTGTAGCAAAATCTGGCACTGTATCTCTTGAAATTTGTAATGCTAATATACCATCTATTATAATTTATAAAATTAATATGATTAATTATTGGATTATGAAAATTTTAGTAAAAGT
>Ga0114997_10004001_pt1 | contig 11480 bp, 6 predicted proteins | sample ArcticOcean_MG_C_2_FD_87045 | JGI IMG/M metagenome (GOLD analysis project Ga0114997, IMG submission 87045) | Marine microbial communities from western Arctic Ocean - ArcticOcean_MG_CB4_136 | ecosystem: Environmental > Aquatic > Marine > Oceanic | place: Arctic Ocean: Canada Basin | collected... | reverse complement strand
CACTTTTACCCTCGCTTTCTTTCTCTTTCACTTGCTCTTGAATAGCCTTTAAGAACGTGCGCAAGTCTGCAATCGGCGAGTTTGTCTCCGCTTTCAATCCAAACTGACCCAAATCCATCTGTCCAGTTTGCAACGCCTCCGAAAATCGTTCCAATTGCGATCTAAACTGCGGCGTTTGAATCAACTCTTCTAAGTCAGCCGTTTCTCTGTGCTCTTCCGGCAAATGGACCAACAAACGGTCGCGCACTTCCTTGTTTCTCAATATTTGGCCAACAATCTCCGGCTTTAAAACATCTCTTAAACTGCCACCATTCTGTTGCTGTTGTTGTTGTTGGAGCGGAGTCATCTCTCCAAAAGCTGGAACTCGAATTCCAGACATAGTGGCAGCCATCGCGGCGGCCATTTCAGACGCAGTTGCGCTCGTTCCTACCCCGCCTGGAAGAGTAGTCGCGTCTTTCTCCTTTTGCGGCGCTTTCGGCGCCGTGTTCGAAGCTCCCACGAATGGCGTCTCCATATCCATCTCTGCGTCATTCTTCTCATCACCTTCTTTCTGTTGTCCTGTTTGTTGTTCTTGTTCTCCGTTTTCTTGCTGTTCGCTTACGGGAGTATCTGGCGGCATTTGCGACGCCGCGATGGCATCTCGCAACTGTTGTTCAAAGTCTGGCTCATCCATCGGTTGATGACCTCCTCCTCCCATTCCTCCACCGTGCGTCGGTTCCGTTTGGTTCAACATCTCGTTCAGTTTCTGCAACAACTCCTTCTTCACATCCTCTTCCCCTTTCTCTTGGAACCAAAAGTACATATCTCTCGACGAGTCCTCGATGAACTTCAACGCGAAACAGTTTGGTTGTTTCATCATTTTGCTCAAACACTCTTGCGGAAATATGATGATATCCTCGCTCGGTTCAAAAGGCGTCGACGGGTTTCTCTCCCCGTATTGTAATCGAGTCAAAGAATCGATCCCTCGAACGACGCGTAACTTCCCTTTCGTCGGGTCTGGTTTCATTTTGTTTTCAACTTTATGTAATCGTCCGCATCGAATGACGCACAAGACTTCTTCCCCGTCCACGTCCATCCCGGTCTCTTCCGCGGACTGTTGGCCTCCCGCGTTGCCGAAGAAATTTGGCAACGCTTCCATGTTGGGTAGCGTACAAATGCGTTTGTCTTCTTCTTCTTTATGTGCGAGTTTTGCGACGACTGACGACGAGACTTGGACGTCGTTTCGTGCGCGGTAAATCTTTTTGAAAAGATCTCGCGTTCTCTTTTTCTTTTCTTGGACTTTTGAGAGAAAAAGAAAGAAACTTCCTTCATACTACTGTGTGAAGTGAAGACCAGGAAGTTCTCGCGCTTTGCGTGAAGGTATAATACACAACAGTTGCTCATCACTGTTTCCAGAAGGAGATGTTTCAAAATTTACGTATAGTTATCTGTAAAACATACAACTGTGCTAAAAGGACTAAGTTCTCTCTCTACTATTATATGAAGCTATATAAACACCAGTGCGCTTTCGCCGCCCGCCATCAGGAAGGAAGGAGCGCGACGAGAAGAGTATCGACAACCTGGTATCCATCATGAATGACGCAGGCAATAGAAACCCTCACAGCGACCGATTAGTTCACTTTATTGTGCTTCTTGCAGAACTTTTGGTTGCGGAGAAACTTCGGGTCCATGCCTTTCAAGGATTTCTTCGCGTGCTTCTTTGGCTTTTTGATGCCTAAAGTATTTTGAAAGGAGAGAAGGAGAAGAGAGACGAAAGTTAGTGGTGTCTTGGAGAAAGAAAAGGGTTAAAAAATGCAATAGAAAACGCGATGAAAGACACCCATGGAATGAGCAAACGTCAAATATAAAAACGCATTCACGCCCTATAGAACACGCATCATCCATCCGAGGCGAGATACTTCTCGTTTCCACTTCGAAAGCGCGTCTCTCAACCCGAAATCGCGGTTTCATTTAAGCGCTTAAATCTCCCTCTCGCAAAAATTCCGGTTCCGCGTATGTAAAATTGACCACCAAAAAGACGCTATGCGCGACGACGCGAAAAAGATTTCCACATTTTTAATCACGCACCGTTTCTGTGCGCTTTATACGACTGATTGTGCGCCGTGTGGTTCGTGGACTTGGCCATCTTGACTTTTCTATTCTCTCTTCTCTAAACGGTGATTCTTCTAAAGTGCCGATTTTTTTCTCTCTGTTCCTTTCTGTCAAACAGAGGAGAGGAGGACTGTCGTCAAAGAAAAACCAAAAAGTTAGGGCACAGACAGTTCAACAAAAACAGCGGCAAAAAGCAGCCGCACGACAAAAAATGGCAGAGAAAAACACAGATATGAAAGCTTTCACCATCAAAGGCGTCGACGCCGCCAACAAGAACAAAAACAGAGGAAGAAAAGACGACGCCGAAGAAGGAGTCTTAGGGGAGAAGAAAAAGAAGTGCGACCGCCGCCCGAATATATTCTCTCGTGTAAACTTCCTTGCGGTCATCGACCCGACGAAATTGAACGAACAACTCCGTCAAATTCAGGAGAAAATTCCAAAGCAATTCGTGGACAAAGAGACCGGGAAATTCAAGTTGCCCGATTTTAAAGCGGCTTTAGAGGAACTCAGAGAAGAGAGGCAGCACATGGAGTATCATCCCGATCGGAAGAGATTATCCTCGGTGGCGGATTTTTTCAAGTACACGGAAGAGGAAGGACTCAAATTCTTCGAAGAAGAAATAGACGTGACGCAAACTGGAAAAGTGACCTTGGACGATTTGAAGTTTGTCATGCGGAGAAGGAAACTGCCCAACTGGTACGCCAAGAAGTTCTTCGACCGAGCAAAACCGAGTTACTTCGCGAGGTCGTTGTCGTGGGAAGATTTCAAAGCGGTCATGAACGAACGCGAATCGAAAATGTTAAAAGCGTACAATTCGTTATCGGTTGGGAGATCGGGGATGCTGAGAGAAAACGACGTGAAACTATCCTTGGCAAAACTTGGGTTACCGGCGACGGATGAAAACGCGAAGGCTATGCTGCGACACATGGCGCTTAGCGGGAACCAGAAACTCATTTCCTACGGGCAATTTAGAAATTTTATGATGTTATTGCCTCAAGATGTGGTGGCTATGGATTCCGATCCATCCAAGGTGTGGTTTGAAGCCGCAACGATGGTAGAGTTTGCAAAACCTCAAGGTTCAGGAGGGACGTTTTCGATGGCGCTGAAAGCCGCATTGGCCGGAGGGTGCGCCTCGGCTATGTCCACGTCCACGTTACATCCGATAGATACGCTTAAAACGAGACTCCAAGCTACAGTTGGAAAAGGCCCAGGGATGATTGGAATATTGAAATCAGTTCCGAGAAATCCAGCCGGGGTGAGAACGTTGTATCAAGGCATCTTACCGTCCGTCACCGGGAATTTTTTTGGCCACGGCATGCGCGCGGCGACGTACGAGATGGCGAGATTAGTTTTAGGCCCATTGACGCTATTACCGTTCGTTTCTGAGATTACTGTACAAGGCATGTCTGCAGGTGTGGGGACATTAGTAGGCACGTGCGTGAGAATCCCGTGCGAGGTGTTGAAACAAAAGCTTCAAACCCAACAATACACGAACGTTTTAGCTGCGGTGAAAGGCGTGACGACGAATGGGCCGAGACCACTATTTGCCGGTACCGCGGCAACGCTCACGAGAGAAATTCCGTTTTATATGATTGGTATGACCGCATACGAGCAGTTCAAAGTTCTCGCTCGCTCGATCAAAGGAAAAGAGCTCTCTTCGCACGAGTTTATCGCCATTGGCGGCGCTGCCGGTGCAGTTGGTTCCTTGTGCACGACGCCATTTGACGTGTTGAAAACTCGAGCCATGACTGGGCGAAGTCCCGTAGGCGAGGCGATGTTAGTCACCATCAAAAACATTCTCGCAACTGAAGGTCCAAAAGCTTTGTTTAAGGGCGCGCTATTTAGAATTGCGTGGATTGCGCCGTTAGGTGCGATGAATTTTGCTGGATATGAGCTAGCAAAGCGTGCCATGGGTGGCGAAGAAGAATCATCGTCTCCGTCGACGAAAAGTAGCAGCAGCAGCGCCGCGAAAAGTGATGAGGACTTTGTGGTTTTGTCTAATGAAGACAAAAGAACGATTGATAGAGACCTCGCGCGCGAAGACGACGCGTATCCTCCAAGGCAAGGAGCAGTAAATCCTTACGTCGAGGAGCAACAACATCAAAGCAACAACTACCCGAGCGAAGATGATTTCGGCGACTTTTTTGATGACGAAAACGACGATAGTCATCGAAAGAACAAATAAAACATAGCTTCTTAGCCTCCAGCGTTATTTATCTTTGCTACTAATACAACGTGTATATGTATTCCTACAACAATCTAAATATCATCTAAGTCTATAACGTCTGGATCTTTGACGACTGGAGGGGGAGGCGGAGGAGGCGGTGGAGGGTATTGAGTGCCCATTGGAGGCATTCCTTGCGTTCCCGGCAAAGTAAACGGCCCCGCGCCTGGAACTCGATATCTCGTCGCCGAAGAAGAAGAATACGGTTTGTTTCCAAAATGATCTCCTCCCGTGTCTAACTTAAAATCTAGCTCTAACATCTCCAACATCTGAACCGTTTGCGGGTTCCTTTCGACTTTTTCCGGAGGTGGTTGTCTCGCCTTCACGCTCGCATCGTGCGGTGAAACCGTCTCCACAAATTCAGGCATCCTGATTCCTTCCATTTTGTTCCTCACAAACTCAATCGAATTGGTTAAATCAACCGATTCCGGCACTCCATAATCGGGAAGTTTCGCCGGCGCCTTTGTGAAGGATTGAAAAGCGTGGTTCGCTTTTGTAATCGCCAACCATTCCATATCTAATTGAAACCCTCCATCCGAACTCTTCTCCGGTAAATCGATCACCTGTAAGAATTGTCTATTTGGTGCGTGTGGTATGCATTTATCCAAGGCTAAAAAGTGCGTCGATGCTCCGTTCTCGTGACTTACCATCGCTTCAAATTTTACGTGCAAATGCGCCGAAAACGAATACGTCGGTTTCAACTGTTTCAAAATCTCCATCGCTGGAACCGATCCTAACTGATTCTTCTGTATATCTTCCTTAAAAAACTTCTTCTTCCTTAACAAATCTTGAACGTCACCAAACTTTTCAATCCCTCTCGGCCAATCGTGAGACAAAAACACATCCACCGGTTCCCGAATCTGTTTCAACTTGAACGCGTCAAACTCTCGCACGTGATACGCCGTTTTTACTTGCTTATCCTGCGTATAAGGCGGTCGTTCGAAGTGTCCTTTCCTGTAATCGTACTGTTTATATATTCCAGACAAACCAGCTATGCGTAAATCGCCAAACTTGATGCATCCAGAGTGTCCTAAATAGTAAATATTTGGCGCTCCGAAACCGCCGTAATAGAGTTCCCACAAGTAATTAGACGCCTCGTGATTGCCTCCGATGAACAGAGTCGGGTACGGCGCTTTCAACTCTCCGCTGTAATACTTGTAAAAAGTCCCCATCTCGCGATATTTAATCGGCACCGACATGCACTCCAAGTCGCGCTTGTTCCGTATGGCTTGAAAATCGCCGCAACATATCAACAAGTCGATTTTGATGCCTTCTTTTTTCTCAATTTTCTCCATGGATGCGTAAATGGTTTCCAGTTCGCCGTGGCAACACCCCTCGACCGCAATCTTCATGTTTGCTTCGTGTTATATCTTGCACAACAATTTGAGAGTGAATGCTGTTTCTTCGATTTGATTTAAACAAGTAAGTGATTGATCTCTCTTATTATTTGTATTCTATAGATGTAACGAACTTCTGTATCTGAAAAAGTGAAAACGAGTCATGGAGTAAATCAGTAAAAGAACGAAAAGAGACAGGCGTATATTCATGCATTCTTCTTCTAAACAATAAGTAGTTACAATTTCTCTCTCTCTCTTTCTAAGTGAACTTGTTTTGAATCAATCTGTGAACGTGACAGAGAAACTCTACGTAAGACATTCCCGCAACGCTTCTATCTTCGATTAAGCGGTTATAAAACAACGTCTCCATGGCGTCGTTTCGCTTCAAGATGCGCATGCGCAAATATCCAGATCGAGCTTTACGCATGGAGTTGATGAAGGCGTTCATGCGTTTATTTCTTTCGTTTGGTAAGTTTGGCGGAAGCATGGATTGTCGAGCGTCGAGTTGGTCTACGGTGTCTACGCCAAAGACTTCTTTTAACCGGTCTTGCGGGTAGTTTCGTCCGACCCAAACGAGCATCTCGCCGCCGTCTTCGAGAAGGTATAAGCCATCGCCGTCGAGTTTTTCAGCGGAGAGCCATTGACACGGTGGAAATGGCGGAAAAGAATCGGTAATGCTCGCCGCCTGGTCACCATCGTCGTATTTCTGCTTTTGGTTCGCTTGGAATCCATCGTCCTCTAAGATGAAGTGCAACGGAAACAGTCGCGGATATACCGAAGGCGTCGTTTCAGACGGATCGCTCTTTAGCATCCTAAAAAGCCAGTTCGCGCGATCGTCCGCCGAAGCTTCTGATCGCAAACCGTTCGATTTGTACATGCCAATTGTGTACAGCGGTAAAGTCTTCAACGCTTCAGGTAAAATGAGTTGCCCGGAGGCGTTGTTGGAGGCGCAGTATTTACGATAAGCGTAAAGGGAAGACACACATTGCGCCAAGGCGGCATCTTTTGCGGCTGCAATCGTGTGTTTCCCACCCAAAAGTGTATTCGCAGCTTTTCGAACCATGAAGCAAGTTTGCGCATCTAAATCTGCGTTTCTAAATAACGTGCCGAGAACAGATGTCACCGGTAACGCGAGCGTATGGACACGAATTCTACGCTCTCCAGTCATCGTCGTATATAACAAGGCGCACTGTACGTACGCTTCGGCTCCGTCTACTAACTTGTCTTCGTATCTTAAGTTGACCATGATTGATTTCTCCCCATCCAAAACTGGCAAATCAACATCCGTCGGCGTGCGTTTGCAGAAATATCCGCCGTATTCGGCGACGCCTAAACCTTGAGAAGATCTCACCCGCATCACCGCTTCCATGCCTTGTGGTCGCAAAAAGTTCCATCGCACATCGTTCAGCAACTGCGCAAAATCTAACTGCACGTTAAAGTTCGGGTATCTATACAACGTGCCGCCAGTTGTTCTCGTCAAAACGCCTAAAGTTGCCAAATCTACAGGTTGCGAACCGCACACGAAAATGTCGATGCCGATTTGATATTCTGCAGCTTCCGTTGCGCAATCTTGATAGCATTTCTCCGCCGGTTTCATAATTTTCAGAGGTTCTTTTTCTACATTTCCAGAGTGCGTTCTAACTTCGAGTTTTCCCCATCCACCCGAACACATCGATCCGAGAAAGAGCATAACTTTCCCTCCCTTATACTTCAAAGCGTCGATGGCAGATTTGATAGCCGCGCCGCTCGCTACCGCCGATGGACGCGAATTCGCAAACATCTCTGGAATTTGTTTCAATAAAGTCTTAAGTGTTTCTTTGTTCTTGTTCAAATTCACGAGTAGATCTTTCGGCAGAGGCGCATAGGGATCGTCCACGTCTGGAACGATGAGCATTTTCGGCGTTTTTGTCGCGCCGTTTGACGTCGTCGGTTTTTCATTCTCCTGATTTTCGTTGCTTGCGTTGTTGTTCTCATCGTCTCCGCGAATGGCGTAAAAGTGTACGGTGCCATCGAACGTCGCAATCCCCACGCTCGCGGTGTCGCCGCCTTGAATGTTATCCAAAGTTCTAGAGATGACTTCACACGCCGATACCGTCACGCCGCTTTGGACCGCCGACGGACTTGCATCGATAACAAAGAAGTAGCTTGGTCGCATCGGCGCTCGAACCATGTACTCTTCTGGAGCCATATATTCTACGCTTCCACGGCATAACTCTGGACGTTGCATCCAATCTTGCCTTTTCCCGTCAGATCCTAAAGCGCACGCGTATTCGCGAGGACACTCACTCACGTGAGCGCAAAAATTGCACGCAAATCGGAAATGATCCACCCATCGCATTCCTGGGTTCACGTACGCTTTACATCGCAAACATCTCACCGGACCCATTCCTCCGTTATCTACGATCGGAACTTGCACCTCGTCGTTTTTTAAAGTCGCCAAAGGATTGACAAACACCGCCAACGGCATCCCGGACGTTTGTAACAAATCAGATTGATTCGGAATCGTGCTCGTGGTCGATCGAATGAACCTTGGATTCGCGTTCCCAACATCTCTCACCATAAAATTCGAAGTCGCTCCTGGTGGGTGCATCGGAGCACCCGTTTGTGGGTTTCTAGTATCAAAAATAGTTCGATCCGCGTGCGAGTCGTGCCGCGGTCTCGGAATCTGCGAAGGATCGATTTTAGAAGCCGCAGACTGTGGTGTTGGCTGCGGACCGTACCGCTGAAACCCTTGATTTAAGCTGTGCGGTGCTTGCGGAGGATTATACCCGCTACTCGGCATCCCTTGCTGATAATGTTGCTGCTGTTGTTGCGGTTGTCCTCCGTACTGCGGTTGTTGTTGTTGCGGAGCGCTGCTCGTTGTCCCGGGATACTGCGGATACGTCCTCGCACCAACACCACCAACATTATCTTGCTGTTGCGGTGTTTGTTGATACCCTTGTTGCGTCGTTGTTTGCGGCGTTGGGTTTGGGTATCTGCTGCTTCCTTGCGATATACCTCCTCCCATCGCCGCTGGAGGAGCGGATTGAAAATTCTGTTGTTGTTGTTGTAAAGGTGGTTGACCACCCATCGATGACGACGTCCCCGACGGAGGATATTGCGGCTGCCCGGGCGGCTGCTGAGGATACGACGAGAAAGACGAAGCCGGCGGTTGCAGCTGCTGCTGCGCTCCTCCTCGAAACCCAGTCGTCGTCGACGACGACGATGTTGGTGGAGGAGGCGTCCCACCGAAATGGACTCTCGGAGGTGCCTGCGGATGCGCGTGTAAAGGAGAATTATTATTTTGCAAATTCATCCCCACCGGAGGCGCAGAGTTTGGATACCCAGCTGTTGCAGATGATCCTGGCGGAGGAGCAGGAGCGGGAGCGTTATATTGTTGTTGCTGATACCCTCCGTTGTTCATCGGCGGTGGTGGTCCTCCCGGTTGGTGATACTGATGAGACGAAGGATTAGGTGGATTCATAATTTTCTTTACAAAATTCGGATCTCTTCTTCTTCTTCTTTTGTGTCCGTTTGTTTAAATAAAATGGTGATTTGCAAGCAGTTTCATCAAACACCTTTTTTTTTCGCTTTTCTTTTCCCCTCTTCATACTTTTTTGTATCTCTTTTGTCTACCAAAAAGAGGAATATTTTATTTTTCTCTCTCCTCTGCCTTTTCTTCTAATAATAGCATCACAAACTTTCCCCCCTTCGTCCTTTCTCTCTCTCTTCTGTCGTCGTGGTTGTTGTTCTAAAAAATGGCAGGAAGAAGAGCGACGATGATGAGAATACCGAACGCGAGAAGAGCGCGTTCGAGACTGTCGCAGAGCACGAAGGAGCGGTTGAGGTAGGTTTATTATTATTACGGGATTCGAATTTTTTCAATCGTGTCATCATCCGTCCAATCGTCCTCGTCAAACGGTCTTTTTCTCCCCTTTTCTTTGAAGGAAGGGGTCGGGGTAAATATGATTTGTGTCGCGTACTCATTAACACACACACACACATTCTCTCTAATAACAACAGAATGCGCGCTTTCCTGTGCGGTTTCGCTTTGTTCGCGCTTTTAGCGACGCTTTCGGCGGTCTTCTCATCGTCCTCCTCCTCTTCATTTGACTTGGTGTCAAAATCGGCGACGACGACAACCGCGGGTGGAGGAGGACGACGACTGTTGTCCGCAGGTGGCGGCGAATGCAAACCAACGAAAGATTGGGAGAAAGTTGGAGGATTAATCGGGTATTTTGTCGGCGTTTTGTATTTATTCTTGGGGATAGCGATAGTCTGCGACGACTATTTTGTCGCGTCGTTGGAGGCGATATCGGAAGCGTTGGGCTTGTCCGACGACGTCGCCGGGGCGACATTCATGGCGGCGGGGTCTTCTGCACCGGAACTTGCGAGTTCGTTGATGTCGTTGGTGAATGCGAACGCATCGTCGTCTATTGGCATCGGTACGATTGTCGGGAGCGCGATATTTAACATTTTGATAATCATCGGGATAACGACGATTTCTGTCGGCGACACCTTGATTTTAGATTGGAAACCTTTGGTAAGAGATTGTACGTTTTACGGTGCCGCGGTGGTTGGAATTGCGACGACGTTTTCAGGAGGCCGGGTTGATTGGTGGGAAGGTGGGATCTACGTCGGTTTGTACGGCCTTTACATTTTGTTCATGACGTATAACGAATTTTTCATGCGCAAAATGGATTTGTTGTGGCCGGAGCGAGCAAAGACGCTCATGGAGTTGAACAAAAGTCTACAAGCAGAAATAGAAGCGAGCCAAGCGGAAACCGGAGAAGCACCGAGCGACGGAGGCGAAGAGCGACCGAGCGAAGAGGGAGCAACGCCGAACATATCGGCGATTCTCGCGGCGAAAGCGGCGGCAAACGTCTGGAGAAAAAAGACGAAAACGTATCGCGACAAAATTCGCGAAGAGACTGGAAAAGATCCAGACGATCGCGTCGGTGTTAGTATCAGCTCGAGCTATATTTCGAAGAGTGCGATTCGTAAGATGCGATCAGACGCGCTTTTGGTTGAACATGTTCTGAAGATGCGCGAAAAGAACGGGTTGTCCTCCACCGGCGACCGTTCGACAAACGTCGCGTCGGTACTCTCCATAGAAGACGCCAGAGAAGAAGAGGAACTTTCCTTCGCGCTCCCGGAGAACAAGAAACAAATTCCGATGTATTTGTTATCCATGCCTTGGTATTGCGTGTTTGCATTATGCATTCCAAACTGCCAGAAAGAAAAGTGGAAAACATGGTATCCGATGTCGTTTCTCATGTCCATCGTTTTTATCGGATTCATCACGCACTTTATGGTTGAATGGTGCACTAGAATCGGTTGCATTTTGAAGATCCCTCCAGTCGTCATGGGAACGACTGTTTTAGCTGCGGGAACTTCAATTCCAGATGCTTTGAGTTCAATTGCGGTCGCGAAAGATGGCTTGGCGAACATGGCGGTTGCAAACGCCGTCGGATCGAACGTGTTTGATATTTGGCTCGGATTGGGATTGCCGTGGCTTTGCTATTTATCGTGGCAAACGCCAAATTATTTGATCGTAACGACGAACGAGTTGATCCCAAGCACGCTTATTTTAGCCGGGGTTTTGTTTATTTATTTCGGATCGGTGGCGGCGAGTGGGTTCACGCTATCGCCAAAGATTGGATGGGTATACATCGGGTTGTATGTTTTATACGCCATCTACAACATCGTGTGCGTGTGGATATTAGACATATACGAATTAGAGTAGGTGATTGTGAGTTTGAGCGAAAGAAAAAAAGCGCGAATATATATGCTATTATTGAAAGTATCTAATGTAATCTAAAATCTATTTGCGTCTATCTCTTCGCGTT
>Ga0114997_10003999_pt1 | contig 11483 bp, 10 predicted proteins | sample ArcticOcean_MG_C_2_FD_87045 | JGI IMG/M metagenome (GOLD analysis project Ga0114997, IMG submission 87045) | Marine microbial communities from western Arctic Ocean - ArcticOcean_MG_CB4_136 | ecosystem: Environmental > Aquatic > Marine > Oceanic | place: Arctic Ocean: Canada Basin | collected... | reverse complement strand
TTGAAGTAGTCCATGTTTTTTTCAAACCATGTGTCATCTATGTTTTCATGAGACCAACCAATATCTTTGATTTTCTTTTGAAAAATTAAGTTTAATTCTGAAGCATTATAGTCATCAGTATTAAATCTCCAGGTAAAGCGTGATTCCAATCCCGAATTATATGCAAAAAAGCAATCTTTTAAGTCTTTTTCATACCCAGCAATAATGACCATTAGTTCATTCTTATGAAAACTTAATGCCTCACATAATGTATCTATGCACTCCTTTGCAAATGAATCGCGTTTTTCTTTATTCCCCAAAGCATATGCCTCATCTATAAATAAACATCCACCCAAACAACTTTTAACTAATTCTTTGGTTTTTATTGCCGTTTGCCCTAAATAACCAGCAATTAACTCCGTTCTTGTCGCCTTCTTAAATATGTTATTTTTCAATACACCCAATTTTGAAAAGATTTGTCCCATAATGTTAGCTATTTCAGTTTTACCAGTACCGGGTGGTCCATATATAACAGTATGCATAAAATCATTACTTTGGTTGTTGTTTTGGTGTAAGTTTTGTACAAAATACAATATTTGGTCTAATATGGATGATTTGAGACCATTCATTCCAATCATATTATCTAGTTGTGTCAAAGGTTCCTTAATATTATGAATAGCTTGCATGTTAATATTATATTGTGTGTCAATCTTCATGGGATAGTCTTTAATCAATTGTAGGAGGTCTTTTATAGTTTGTATATTTGCTTTAATTTCTACTTTTTTAATTTCGGGTACAACTGGTCGTGGTATTTGTACCATTTTAGGTTTATAACGAAAATCGGGATCAATATTAAATTTTGGTTGTGTTGTTTTAGATTGATATCCTGGTAAATTAGAGAAGTTGCTTACTTTGTGTGAAGAAAATGGATTATCGTTTTTATTGGCATATACTTTATTATAAAAAAAGTCAAATCTATTATTAACTTTGTTTAAATAATTATCCATTAATAATTTAGAATTGTGATTAGGAGTTAAATATGTATATTCAATCCTGTCTCTTTCACTTTGTATTTTATCCAATATTTCCTTCATTCTTATATTAAAATCATCATTACTGTTTATGTTTTTTTTATTATCTTCTAAATACAATATTTGGGGGAATTTTTTTATATTTTTATTAGAAAAATGTAGAGGTTTATTTTTGAAAAAAATATTATTTGATAAATCGATATTAAAATTTTTTTGATTCTTATTCATATATATAAAATAATAAATAAAAAATTGAGAAGAAAAACAACTTAAAATAAATAAATTATAATAAAAATGGACACGGAAAAATGTTGGAAAATTATTCAATCTTATTTTAAAGGTAAATATTTGGAAAGGTTGGTAAGACATCAGTTGGAGTCTTATAATAATTTTATTACAAACCAAATTCAAAAAACAATAGAAATGTTTAATCCTGTAACAATACATTCACCTCATGACAAAGACGAAGAATCAAATAAATATAGATTAGAAATAATGATAACATTTGAAAATTTTCAGATTTATAGACCACAAATCCATGAAAACAATGGTGCAACAAAAATAATGTTTCCACATGAGGCGCGTTTGAGGAATTTTACTTATGCATCAGCTATGACGGTGGATTTGAATATTAAAATTCTGAATCGATATGGTGAAAATTTGTCTTCTTTTGAGACAATATATAAGAAAATACCGCGAGTTCATATTGGGAAACTACCAATTATGTTGAAATCATGTATTTGTGTCTTAAAACAAAATAGTCATTTAAATCATAATATTACGGGTGAATGTAAATATGATCCTGGTGGATATTTTATTATCAATGGTAGTGAAAAAACCGTTATTGGACAAGAAAGGGCAGCTGAAAATCGAATTATGTGTTTTAATGTTAAAAAAGTAAATAATAAGTGGGCATGGCAAGCAGAAGTAAAATCTATTCCAGATTTTAAATGTATTTCACCAAAGCAAATTAATATGGTTATACTTTCTAGGAATAATGGTTTTGGACATCCAATGTATTTACTTATACCAAGAATTAAGAAACCTATTCCATTATTTATTGTGTTTAGAGCGTTAGGTATTGTATCAGATAAAGAAATTTGCAATATTATTTTGTTAAACATAAAAGATGAAAAAATGAAAAAAATGCTTTTTGGTTTAAAAGCTTCTATTATTGAGGCAAATGGATTTATTACACAAGAAGACGCGTTGGATTACATCATTAATAATGCAATGTACACACCAATTAATATGGATAAAGAAACAGGAATATTAAAAAAGAAACAATTTACAGAAAATGTTTTGGATAAAGATTTATTTCCACATTGTATTACAAAGAAACAGAAAATCTATTATTTGGGATATATGACAAATAAATTATTGAAAACTAGTTTTGAATGGAGAAAACCCGATGATAGAGATTCTTATATTAATAAACGCATTGATTTAACAGGTACCTTATTAAACAATTTATTTAGAAATTATTTTAACAAATTGGTAAAAGATATGCAAAAACAAATTATTAGAGAAATAAACAATGGGTCATGGCGTTCAACCGATGACTATTTAAATATTATAAACCAAACAAATATTTATAAAATTATCAAATCAACAACTATTGAAAATGGTATTAAAAGGGCATTGGCAACAGGTGATTTTGGTATAAAGAATTCAAATTCAAACAAAGTAGGTGTAGCGCAAGTATTGAACCGTCTAACTTATATTGCGAGTTTGAGTCATTTGAGGCGAGTAAATACTCCAATGGATAAAAGTGGAAAGTTAATCCCACCTCGTAAATTACATCCAACACAATGGGGATATATTTGTCCAGCAGAAACTCCAGAAGGTGGAAGTGTTGGTGTTGTAAAAAATCTTAGTTATTTGGCTCATATTACCATTTCTTCCAATAGTCACGTACTGTATGATATTATTTTACCAAAAATTAAGAGTTTGGATGATTGTGTGCATGAGGAATTGTATGAAAATGTCAAAGTATTTATCAATGGTAGTTGGATGGGTATATCAGAAAATCCAAATAAATTGTATTTATATTTGAAAGATAAAAAGCACAAAGGTATATTTAATATTTATATAAGTATTGTATTTGATTATAGAAATAAAGAAATTCGTGTTTGTAATGATGCTGGTAGAGTAACAAGACCAGTGTTTCGTGTAAATAGTAAAAGAAAATTGCTGACAAATAGAAAACTTTTAAAAGATATTAAAAATAATGAATTGATGTGGGATGAATTGTCTATTAATCACAAATATAAAAATACTGTAATAGAATATATTGATCCAGAAGAACAAAATATGTCACTAATTGCAATGAATTCCAAAGAATTGAAAGAAAAGTTACAATATAAATATACACACTGTGAAATTCATGCAAGTACTATTCTGGGAATTTTGGCAAGTTGTATTCCTTTTCCAGAGCATAATCAGTCTCCAAGAAATACTTATCAATGTATTGATTGGAACGAGAAAATTATTATGAGTAATGGTTCTCATAAAAAAATAAAGGATATTAAAATTGGAGATAATGTATTGACATTTCATCCAGAAACAAATAAAATTTCGGGGACAAAGGTAGTAAAACATATGAACCGATCTTCTGGAGATAGACAAATGTATGAAATAGAAACAATTACAGGTGTAAAAGTAAAAGCTACTTGTGATCACAAATTTATGACGAGTAATGGGTGGAAAAAGGTTGAAGATTTTACTGAAGAAACCAAAATTGGTATGTATAAAAATACAACATTTGATAATATAGTAAGCGATGAAATAGCTATTTCAAAAAGTGAATTATTGGAACAGAAAAATTGGATATTTTCAGAAAGAGATGTAAAAAGACTTGAAAAAATGGAATTATTTGATATTAAATTCAATGATTATAAAATTAAATTAATCGCAAAATTGTTTGGGTTTATAATTACAGATGGAAGTGTAAATATTTATGGAAAAGGACCAAGAGTAGAATGTTATTTTACTTCACCAGAGGCGGCTGAAGAATTTGAAAATGATGTTGAATTATTGGGTTTTGAAAAAAGAAAAATTATGGAATCAATAAGAACTTTTCATGGTTCAACACATCATACATGGAGAACGGTACATTGTGGTTTAATGTCAAAGTTATTTATAGCGTTAAATATTACAATGGGTAAAAGAACTGAAAATCTTCATAAAACAATTCCTAATTGGATTAAAGAAAATAATACATTGACAAAATGTTTCCTATCAGGATATTTTGGCGGCGATGGATGTAGAATTCGATATAATAAAATAAATAGTGGTTATAATTATATTTGTGGTTCACTTCAAGTAACAAAAAATGAAAGATGTAAAGAAAATGGTATACTATTTATGGAAAGTTTAAAAACGATGTTAAATAAAGTGAATATTAAAACGAAAAATGTTAGTTGTAAAAAATCAAAAGATTATGATGATAGATATGTAATTCAATTACCAATGGTTTGTGAACAAAGTAATTTAATTAGAATATTTGATAATATTGGATATAGTTATGATTATCATAAACAAATGTCATCGGTAAAAATAGTAACTTATTTGAAATATAAGAAAAAATTACAAAATGAATATACTAAAAAAACTGGAAAGAAATATTTCCATTTGAAGGAATTTACTCCTGATAATTTTACAAAATCATTGGAAACAAAACATTGTTCACTATTTGAACCGATTTTGTCAATTAAAAAAGTAGAATCATGTATGATTTCGGATTTAACTACCGCTTCTGAAAATCACTCATTTATATTATCAAATAATATGTTGTCAAGTAATTGCGCGCAGGGTAAGCAAGCACTAGGTATGTATGTGTCAAATTATGATAGTAGAATGGATAAAACGGCATATATACAAACATATACAATGAGACCATTAGTAGATACACGTGTTATGAATTTTATTAATTTGCAGAAAATACCTTGTGGTTCAATGGTATGTGTAGCTATTATGACATATTCTGGATATAATCAGGAAGATTCTATTATCTTTAACCAAGATGCATTGGATAGAGGGTTATTTTCGGCAACCATTTATCATACCGAAAAGGATGAAGATAAAAAAATATATGGTGACGAGGAAATTAGATGTAAACCTAATTTTAATAAAACAAAGGGAATGAAGTATGCGAATTATAATAAACTGGATAAAAACGGCGTTGTACCAGAAAATACATTATTGGAAAATAGAGATATTATTATGGGTAAAATAGTACCAATTAAAGAAAACAAAAATGATCAAACAAAAATCATTAAATATACAGATGAAAGTAGATTGTTTAGAACAACTGAAGAAACATTTGTAGATAAAAATTATGTTCATAGAAATGGAGATGGATATACATTTTGCAAAGTAAGAACCAGATCTTATAGAGTTCCTATTATCGGAGATAAATTTTCTTCGAGACACGGTTAACACACTTGCCGGAGTAATGCCAAAAGCATTGCTAGTCCAAAGTATTGGGCAACACAGCCAAATTGCGGGAACGTCTTGTTAGGTTCATACTACCAAAATATAATGGAAACATTATATTGGCAAATGTTAACTACATTTGATATGGTAAAAAGGTATGAAATAGAGATAATCCGCCGCCAAGCTCCTAAGCTCATTATAATAAGAGTATGGAGAAGGTTCAACGAATAGACGGTCGTGGGCATGATGGGATTAATTACCCAAATGATTGCTTAAGGTTTATTCTAGTCCCACCTGAGAAGGTGCCTTATTGAGTAGGTCTGTATAATATACTATAAATGTATACAGGTCGAAGGTAAGGGTGGTGTTTATTAACACCTGGTATTTCGCAGAAAGGTACTGTAGGTATTATATTGCCTGCGGCAGATATGCCAACAACAGCTGAGGGAATTCGTCCAGATATTATTATCAACCCTCATGCAATTCCAAGTAGAATGACGATAGGTCAGCTCAAAGAAACAATATTGGGAAAAGTATTAGTACAATTGGGATTGTTTGGGGATGGTACAAGTTTTACTGGTTTAGGATTAGAAAAAATTTGTAGTGAAGCATTGAAGGTTGGTTATGAAAAACATGGTAATGAAATATTTTACAATGGTATGACTGGAGAACAAATAGAGTGTAATGTATTTTTCGGACCTGTATTTTACCAAAGATTGAAACATATGGTATCAGATAAACAACATAGTAGGTCCATTGGACCTAAGGTAGTATTGACTCGCCAGCCTGCTGAGGGAAGAAGTAGAGATGGTGGTCTGAGATTTGGTGAAATGGAGCGTGATTGTATGATTAGTCATGGCGCAAGTAGATTTACAAAGGGTAGAATATATGATGCCTCTGATAAATATGTAGTATATAGTTGTGGAAGTTGTGGGATGTTTGCAAAATTCAATGATGAAATGAAAATTCACCACTGTAGTACATGTGATAATAGAACTGATTTTAAGAAACTAGAATTACCTTATTGTTGTAAATTATTATTTCAAGAATTAACTACAATGAATATTGCGCCAAGAATAATTACAGAATAATTTTAGGAAAAAAAAATGAATTCTTTATATAATGAACCCTTTTTTAAATAATGTAAAATTATTTATAAAAAAAAAAACTAAAAATATAAATTTTAAATTGAAAAATGAAGAAAATTCTACATATAAATATAGTCAAACTTTTGAAAAAAGAAAAAATGATTCTGAATTAATCATGGCAAAATATCCAAATAGAATACCTATTATATGTGAAAGATATGATAAAACATTACCACATTTAGATAGAAAAAAATATCTAGTTCCAGATGATTTAATAATGTCTAATTTTTTATATGTTATAAGAAAAAGATTAAAATTGAAAGCTCATAAATCATTATATTTGGCTGTTAATAATAAAATACCACCATTATCTCAAAATGTTTCTACTATTTATTATAAATACCATGATGAAGATGGTTTTTTATACATAAATTATTGTGAAGAAACTACATTTGGAATATAAATTATTTTTTTATGTAAATATATTATAAATGAGTTTTACATTAGCAAATATTAGACAATCCGATTTAGGAAGTAAAAAGACTGGGACAAAACACCACACCCAGGATTTTTCTAGTGGAACTGCTTTAAAAAGAAAAATTCACGCTAGAGTTGCTAGTGTCGATAAAAAGGTTATATTATTTGGAGAAAACTGCAATGGTCAGTCTGTTCCTAATAAGGGATCTTCTTCTGATTATATTTTTTTTAAAAATCTTTACCCAAGAATGTCACTTAGTTCTGTTACTAAACAATAATTATATATTTGTAAATTATCTTTTATAAATATATAATGAATAAACTTCTTGTTGAATTTTTAGGAACCCTCTTCTTTGTTTTTATTATTGTTTCAATCGGTCATCCCATCGCCATTGGTGCTGCATTAACTTTAGCAATTTTACTTGGTGCCAAGATTTCAGGTGGTCACTTTAATCCAGCCGTCAGTGTTGCCATGGCTATGGCTGGTAAGTTACCGGTCAATGATTTGTTATTATATGTTGGTTCTCAGGTTGCCGGTGCCGTTGTTGCTTTACAGCTTAAGAAACATTTAAAATAAATATTTAATAATTTTTATAATATAAAATTATTAACTAGTTTTAGGATTTCCTTGTAAAAAATTGGACATTGTATTTGTTGCATTTTTTGAACATCTAAAATAAAATAAATATTCTATTGGATCTATAGTTGATTCTTTTGTATTAAAAAGTACTGAAAAACACATATATGCTATTTTTTTCTTAAAATCTGTTGGATTTGAAGATGTATTGAATAAATTTATTACGGCATTAAATTTTTCATATGTTTGACTTGCATTATTATATGCCGTCATTGCATTTGTACCTGTATTTAATGCATCATATCTTTCCGCTAATAATAAACTAACTTGTTCCAAATCTAAACTTCTAAATTTTCGTTTTAATATACTATTGTTTGTTAGCATTAAATCATGTACACTTTTTACTTTACTAAACGTTTCCAATAAATAAATATGTGAATTTGTATTTAAATCTTGTACTTGGTTTATACTTAAATCTAAAAATATGTGTGATTTTAAATCGTCATAAAAATTGGTGACAAAGGTACTATTTTTACTAATGTCACTCGGATTTGTACCTTTTGTAAAAACAATTTCACCAGATATATCGCACATAATTAGTTTTGGATAAATGGAAGGTTCAAATGGTTTTTTTATTGTGGTAATTGGTCCATACCAAAAATCTCTCCACGATTCAAAAGATAAATCATAAGGTGTACCAGAAATATCATGTATAAATTTTTGGTCATCCAAACATAATTCGCTAAAAGATGTTTCGTTTAAATTGTAATCTATTATACTTTGATTATCGCTTAAATCCCCCGTTAAAACAAATTCTAATTGGGCAAACCTAACTACTACAGCACTAGCGTCTCTTAATATGGACATTTATATAATAATATATTTAAACATTATAAAGATTTCTTATTAAACATAAGAAATAATGGAAAATATTAATGAAAATATTAATGAAAAAATTTTAAATACTCAAAAATTGACAAAGCCTATTGCTTTACTAAAATCTTTACCATCTAGTTCAAAAATTAACTCATTTGTTAAAAAATCTAGGAATGAAATTAGAGATATTTTAAATGAGAAATCTGATAAAAAGTTGCTCATTGTTGGTCCTTGCTCCATTCACGACTTTGATTTGGCGTGTGAATATGGTAAGATGTTGAAAAAAATATCGGATAAAGTTAGTGATAAAATTTTGATTGTTATGCGAGTATACTTTGAAAAACCGAGAACTACGGTGGGATGGAAGGGATTGATTAATGATCCTGATTTAGATAATTCATTTGATATTAATAAAGGATTACGTTTAGCTAGAAATTTATTACTTTTTTTAAATAGTATCGAGTTACCATGTGCTTATGAAATATTGGATACATTTACTCCACAATTTATTGGTGATTTAATATCTTGGGGTGCTATTGGTGCCAGAACATGTGAAAGTCAAGTTCATAGACAAATGGTTTCGGGTTTATCTATCCCGGTTGGGTTTAAAAATAGCAGTTCTGGTGATTATGATGCGCCCATAAATTCTATTATATCTGCGAGTCATCCTCATTGTTTTTATGGTATTGATTTTAATGGTCAAGCTATTATATTAAATACAAAGGGAAATGAAGATTGTCATTTAATATTAAGGGGCTCCAGATATTCAACCAATTATAATATTCATGAAGTACAAATGGTAGAAATTATGATGGCGCAATCTAAACTAAAAAAAAATATTATGATTGATTGTTCGCATGGTAATAGTATGAAAGATTACACGAGACAAAAAGAAGTATTTAATTATGTTTGTACACAAATACAAAATAATTATATGAGTGTTATTGGTATGATGTTAGAATCAAATATTAATGAAGGAAAACAAAAATTAGTATTTGGGAAAAAAGAACAATTAAAATATGGCGTGAGTATTACTGATAGCTGTATTAATATACAAGAAACAGAAAACTTAATACTTCATTTATGGGAGATTTTATAATATTTACCTCCTTTTTGAAGATTATCTTTCGCCCATAATGGCTGAAGATTTGTATAATGAAAGCATTTTCTTTGCTCTTCTTCACTCGTCAAATCAAATGAACAGCAAGGTTGTATATGATCAATATGCCAATCGCCCTGATTTTCCCAAATCATCCCTTCTGTAAATTTGGCTTCCAAATAACCCATTACAAAAGCAGGTGATGCTCCTATTAAATCCATTGTTTTATGATTTTTTTTTACATTTTTTCGTTTTAAAGCACTTCCTAATCTACTTCTCAATGTTTTCGTTAATTTAAATTCAGGGTCTGTTTTTTTTCTTTTTCGTTCATATTCTACATAATGTTTACTTATTTTAGTTCTGTTTTTTTTTCTCCAAGCAACTAAACAATCCTTACAATCATTTCTTAATTTATCCCAATGTGATTTGGCATAATTATAACTAGTTAATTCTTTCCATTCTTTACAACTACAACATTTTTTACCAACAATTTCATTTATAGTTTCGTGTAATATTCTATGTTGCGAAGGAACACCTTTAACGTTATTAGTAATATCATTTTCTTTTTTAATAGTTTCCCAATTTAAAATTTTATTTTCATAATCTTCTTCTACTATTTTAAATTCGTATCCCCCTGTTTGTGATAATTTACCTTTAATTACTTTATTTATATTAGATGCTTGTACTCCTAATTGTAGTGCGGCTTGTCTTTGATTTTTATATTTAATCCATTTTTCATCATCTTTAAGTTTTGCATAAATTACTTTTATTTTACTTTTTCTAGTTGTTTCCATTGTAAAATTATTATATAATTTAACTCTTTCTTTATTTTTTGCTCGCCATTTTTTACACATTTCTCTACAAGTAGAACATTGTTTTACAATTCTATCATTTTTTGCTTTGAATTCTGTTTCATCTTTTTCTTTTTTACACTTTGAACACTTCATTATAATTTAATATATAATTAATCGTTTAAACCATTTTATTATATATTTAAGAAACCATTACACACCATAACAACTATTTTTTCTCTTAAAGTACGAGATGCAAAGTTGCCTCTTTGGTTATGTTGTAATCTGAGAGCGTTCTACCATCCTCTAATTGTTTTCCAGCAAAGATTAGTCTTTGCTGGTCAGGTGGAATACCTTCTTTATCTTGAATTTTAGCTTTAATATTTTCAATAGTGTCGGAAGGTTCCGCATCCAATGTGATAGTTTTTCCTGTAAGTGTCTTAACAAAAATCTGCATTATATATATAATAGAAGTATATTTTTTTTAAGTATGTTTCATAATTTGATTAACATTTAGTGAAAATAAAATATAGTATTAAAGTATAAATGGGCGGTGGTGCTTCTTCAACTTCAAAAGAAATTCCTTATTTTCAAGAACAAATCGTCAAAAAAAATAAAGAGAGAAAAAGAGAAACGTTAGAAGATACAACAGAAATGGATGAATGGGAATTTTCACAAATGGATGCAACCTTCCTCAACACTGATGGAGGTGAACAATTAAAAGAGTCGACTCAACTCTTTGCAGCAAAAACAAAAATAAAAGAATGGTTAAAAAATAACTATAATAATGTTGACGAATTTTTTCCAGAGGAGGATAGTGCTGATGAATTTCATGAAAAATTAAAAGGGTATGGACCAAAAAGACAGAGGGACACGGGAGGGGAGGTGGAAGAAAAAAAAGAAAAAGAAAAACAAGGCGAAAGAGAAAAAAAAGTTCCACCAGAAAAAGAAAACGTAAGAAGAGGAGGAAATCAAAAAAAAGGAGAAAAAAAAGATAAAATAATAAATTTTAATTGAAATTTATTATTATATATTTAATTTTGGATAAATTATAATTCAATATCTTTGTCTAAATTGTATAATTTTTATTCAAATTCGGTATATTTTTTATTTAGTTTTTTATTAAAT
>Ga0114997_10003998_pt1 | contig 11483 bp, 7 predicted proteins | sample ArcticOcean_MG_C_2_FD_87045 | JGI IMG/M metagenome (GOLD analysis project Ga0114997, IMG submission 87045) | Marine microbial communities from western Arctic Ocean - ArcticOcean_MG_CB4_136 | ecosystem: Environmental > Aquatic > Marine > Oceanic | place: Arctic Ocean: Canada Basin | collected... | reverse complement strand
TACAATCCATTGAAACTAAAGATAAATACAAAGAAGATCGTAAAGACGATAGAACAAAAATACAAGCCTCACAACAAAGTGAGTTAATAGACCAAAGAAATAACAAAAAACCACCTAAAAACTTTGAGTCTTCAAGTAATGATATACTTGGTGGTGGATTTGGATTGAATTCATTTGATCCAAGATAATTTTTTAATTTTATAATATTATATTATGGCTGAAAATCAAGAAAATGATGTTCAAGAAGAAGTTGTAGAAGCAACTAACGTTGAACAAGACTTAGTAGATCAACAAGAAGTTGAACCTAAGGTAGAAGCAGAAGTAACTGCTCCAAAAAACGAAGTTCTAGAAGATGGTACTGTTAAGTTAGATTTGACAAGCGTAGAGGAGAAAGCTCCAACTAGCGCTACAAATGAATTTAAAACACCAGAAACTGTAGCTGAAGTACCTCAAGAACAACCGGTTGAAGAACAACCTGTATTAGAGGAAATTACTGAAGAAGAGGTTGTCGAACAAACTCAAGAACTACAGGAAGACATTGTCGATGCAATACAAGAACAGAAAGAGTCTGGTGTTGAGTTACCAGAGAATATACAAAAGGTTGTGGATTTCATCAGTGATACTGGTGGTAGTTTAGAAGACTATGTTAAGTTAAATCAAGACTACTCTAAATATGAAGACGATACTTTACTTAGAGAGTTCTACGCACAAACAAAACCTCATTTAAACAGAGATGAAATTGACTTCTTAATGGAAGATAATTTTAAATATGACGAAGAATCTGATGAGGAAAGAGATATAAAAAGAAAAAAATTAGCATTAAAGGAGCAAGTTGCAAATGCTAAAAGCCACCTAGACGGGCAAAAGTCTAAATACTATGAAGAGATCAAAGCTGGAAGCAGGCTAGCGCCTGAACAAAAGAAAGCAATTGATTTTTTCGATCGTTATGAAAAAGAAGCAAAAGATAACGAGAAGCACCAATCTATATTCTTAAAGAAAACTGAAAATGTTTTTACTGAAAATTTCAAAGGTTTTGATTACAAAGTAGGTGAAAAGAAATATAGATTTAATGTAAAGGATGCTGAAAAGATTAAGAACACCCAAAGCGACATCAACAATTTCACCAAGAAGTTCTTGAATGAAAAAAACGAAATGTCAGATGCAACGGGTTATCACAAGTCTTTATTTACAGCAATGAATCCTGATCTGGTTGCTAATCACTTTTACGAACAAGGCAAAGCTGACGCTATCAAGGATAGTGTTGCAAGATCCAAAAACATTGACATGGCACCTCGTGGTACTCACGAAAAAGTTGCTAATGCTAGTGGTTTTCAAGTAAAAGCTATATCTGGAGAATCTTCTAATGACTTTAAAATAAAACTTAGAAAATAATCATTTAAAAAAAATTAAAAATTATGGCTTTTAATTCAACAGGTGCTGCATTAGCACACCTAACGCCAAGACCAGACAAATCTTTGTTTGCTGGCAATTACCTGTCTATCACAGGAAACGATTTCAATTTCACAAAACAATTCTTACCAGAAGTTTATGAAAAAGAAGTTGAAAGATACGGAAATAGAACTGTAGGAGGTTTCTTACGTATGGTAGGAGCAGAAATGCCTATGGCATCTGACCAAGTAGTTTGGGCAGAGCAAGGTAGAATTCACGTAGCATTTGACGATTGTTCATTAGCTGCAGGTGGTGACGCTGCTTTAAACAAAATTACATTTTCAAGTACTGCTAACGCTGCTTACATTAACATTGGAGACACTGTTGTAATAAGCAAAGGTGGTAAAACTGCTAAATGTTATGTTACTGCTAAACCAACTACAACTACTATTACAGCTGTACCTTACAAAGCTACTGCTTTAAACGGTGCTGCTGCTGGAGCTTTCAGTAACAGTGGTGCAACAACAGCATTAAGTTTGTTTGTATACGGTTCTGAATATGGAAAAGGATCTATAAACGTTGGTAATACTTTAAATGCTCAAAGTGAGTACTTTAATAACTCACCAATAATTATAAGAGACAAATATTCTGTAAACGGATCTGACACTGCTCAAATTGGGTGGGTCGAAGTTACAACTGAAGTTGGAACATCTGGATACTTATGGTACTTAAAATCTGAGCACGAAGCTAAATTAAGATTCGAAGATCAATTAGAAATGACTATGATTGAAGCTGAAAAAGCTGCACATTCATTCTCTGCTGATCCAGGAGTTGGATCTAACTCTTTCACTGTTAAAGGTACTGAAGGTATGTTTGCTGCAATCGAATCAAGAGGATTAGTTTACTCTGATGCTGATTTCGGTGGCGCAGCTGCTGATGACGGTTTAGCTGATTTTGACCTTATCTTACAAGAACTAGACAAGCAAGGTGCTATCGAAGAAAACATGATGTTCCTTAATAGAGGAGTATCTCTTGCTATCGATAACATGTTAGCTGCTCAAAATTCTTACGGAGCTGGAGGTACATCTTACGGTGTATTTGACAACTCTGAAGATATGGCGCTTAACCTAGGATTCTCAGGATTTAGAAGAGGTTCTTACGATTTTTACAAGACTGATTGGAAATACCTTAACGACTCTACAACTAGAGGTTTAGTTAAAGATATTGAAGGAGTTATTGTTCCTGCTGGAACTTCAACTGTTTACGATCAACAACTTGGTAAAAACATTGCAAGACCATTCTTACACATTAGATACAGAGCTTCTGAAGCTGATGATAGAAGAATGAAATCTTGGATTACTGGTTCAGTTGGTGGAAACTTTACTTCTGATGAAGACGCGATGAACGTTCATTTCTTATCTGAGAGATGTTTATGTGTTCAAGGAGCAAACAACTTTGTTCTACTTAAGTCTGCTGATGGTGTAATTGGTGACTAATTACTATTAACCTAATGTAATTTTTACCCTCGTTGTATAGACGGGGGTAATTATTACTTTTATTAAATTATATTATATTATGAAAACAAAAAATGAAGTATCCAAGGCACAGTCTTGGGAAGTTAAAGATAGGATATATCACTTAATGGGTGATGGAAATCCTTTATTGTATGTTATACCTAGTAGACATACACGTAGAAAACCTTTGTTATATTTTGACGAAGCAACTGGAGTGCAAGAAGAAATAAAGTACGCTACAAACCAAACCTCACCATTAGTTGCTGGGCAAAAGGGAGAAGCTACATTAGGCCACATTGCATTTAGAAATGGAACAATAGTAGTTCCTAAAAGAAAACAAAATCTACAAAAATTATTAAGCCTATACCACCCTCTAAAAAATATCATATACAAAGAGCATGATGAAGTAAAAAATGCTAGTATAGATTTAGAATATATGGAAGCAGAAGTTGATGCTTTAGTTGCCGCGAAGCAAATAGAGATTGATTTAGCGGAAGCTATATTAAGAGTTGAAGTAGGTAGTGCAGTAAGTAAGATGTCATCTAAAGAAGTTAGAAGAGATGTTATGCTTATGGCACGTCAAAACCCATATTTATTCTTAGAGCTTTTAGCTGATGACTCTGTACCACTAAGAGACTTAGGTGTTAAAGCGGTAGAAGCAAGTATAATTTCATTATCTCCTGACAACAGAGTATTTAGCTGGGCGAGTAACGGTAGAAAGCTATTCTCAGTACCTTTTGAAGAACATCCTTATTCAGCTTTAGCCTCTTGGTTTAAAACTGATGAAGGTATGGAAGTTTTGATAACAATACAAAAGAAACTTAAATAGTACCCATTGTAGTGAAGCCACTGTAATGGTGGCTTTATTATAAAAAACAAATAAACATGGCAGTAAGTATAGACACAGTATATCAAAGAGTTTTAGCTATAGCTAATAAAGAACAAAGAGGTTATGTAACACCTCAAGAGTTTAATATATTAGCCAACCAAGCTCAGATGAGTATATTTGAACAATATTTTATGACCTGAGTCAGTTCGAAGAGGTGATGCAGAGAAAAAATGATACTACTTATGCTGATATGCTAGATATTATAAATGAAAAGATAGATATATTTGAAAAATATAGACAGACAGTAACAGTGTCTGGATCTGGAGTAGGCATACTACCAGACCATTACAGAATGGGTGAATTATATACAAACAAATGTGGTTATGATGCTGAAATTGAAAAGATAAATCAGAATAACATACATCATATATTAAACTCACCATTAACTAATCCGACAGAAACTTATCCAGTTTATGTTAGAAATTCAGGTTCTACAGAATCACATAGACATAATAGAATACAGATATACCCAATCACAATAACAAGTGGTGACAACGTAGTTTGTAACTACATAGCAAAACCAGCTACAGTTTCTTGGGGTTATACTATTGTTAATGAAAAAGCTTTATACAATAGTGGATCAACAATTAATTTTGAGCTACACCCTGCTGAAGAAAAAAACCTGGTGATTAAGATACTAGAATTATCTGGTATAATACTTAAAGATCCAAACTTATATCAAACAGCTGCTACAGAAGAGTCTCAACAGATAACACAAGAAAAACAATAATAAATGGCATTACTAACAGGAACAAATTCGACTTATTACCAAGGTGCTGATGGTACTTTTAATAACGGTGATGAGAATTATGGTAACTACCAGTTTATAACTTTAAAAGATATTGTAGGAAACTTCTTGATTAGTTATGTTGGAGAAGGTAAAATAATACCTAGAGTAAGAAGACAAGATGTTTTGTTTCATGCTCAAAGAGCAATACAAGAATTAAGTTATGATACTTTTAAATCAACTAAATCACAAGAGGTTGAAGTTCACCCATCTCTTACTTTGCCTTTGCCTCATGATTACGTTAACTATGTTAAAGTAACACACAAAGACGATGCAGGTTTAGAGCATGTTATATATCCTGCTAGAAAAACAAGTAATCCAACAGCTTTACTACAAGATGGAACTTTTGCTTACACTTATGATAGTGATGGAAAATTACAAACAGCAAGTGACTCAGATACTTGGGCGTCATTCAGTAGCAACTCTACGTCAACGTCTCAAAACTCTGATCAAAACCTATACGAGTATCATACTGATACAGGTAAAAGATTTGGTTTAAACCCTGAAAATGCTCAATCAAATGGAGTATTTTTTATAGATGAAGTTAAGGGTAGAATACATTTTAGCTCTGATCTTTGTAATAAGACTATAACATTAAAATACATTAGTGATAGTCTAGGATTAGATGGAGAAAGAATAGTTCATAAGTTTGCTGAAGAGGCAATGTACAAATGGATAGCTCACGCTAAACTATCTACTAGAGAAAACATACAAGAATATATAGTACAGAGATTTAAAAAAGAAAGATTCGCTGCAGTTAGACAAGCTAAATTAAGATTATCAAATATAAAGATAGAAGAACTTACTCAAGTTATGAGAGGTAAATCTAAACAAATAAAACACTAAAGCATGCCAGAAATAAAACGAGATTTTCGTGCGGGTCGAATGAACAAAGACCTAGACGAAAGGTTAGTTCCTAGTGGTGAATATAGAGACGCTTTAAATATACAAGTAGCTAGTTCAGAAGGAGATGACGTTGGATCTATTCAAAATGTTCTTGGAAACAAATTAGCTTACCCGTCTCTTATAAATATAGCTGGAGGTAAATGTATAGGGTCATGTAGAGACTCTGCTAACGATAAGATATATTGGTTTATAGCTGGTACATCTGTTGACGTAATAGCAGAATATGATCAATACACAAAAACAGTATCACCAGTATTAGTAGATACTAGCAACGTTTTAGATTTAAACGCAAGCAACTTAATAACAGGTGTCAATATAATTGAAGGCTTGTTATTCTTCACAGACAACAGATCTGAACCTAAGACTGTTGATATAAAAAAATTTAAAGCTGGGTCTTCAAACTACACTACACACACTTTATTAACAACAGCACACTCAACAGCAGCTTATAACTTTACATTAGATGATGTAACTGTTATAAAGAAATCACCAATCGAGGCGCCAACGATAGCTATGTCAGCATCCGTTAGAGGCGGTATAGTCGAGAGTGTATGTATAGCAAAAAGTTTTGTTGATGGTAGCGGAGATGCTTTAGCACCAGGAGCTCATCCTGATTCTAATAGTAACTTTACTTTTCAACACAACATGAACTTGTTAGTGGGTGATAGATTAAAGTTTACAATACTAGATGAAACCGAAGACGATGAAGTTATAGCTACGGTTATAGATATACTTTCTTTTTCGCCAAATAGCTTTAAGTTAAACTTAGATTCTGTATCTGATGGTATAGTTACTGGTACTCAAGACTGGAGAGTTATATTAATGGAAGACAAATCCTTGTTTGAGTTTAAGTTTCCTAGATTTGCGTATAGATACAAGTACGATGATGGTCAATATTCTGCTATTGGTCCGTTTAGTCAAGTGGCTTTTTTGCCAGATGAGTTTGATTATAATCCTAAAAAAGGTTTTAATAAAGGTATGGTTAATACTTTAAAAAAGTTAACCGTATCTAATTTTATAACTAGTTACATACCTAAAGATGTAGTTGAGCTTGATGTATTATACAAGGAAGACGGTAGTACTAATATATACACGGTGAAAAGTTTAAAAGGTAAACCAGAGAATCAAGACGAAGAGTGGACTAACAACTCTATGTTAATAGAGTCTGAAATAATATACAAAATACTACCATCTAATCAACTACTTAGACCTTGGGATAACGTTCCTAAAAAAGCTAAAGCTCAAGAGTTTACAGCTAATAGATTGCTTTATGGTAATTATACACAGCAATATGACATTAAAGATGTAAATAACGCAGAGATAACTCCAAAGTTTAGTGTGTCAATAATACAGTCAAGTGATTCTACTTATGGTGTTAGAACTCCAGGTAAGTCTATAAAATCTATGAGAACATACCAATTAGGTGTTGTTTATAGAGACGAATTTGGTAGAGAAACACCTGTGTTAACTGATACCACTGGTTCAATACAGCTACCTAAGTCGCAGGCTGTTAATTGGAATGTTCTACAAGTAAAACTTCTTAGTAACCCTCCGTCTTGGGCAACACATTATAAATACTTTTTAAAAGAAACATCTGCTGAGTACTACAATTTAGCTATGGATAGACACTATCCAGCTGAAGATGGTAATGTTTGGTTAGCTTTTCCGTCCGCAGAAAGGAATAAAGTTACAGACGAAACTTTCTTGATACTTAAAAAGAGACACGACAGCGATGCTTTTGTGGAAGATGAAGCTAGATATAAAATAATAGCAATAGAGAACGATGCACCTGATTTCTTAACAATATCAAAAGTGTCTAAAGGTATAGCTACAGCAGATACTAATGGTAATTTATTTATAGATGGTGGTTACCCAGAGAAAGGTACTGCACAAATAAGAATACCTAGAAGCTTATGGAAACCTCATTTTGGTGGGACAACAGGTAGTAGTGATGACGTAGACTTATCAACAGCATCGATACATACTTTATCAGATTTAATGGTTAGAGTAAAAAAAGGTAACAACGTTACTAAGTATTATGATATAGCTAATATAATATATGAGCCAACCTCAACAGGTTTAGAATTTGTTAATACAACTACAGATTGCCCAGATAATAAATACTGGCAAATCAATATAGAAAAAACATTTGACGAGTCAGATGTTAATTGGCTAGGAACTGTTGGAGATGGTAACACAATACAAAGCGTTTCAATGACTGTTGAAATTGCTCAGAAAGTAAGAAAACTAAAACCAGAATTTCAAGGTAGATTTTTTGCTAAAATATACAGAGACTCTTCATTAGAACAAAACATACTACAGTTTAATAACATTGATGAAATGAAGGTAGTTGCTCAGAATAACTTCTGGCAAGTTGGTAATGATGCTGGTACATCTTTAGGTTACAACACTGGTGGTGGTCAAAATCAAAGGTATAACTATTGGAGAAACAAAGATAAAGGAACTGGAACAGATCACACAGCTAACTGGTTTATACCTAGGTTTAAGAAATTTAATTGGTGGAAAGATCTAGGTGGAGAAGGAGATGTTCAAGTTAATAGAGGCTTAGGAGAAGTGTCTGACTCAGTTGTAGTTAATACTCAAGCTTACGGAATAAGACAAGGTGAAGATGTTGTTGAAATAGCGTTTCATAATTTTGGTAAGAAAGGTAAAAACACTTCCAACGGGCAAGATGATGTTGTTTGGGGTGAGTGGATTAAATTTGGCAACACGGTTGCTGGTGAACATAAGGATTTTGTTAACGCACTACAAACAATAGGTAACTATATTAAGTTTTCAGGTGATCCTGACGAAACCGCTTATGAAATAAAAGGATATAGAAGAGGTGGTGCTGTCATGTATAAAGGTAGAAAAAGTGGTGGTGGTGGAAGAACTGGTACGTTTGCATCTTCAAGAGTTGTGATATTTACATTAAAACTAGATAAACCAGTACAATGGGCTCCAGAAGATAACGTGTTAAATATAATAAATGGTTACCATTATAACACTCCAATACAAATAGGTACAACATATGTTGATGAAGATGATTTAGATGGGTTTACAACAGATAACCCAGGTATATGGGAGACAGAGCCTAAAGAAGTTGCTGAGCTAGACATATATTACGAAGCTAGTAACGCTTACGCTATAAGTACACATGGCAATGATCAGGCTTTAGATTATCACAATTGTTTTTCATTTGCTAATGGTGTTGAATCTAACAGAATAAGAGATGATTTTAATGCTAAAACTATAAACAAAGGTGTTAAAGCAAGTAGCACTGTAGCTGAGCAGTATAACGAAGAGGTTAAAACTAACGGTTTAATATTCTCTGGAATATTTAACTCTACAGCCAGTGTGAATAGATTGAATCAATTTATAATGGCCGAAGCTATAACTAAAGATCTTAACCCAGAATACGGTAGTATTCAAAAACTAAACACTAGAGATACTGATGTTACTGTATTTTGTGAAGATAAAGTTCTTAGAGTTTTAACAAATAAAGATGCTTTATTTAACGCTGATGGTAATGCTAACATAACAGCTAATAAAAGTGTGTTAGGTCAATCTATGCCTTACGTTGGAGACTTTGGAATTAGCTTAAACCCTGAGAGCTTTGCTAAGTACGGTTTTAGAAGTTACTTCACCGATAGAGCAAGAGGAACTGTTTTAAGGTTGTCTAGTGATGGTTTAGAACCTTTATCACCTAAAGGTATGGCTGATTACTTTACTGACAAGTTAGCTGTGACTCAAATAGCTGTTGGTTCGTATGATGACAAGAAAGGATCTTACAACATATCTTTACAAAGTAATACAGTAAGAGGCGCCGATGAAACAGCTACGTTTAAAGAGAACGTAGGTGGTTGGCCAAGTAGAAAGTCTTTTATACCTGAAAGCGGTATATCACTAAACAACATGTACTACACGTTTAAAGGTGGTGAAATGTACTCTCATGATAACGAGACTAGAAATAACTTTTATGGTGTTCAATATAATTCTAGTTTAAAATTAATATTCAATGATAATCCTGACGTTGTTAAAAGCTTTTTAACTCTTAACTACGAAGGTACCCAACCATATTGGAAAGCTGATTTAAATGACGGAGAATATTATAACAACGCCACTAAGTATGGTTGGTGGAATACAGCTGTTGAAACGGATCTACAATCAGGTAAAGCAAATGAGTTCAAAGGCAAAGAAGGTAAGTGGTTTAACTACATACACGGTACAGCTACAACGTTAAGTAATATTGATACTGAAGAATTTTCAGTACAAGGTATTGGTAGTTTAGCTAGCATATCAGGTGATGTTGCTCCAGCTAATGTAACTATAACGGTAAAAGAAAACAACGACTAATATGGCACTAACTAATTGTATTATAAATTCACAAACAACAGACACGCCGGGTGGTCAGGCTATAGGTTCGTTAGCTAATGTAATATTAAGAATAAAGCCAAATCACGGTTATGTTTTACAGGCTTTAGATTTCTCTAACAACACTGGTTCTATTACTGGTGTTACTAGTATAGCGTTATCTAACTCTGGAACAGCTTATGCTGATGACAACGAGGTTTTGGTTACTGTAGATTTAGATAATACATTTTCACCTAGTGCTGATGTAGATATAACTATAGATATAGATGGAGCAGCTATATTAAAAAAGCTTGTTCCGCAAACAATAAATGGTACATATGATACGGTTGCCACTAACGCAACGCCAGCTAGTCAAACAGCTGTTCAGTACAGTGTGTTTGGAACACCAGGTAGTATAGTTAGTTTGTTTAGTAAAACTTTCACAGCTTCGTCTGGTAAGTTTTTTGAAACACCTCCTTCTTATGTTATCTCTACTGGATTACAAGATACATATACTATCACTGTGACAGATACATATACTAGTGATATTTATTTAACCGCTAGAGCATTCACTGTTAAAGGCAAGATACCTAGTCAAACTATTAATGGTGACAATATTGACTTCACAGCCAACGCTGGTGGCACTATAGCAGCTATATCAACGGGTAAGATAACAGCGTTTAGATTAAATACCAGTACTATGACTCATGATAGAGGTAGTAGAAAACTAGCAATATACGGTGATGTTGGTGCTCAATTTACAATAAGCATGACTAATGAAGATAGTTTAGCTTACAACTTTACTAATAGTAACTTTGTTAGTGGAGCTACGTTTACAGGTACTATACCTTCTGTTGGTTCGATTTTGTTTGATATAAATATACCCGCTGTAACTGACGATGATTTATATAGCTTTATATTAAGCACCGCAACTCTTAGTGGATCTCAACTAGCAGCTAACATAGATTCCAACGGAGATCAAGTTGCTAACTTTTCTATATCACAAATAGGTGATGTAACATACACTGTAACAACAGATGCGTCTACAGATTCTAGGACATACACAAGTAACCCGTCAGCAGTACATATTGGCCAACCATTTGTGGAGTATGATTTTGTAAAAACCGTAACATCTGTTTTAACTTTAACCGACAACGTAGACATAGTTTTAACTAGACTACCATTACCTGAGGATTTTATAGCTTTAAACACTAACTCTGCCTCTGGAACTGATTCTTCTATAGACATAACAAGTGTAACTGCAAACCCAGCTACGTTAGGAGCTTCTGGAAACCAAAGTATAGCTTTTACTATTGTGTCTACAGTAGACTTTTTTGGGTCAACAGCATCTTCACATACTTTAGATTTAGGTAATTTTATGACAGCGGAAGGCACGAGTGGAGCTTCTGGATTTAGATTATACACACCTACTACATCTGGTGTTTCTGGTCTTATATTAGGGCCAGCTAGAGCTGATTATAACATCTCTGGTGGTATGTCAGCTATTGGAGCTAAAAGCGTTCCATATGGAGCTCCAAATGGACAAAACTTAACTAATGGAACTGGAATACTATATGGTAACTTCTACGGTAATAGCTTACAGCAAATAACGCTAACGATAAGCGCAACTGCTAATTCTGCGTTT
>Ga0114997_10003997_pt1 | contig 11483 bp, 4 predicted proteins | sample ArcticOcean_MG_C_2_FD_87045 | JGI IMG/M metagenome (GOLD analysis project Ga0114997, IMG submission 87045) | Marine microbial communities from western Arctic Ocean - ArcticOcean_MG_CB4_136 | ecosystem: Environmental > Aquatic > Marine > Oceanic | place: Arctic Ocean: Canada Basin | collected... | reverse complement strand
TTTCGCCACAAAACGGCAGTCAAATGCGTTTGAATTTTACCCAAGGCTCTAAGGGAGGTGGTGGGTCGCTTCCGCCGTCGCCGGTAGACGAGACTGTAATATTCGCCCATGGCGTTGGTGTTGATTCAGACGAGGAGGAGGATGAGGAGGAGAACGAGGTATTCGAAGACGCCGGGACGCCTTTCGTTGAAGATGAAAATAATGAAAATCTCCAACCAACAAACAACAACAGTACGGCGAAGAGAGTGGAAAAAGGCGCGTTGAATCGAGCTTTGCGTAGAGAGTTATATCAGCTCACAAAATCGAGGGACGAGGTATCCACGGAGTTGACTAGATTAAGAAACGACCACGAACGGGTGCAAGCGATGCGCGCGAGCGAGTTGGAGGCTTTGAACATGCACAAGAGTCGCATCGCGGACGCGGCGCAAGCGACGGCGAAAGAGGCGAATCGAGTGGAAGAGATGAAGAAAGATGTGGTTGAGAGGGAGAGGAGAATGAAGGAGGAGTTGGAAGAGGCGCGGCAGTTGAAGCGAGACGCCGAGGAGATGCGGATAGAGGCGGAGGAGTTCTTAGAGAGGCAAAGAAGGGCGGAAAAAGCGGAAGCAAAGATGGAGGAGAAAGGACGGGACATCGAGAGAATGAACGAGTGGTCGAACGAACGCATGGATGAGTTGGAGAGGAAACAAGAGCAAGTGGCGGTGGCGAACGCGGCGTGCGAACGCGAAGCGGGCTTATTGAAGAGAGATTACGAGCGGTTTGAAAAGAACAGACGGGAGGTTTCGAGAGCGTTTGCGAAAAGAGAGATGGACGCGTTGAAAAGAGAGGAGTCGTGCGAAGATCGCGAAAGGAGAGCAGAGAGAGCAACAAAGATGCGCGAGGAGGAGGAACGTTTGTTAGTAGAAGCGCAAGAGAAGAAATATTTAGCCGAAAAGCATTTGAGGGAGTTTCTCGAGAAAATGAAAGAGGCTGAATCGAATGCGAAGAAGATTGAACAGGCGAAGGAAGACGCCAGGTTGAAAATGAGAGAGTTGGATCAACTCTTCTCCGGGAAGAAAGCAGCAATTGAACAAGCCGAACACGCGCTGAAGAAAGCAAAAGTCGAAAGAGAACAGATTAAAGAGGAGCTGGACGCTCGCGAACGTCACACCGCCGCGGCTGCAGAAGCCGCCGCGAAAGAGTGCGATACGGTTGCGAACGCTTGGGCGAAGGTCACCGAAGGACGCAAAGAGCTCGAAAAACGCGAGCAGGATTTGAAAATCGCATCGAGCACGATCGCGGAACGCTTAGATTTCATGAAAGCCGGCGACGAGGAGTTGGAAGAGAAAGGGAGAGCGTTGGAACAATTGGCCGCGGAAATTCAAAAAGTCGAGTTGGAATTAAAGAAAGATCGCGACCGGTTAGAAGAGGAAAAACAAACGATGCACAAGAAGCGAGAGATGATGGAAGAAGCCGAGCGAACCGCAAAGTTTCGCGTGAACGAAATCGAAAATAGGGAGTTACAATTAGACGCTCGAGAAAACGATGTCGTTTCGCAGCTTTCTCGCGCCGCGATGGTTGAAGAGAACTTGAAGAAAAGAGAGAGCGATTTGAGAGCGTTGATGCGAAGCGGCGAAGGCCAACGCGCGACGACTGTTCGCGAATTGGAATCTGAAGTCGAAGAGAAGGCGAAAGATATCGAACGATTAAAGGCAAAGCTGGAAGAGTCTGCGAGCGATTCGGAATCAACTTTGAAAAAACTCACGAACGAGATGGACGTTATGCGCGAATCGTTTCGAACGAAAGAGATTGAAATCGAGGCGCACAGGAAAGCGTTGGAGAATCAATTAAACGAAGCGCGAAAGGAGAACAGAGATTTGGTTTCCGAAGCCGCCGAGGCGAGGAAGGAACGAGAAACGGCGTTATTGCGCATGAGAGATGGTTCTGCCCAAACGACAACAACATCAACGCAGAAGAAAAATACTGGAACGCAAAGCAACGACTTTGCTTTTCCCATCGTTGATACTACTCGCAACGAACAACAAATCGACGCGATGCAAAGCGAAATCGCGTTACTCAAACGCGAAATCGCATCGCACCAAACGCACAGAGACCATTTAGAAACGCAGCTCGCCGAGGCTCGTCAACTGGCGAGCGCTAACTCGCCGAGCGGTAAGACGAAGAAAGAAACCGAACGTCGCAAAGCGTGGGAGAAAAGCGCCATGGAGGCAGTCAGAGACGCGAGGGATGCGTTGGATGCGCGCGCGGAAACGGTGAAAAAAGCCGCGATGGATGTCAAGAAACGCGAAGAGAACGCGAAACGAAGAGAAAACGAGCTTTTAGACGGTTTAGAGCGCGTGGAAAAAGAGTATGCGAAAGCTCGCCAAGCCGTCGCCGCCGCCGAATCCGAACGAATCGACATCGAAGCTCGTCGCGAATACGTCCGACGAGAACAACTGGAGTTGGAAAAGCACAAAGCCGTCAACGATGCGTTCAGAACAGATGAAGACTCGTTGAAAAAAAAACTCAAAGCGGTCTCTCGCGATCTCGAAGACGCCGAGCGTAAGCTCGAAAACGTCACGCACATGGTCTCTATTCGCAAACAAGAACTCAGCGGTTTAGACTTGGCGAATATCAACGCGACTCGCATTGAAGATTTAGAACAGCGCGAATTGAAAATCCGCGAGTTTACGGATAAAGTCCACCCTGCGCTCCTTCGCGAAGCGGAATCGTTGAAGGAAGCCGGCGATGTTTTACAAAAAGAGAAGATTGAGCTGCAAAATTCCTGGCTCGCTTTGCAAAATCGAGAGAAGATGATGAACGAGCACGCGGCTACGAACAACGCGCGCATCCTCGATTTGAAAGAGTTTGAGAAATCGTTGATGGTAGAACGCGAGGAACTTCTCGCATTTCGCGAGGATCTTCTGGAAAAGCAGCAAAAACTCGTCCACGCGGAAGACATCATTCACCGCGCGGAGAAAGAAAAGAAAGCTTTAGAGAAGAAACGCAAACACGCGACTCGAGAACACACGTTGGACGAAACGAAATCCTCCTTAAAACGACTCTTGACGCAAATCAAAACCCGAGAAGGAGAAGCGCACCGTAAACTCAAGCGATGCGAAACGCTCTTACACCGCGAAAACATCCACAACTTGCGCGCGAGTTTACTCAAAGTCACCGAAACTCGCGAAGCGCTCGAACGCGAGTTCGTGGAAAAAGTATCGTCGTCGCGGAGCGAGGAAAGAGACGAAGAAGACGAGTCAGACGGCGACAAGAGCGTTCACATCTTTCAATCCTTACTTCGACGATGCGAACGACAGCTCGTCCGTGCGAACGACTGGTTCGCAGACTTGCAAAACGAGTTGGAAAGCTACCACCAAAACCAGGCTAATTTGAGATGAGATAATAGATTTATGGGATTAAGAGATATTCAGACGACGCGTAGTACCGCCAAAAGCTCTCCTCCCTCACATTTGTATAAGTCATCCGGATTTTTGATTTTTCTCTTCATTTCTCTTTCCAATACATCAAGAAGAAGAAGAAACAGAGGAGGAAGAGAAAAGTCCAACTGCACACGCACGACGGGGAGGAAACGCGCGAGACTTCTCGCTCGAGCAGCGGGACGGCGAGGACGACGAGAGACTTTTGTTTTTAAGAATGACAAAAACAGACTTTGACGACGACGACGGGGAAGAAGAAGTCCAATTGGAAAGGAAAAAAGAAAAAGTGCTCGCCAAGTTGCGCTTCTTAAACGACCAACGGAAACAAAAGATCGACTCGAATCGTTCGAGACGCGATGAAATTTCCGATCCAACGGAAAATGTGGAACTGTTCGCGAGAGAGTTTAAGAAAATGGTGGAGGAGATCGAAAGCGATTTATTACTAAAAGGAGCAGAAGGAGCAGAAGGAAAAGAAAAATCGTTGACCAAAATCGCCTCATCGCGAGAGAAGGGTGCGCAAAGCGAAAGCGATGTAATAAAAGAAGGAGGATTGATTGGAGCAGAAGGAACAGAAGGAAAAGAAAAATCGTTGACCAAAATCGCTCTGTTGCGAGAGAAGGTTGCGAAAAGCGCGTATTTTTTACCATCATTCGACGCGGAGAAATCGATGAAAACGTGCGACCTGTTGGAAAAGAAAGCGAGGGGGAGAGAGGTTTTTAACGATGCTTTTTCCGAAGACGCGGTGGATGAGAGAGTCGGAAAGACGAAGAAGTTTAGCTTCGCAAAATCGAAGACGATGAAGAAGGCTTTCGCGGAGAAGACGACGACCGACTTTTCCGGGAAAGGAACAGACGACAAAACTTCGCCTTCTTCCGCCGCGGTGATTGAAATGTTGCAAAAGAAGCATCGAGCGACGAATGGTTTGTTAGTCGTTCGGGAGAACAAAGAAGGAGAGACGATTCTTTTGACGAGCGAGGAGTGCGACGGAAAAGACGTGACCATCGAACGGTTGACGAGGTGCAAAGTGACCATCGAAAGTTGCGCGAATTGTAGACCGAGATCGGTTCGAATGCGGAACTTGGTCGAGTGCGAAATCAAAGCCACGGATATCGACGGGAGCGCGTACGTGGAAAATATGAGCGATACGATTGCGTTTATAGGATCGAGGCAACTCCGAATACACGACGCGACGAAGTGTCAGTTTTATTGCCGAGTGGCGAGCGGTCCAATCATTGAGAGATGCCAAGCGGTCGAGTTTGCGCCTTTGTTGTCGAGCGAAAACGACGGAAAAGAAGACGATAACTTATGGAACAAGGTTGAAGATTTCGGATGGATTAAGCAAGAGCAATCGCCAAATTGGAGCGTGATAGAAGAGAAGGATAGAGTTTATTAGAATAGCTATTGTTTTGTATTATATGAGTAGAAACCGCGAAAAAAAAGCACTCGCAGGCGCGTGTGAGTATTAAACTGTAAATTATGTTTGATATTAAAATTATCTTCTCGTGTCTTCTTCTTCTCTTTCTTCTTCCTTATGTGTATGTAATAATTCGAGCGCCTCTCTTCTATCTCGTAGTTTTGATCGAAACTCCTAAACGTTTGCTTATTATGTGTGTGTATTTATTATTCTTCTTCTTCGCCAAAGCCGGCCCACTGCTCTTCGTCGGTATCGGTGACGACTTCCCCTCTCGCTTTTCTCGCCTTGCGCAGTTTTTCCTTCTTCTTTTGGTCTTTTTTGGAAAGCGCCGTCTTCTTCACGACTTTGACCTCGTTCCCTAACGCGTCGGTGAATTCGGTTTGATCCACAGCGGCGGTGACTTCTTTCTTGGACATTTTTGTCATCCACTCGGCGTCGCCTTTGCAGTTACATCGCGCGATGCCGTCGGTTTCGTCCTTCGCCATGAGCCACGTCTCCGGGCACAACGCCGAGCAAAACTCGTTGTTGTGGGTAATCATAACCACACCGCCGTCGTAGTCCTCGATGGCTCCAGCTAAAGCGCCCAAAGAGTCTCTGTCCAAGTAGTTCGTCGGTTCGTCCAAAATGACAATGTGCGGGCAGTTCCACATGCACGCCGCGATGACAACCTTTACTTTTTGGCCTCCGGACAACGCCGCCATTCTCGTGTGCGTGCCAAACTCCTTGTCCAAGCCGACGTTCTCCAAATGTTTTTCCACATTCGCGGTGGTCAACGGAGTAGACATCGCGCCAGCTCTGGCGGCAACTTTTTCGTCCACAATCTTCATGTGTTTGGCGAAACCAGCCTTTTCGAGCTTATCGGCTCTGATGTACCTGTTCGCGTCGTGCGATTGACCGACGAATTGAACTTCGTATTCCACCTCCTTCTTGATCGTCTTACGACCACCGGTGAGCTTCTCAATGTTCCATTTCAATTTGCGGACGTTGCCTTTCTCGTCCGGCGGCAACGAGATTTCGAACGGCTTCTTGCACTTTTCGATTTCCTCCTCCGTCAAGGTCATGGAATCCTTTTGCAACGCCTCCTTGTCGTCGCCGTGTTGGTATCTCCAGCGGATGTACTCGTTCGGCGTCTTGTCCAAGTGTTGCTCGATGTGATGAAAGGCATGCTGCGCGACGTACGCGACTCTCGCGTTCGGGTGCTTCCAGACCGTACCTTCTTGCGGTTCAACCTCACCAGTCAGTAACTTGATCATGGTGGATTTACCGACGCCGTTCGGGCCGACGCACGCGACGCGGGAGGCCAAGGAGACTTGAACGGTAACGTTCTTCACCGTAGGAACTTGGTTCACCGGGTACGTGTACGTGCAGTTCGCCATCTTCATCAAAGGTTTACCTTTCGACTTGACGCCTTCAATAAATCCAGGTTGAGGGAACTGCATCTTCCATCCGGAGGCAGATTTCAGCTCGAAAAATTGTTTCGCCTTCGGGTTCTTGGCCACGTATTCCGTCAAGTTACCTTTGAACTGTTTCAATTTCAAGTTGTCGATGGCGATGATGTTGTTACACACGCGGTCGAGCAAACCGGTATCGTGCGAGACGAGGATGCACGTGACGTTCGTCAACGATAAGAGGTAGCTTTCGACCCATTTGACGTTCATGACGTCCAAGTGGTTCGTCGGTTCGTCCATCAACAAGATGTCGGCGTTCAAACACATCGCTCTCGCCAACGCCAACTTCATTCTCCAACCTCCGGACAAGAAGGTGACCAAGTTTCTCGCACCGTTTTGCATTTCGCCGAAACCGACGTTCAACAACATCTTCTCGACGGTTTCCTCGGTAATACCCGCGGCTTTGATTCTTTCATCCGCCAAAATGTAATCGACGCACGGCAAATCGGACAATTCGCCAACGATATCGGCTTCGACAAAGACCGTTCTTAACTCCGACGCGGGAGGAAAACCTTCGACTTGCTCTTTAGAAATCGCTCTCATCAACGTCGTCTTCCCAGAATCGTTCCCGCCCAACAAACCGTACTTGTAGCCTCTCTTGATCTTCAACTTGGTGTTGTGCAACAAAACTTTCGAGCCGTACGCCAAGGTAAATCGGCAGTTGGCCAATTCCTCGGCGTCTCCGTCGTCTTCGTCTTCCTCGTCGTCCTCGAAGTAAAACTTCTCCAAATTTTCAAAGTACTGCTTCCCTTTGCCTTTCAACGCCTCTTCAAAGTCGTAATCTTCCAACTTGTTCAAGATCAAGGAACTCAAAACGATGACTTCGTACTGCGAAATCCCGTTTCCTAACAACTCCTTCAACTTCGATTCCGTCGGTCTTTTGGAGACAAACTTGGGATCGGCCAATCGTTCGCCGATCGACTTTAACTGATCGGTGCACTTCCCGCACACCGTTCGCGCTTCCGGATCGGAAATCTCGTTGGACGCTTTTTCGACCGAGGTCAACAACTTGTCCAAAAACGGCTCGGCGTCTTCCGGATCTTCGACCAACTTACTCATGTTGTTCAAAATCACCGCGCACATGCGTTTTGTCGATGTCGTTCTCGCCCTGAAACCCAACAAAAGAATTGGCGAAATCAACGCCAACGGCGCCGCAGTCACGGTTTGCACGAACGTCGTCGACGCCAACTTTTGAACGCATTCGTCCGTCTTGTCGTGGTCGATGGTCGCCGCCACCATATCGTCGATGAACGGTTCAATATCCCGGTTATCGATGGTGTGACACACTTTCTCCACCGTCGTTCTCGCGGCTTCGACAACCACGCTCGAGGCGTCGTTCACCAAACCAGTCACCACCGGCATCAACCTCACCAAGTTACAGCTCACGCCGTGCGGACTCGTCTCCGCCAATCGGGAGATAAAATCCAACGCGCCCGCGATAGTCCCAGCTCTGTTCGACGAATCCATCGCTTGAATCAACCCATCCACGTAGTTCAACACCGCGTGTTCGTTCACCGTCTTCGCGGCTGTTTCCAGTAACTCTTGCGAGGCTTTGCATACATCTTGTGAATTTTTGTCCCCGCAATTGATTAAAATTGCAGTCAAAGCTTCGGAATCCGTCGCGAACGCTTCTTTCGCACTTTGGTCGCCCTTTTCCAAAGCATCTGCAAACGCTTTGGTCGCAGTCAGGCGAGAATCGCAGGACGCTTTGTCCGTTTGTTTTAAAACAGCCGTTTGGCAGTCAAATCCCATCCTTTAAAACTTCTCTTTTACTCTCTGTGTGTGTGTCGACGATTGATTGGAAAAAGCGGATTAAGAGATTAGAAACCGATCAAAAGCGCCGCGACGACGACGGGGAGAGAAAAATGAAAGAAAAATCCAATCCGTTTTGCGGCGCGCGTGTTGGAAAAAACAGAAACGAGAAGACGACAGATCAACAAATCCGATCTCCTTTTCGCGAAGAAATAAAGGTAATCTCTGTTCGTACCGTCTGATCGGGGGAAGATCTTTTGTTCTGTATGTATATATGGTAGATGTATAATCGGTTACGTATATAAAGTGCGGCTGAATTGCGGGAAAATCTAGTCATAAAATTCAAAAAAGAAAATATCTTCTCGAAACCGCTTTTTTTTTTTCAGATCGCGATTTATAGACATGACTGACACAATAAGACGAGAGGGGACGGAAACCAATCAATGCACGAATGAGCAGTTTTATGACTGTGATGATGAGAGAAACTTTTTTAAAGAAGAAGTACTCGATAATCGATAGTAGTATTACAAAAATGGTTTCCCCGTTCTCTTCGTTATTAGTATTAGAGTTATTAAGGCGCGCTAATATTGCCAGTGCTAGTATTATTCGTAGTAGTAGTCGTATTTACGATGTGTCCATCGATGGTTAACGGCAAGCTGTGCAACTTGACATTATTCGCGACGAAGTATTTCCGGACGTGGTTGTTCACCGCGTTTCTCACCGCCAACGAACGCAAAACGGGTAAACCGTTGAATTTCAAATCCAGAAAGACGGTGATTCTTATTTTGCCGGTGTAATCGCCACACGGGACGACTTTGAGGAAACACTCGTCCACGTCGGCGGAGTTTAAGGCGGTGAAGTTGTGTAAAGAACTGTTCAAGCCGTCGAAGACTTTGTCGTTCGTTTCCACGTCGACGATCCAATCGAAAGATTCCGTTCGCGTTTTCGATCGGGACATGTTTATCACGGTCGAGCGCATCATCGTTTGGTTGTGGTAATACGTGACTTCGCCGTTCCAGTTTTCTGCTTCCGTTTGTAAGATGTTGATGTTTTTTATGACGAAACGGTTCCCGTTGATGAGAATGTTATCGCCGACGTCGTACGGGTGGGTGATGAAGATGAAGATGACGCCTTCGAAACACTCTCTTATGGAGTTGCCAAACATGAACGCGAACGCGAGGATAAAGGAAGAAAGGGTGAGCCACATTTCCAGAACGTTTTGTTCGAAAATCGCGAGGACGATGAAGATGAGAACGATGTATAACGCGGTCAACATCATCCGTTCCAACGTGGCCAAAACCGATCGCGAACCTCCCAACGTCAATTGCATGTTTTTCCTGCTCTCGTAAATTTCAATCACGCGGTCGATGATCACGTCTCTGTCCGCGAAGCCGTGCTTGTCCACGTCAAAGATGTCCATGATGATTTGCGCGACTTCTTTACTCACGCCCAAAGATTTCAAAAACTCGTAGTTGACTCGTAAACGTTTCGCTTTTTGGATTTTGCGCAACGTGACGGCCAATCTCGTGCCGCACGTCGATGCGACGGATTCGTCCAAGATGATATCGTCGATGATTAATGGTTCGTCTTTGATGGACGTTTGATTGGCTCTGTCCGCGAACATTCGAGGAATGCGCAAGTTGTATCTTTTGATGTACCTGGCGAGCCTGGCGGCTCTCGTCAACGTCATTTGGTGATGGACTTTTTCCGTAATCGTCGTGCCCCCGAGCAGTTGCCCTCCTCTCTCTCTCACGGGCTCAAACGTCCGTATTTTCTTCTTCACCCCGCCATACATGATCCCGTGTTGTTGAATGATGTAATCTTCACCAACTGGAAACGTTGCGTGGCCGAAGCCAGCGTATTGTTGCAACAAATTCGAGGTCGATCCGACGCGCTTCAGATTTGAAATGTTCGTGGACGAGAGCAATTTTTTATGCGCCACGTTGTAAATTTCTCTTTGCGGCACGATCGCTTTGAACAATTTCATCAGCGCGAACTCCTCGATTAAGATCGTCAACATTTGGTCAGAATACACGCGTCTCTGCAAATCAACCAACATGTAATTGAATATTCCTCTGGAGACTAAATGCATGCAACATCGAGCGACCCAGGAGGCTAAAATTCGGTACGTCGTCAAATACCAATACTCTTTCAAATCGCTCTTGTTGACCATATCTTCCATTTGAACGTAATACGACCAGCAACACAAACACAACACGCCGTGAAGCAAATTCACGAGCTCTTTTTGCACGCCGTTTAGAATGAAATACAAGCGTTTGCCGACGACGTGCGTCGAAGGTTCCAAAAATATCGCCTGCAAACTAGTCACGACAAAGTTAATAACCGTCGAACCTCCCAACGTGATCGATATAAAACCAAACAATCGAGAGTTCCACACGACGGCTAAAACCAACGTCGCAATCACCGCCGCGTGGAGTAAAAAGTACCCAAACTGCAACAGTCTCCTAATTTGTCTCTGTTCGTTCGTCAACGTCATCCCGTCGTCTTTACTGAAGAGAAAATTTTTCCTCCTCCCGTGATAAGACGTGTCGTCGTCCGAGTTATCCGAGGAATTTTGCCCCGTATTTGATGTTGTTTGGGGCATTCCCGCACCTTGTTGTTGTTGTTGTTGCTGTTGTTGCTGCTGCTGCTGTTGCTCTTCTTTGGTCGTCGCGGTTGTCGCGTGGAGCGTTGTTTCCGTCGTCGACGCACTGTTGTTGTCTTGTTGTTTGTTCGTTAAAAACTCCTCCATCAATTCCGCTTTCAAAATCTTCTCCGTCGGCGCAATCGACGCTTCCATCGGTGAATTCAGCGCGAATTGCGGCGTGACTGAAGCGTACATCTCTCTCGTATTCTTCTCGCTGCTCACGGCGGCGTCTTCGCTGATTTTTGGCAGCGTCGGGGAGGACCCCGTGCCGCCACCAGAGGCGTCTTTTTTGGGAGATTTCGGCGGCGAATTCATGAATTCATCGTCTGATGATCCTTTTCCTCGAGATAACGGAGGTGGCGTCATTATAAAATCGATTTGACGACTTTTCTTTTGTTGTTGCTGTGCTGAAACTCTCTCTCTCTCTCTCTCTCTCTCTGCTCTCGCAGAGGAGAGCCTTTTGAGAGAGAATATGAGGATTTGACATCTTTTCCTCTCTCTTAGCTAAAGTCGTAAACAAAAAACTGTATAATTTTTAAAAACGAGCGAAATAGGGTTTACAAGATATCGTGGCCGAGTTGGTCTAAGGCGCCGGATTAAGGCTCCGGTCCGCAAGGGCGCGAGTTCAAATCTCGTCGATATCATTACACTCTCTTTTTTTTGCACGCATGATTAAATATTCGCTATTAGTGACTCATTTTGTTGTTGTTACAATCATGACTATCAATCAATCGTCTTCTTCTGTGTTTTTGTGTCTCTCTCGTCGTCGCTAAAAAAATCGTGGCTTTTACTCGTCGTCGTCGTCG
>Ga0114997_10003994_pt1 | contig 11485 bp, 9 predicted proteins | sample ArcticOcean_MG_C_2_FD_87045 | JGI IMG/M metagenome (GOLD analysis project Ga0114997, IMG submission 87045) | Marine microbial communities from western Arctic Ocean - ArcticOcean_MG_CB4_136 | ecosystem: Environmental > Aquatic > Marine > Oceanic | place: Arctic Ocean: Canada Basin | collected... | reverse complement strand
GATTAATGAAATATTATTAATTGAACCAGTTTCATTGTTTGCATGCATACAAGAGATCAAAAAAGTATTGCTGGTAATAGTTTTAATAATTTCTTGCACATCAACATGACCAGATGAGTCTGGATCAATAAGTGTAACTTTAAAGCCTCTATTTTCTATTTCTTTTAATGGGTCAAGAATTGCTTTGTGCTCAATTGAAGTCGAGATAATATGATTTTTTCCTATCTTTTTTGCGTGCTCCAGCAAGCCAAATAACGCTATGTTATTGCTTTCAGTGGCTCCGCTGGTAAAGATAATTTCCGAGGTATCAATTGAACAAATTTTAGCAATTTGTTTGCGCGCATTAAGGACTGTTTTTTTTGCCAATGCCCCTGACTCATGCGATCTGCTGCCTGCATTAGCAAAATCATTGACCAGATAATTGTGCATTAACTGTGCAGTTTCTTCGTTTACTGGAGTGGTTGCATTGAAATCAAGATATTGCTTCATGAATTACTTATTTTTGTTCCTTGCATTGTATAATCAATTCATGGTTATTTTCACTGATTTCATATAAATTTAAAGACAATGACTCAATCTATTTTCTCTAAAAACGGCATTTCTCATTACGTGCAAGAGAAGATCAAAGAAATACAAACAGAATATCTTCGAGACAATAATCCATGGGTAATTGGTTATAGCGGCGGCAAGGACTCTACGGTTATTACTCAGCTAACATGGATGGCACTAGAAGACTTGCCGAAATCCAAGCGAAAAAAGCCAGTTTACGTCATTACTACTGATACCTTGGTTGAAAATCCAATTGTTGCTCACTGGGTTGAAAGCTCTCTTGACACCATGAAGGTGTCTGCAAAAGAACAATCTCTTAATATCAAACCATATTTAATTAAACCTGCTTTAAAAGATAGGTTTTGGGTAAATCTTCTGGGGAAGGGGTACCCGGCTCCTAGGCGAGGTTTTCGGTGGTGCACAGACAGACTGAAGATTAGACCAACCAATGAATTTATAAAAAAAGCTGTTAACAAATTCGGTGAGGTGGTTTTAGTTTTAGGGGTCAGAAGTGACGAAAGCGTTGATAGGGCTAAAAATATTAAAAAATATGCTGTAAAAGGTTCCAAACTTTCCAAGCACACATCCTTGATAAATTGTTTTGTTTATTCTCCCATTTCAGATTGGAGTAATGATGATGTTTGGTTATTTTTAAAGGAATATAAGAATTCTTGGAATTATTCTAACGAAAACCTTCTTAATCTATATCAAGGTGCAACTGAGGACAATGAATGCCCGGTAGTGGTTGATACTTCAACTCAAAGCTGTGGGTCAAGTCGTTTTGGTTGCTGGGTATGCACCCTTGTTACGCAAGATAAATCTATGAAAGCAATGATTCAAAATGATCAGGAAAAGGAATGGATGACTCCTTTGTTAAAGTTTAGAGAGGAAATAGACTTTCACCAAGAAGATGGAATGGAGAAAGACCGAGCTGACAGAGAGTTCACGAGAATGAAAGGGCAAGTATCCTTTTATACGAATAAAGATAAAGAAGTGGACACGGTTCCAGGCCCTTATAAAAAGACAAAACGTTTAGATCTGCTAGAAAAACTACTCATCGCAGAGCGGCAGATGAATCTCCAGCTCAGCAGCGAAAAGTCAGGAGATCACATCAAGCTAATTACCCACGAAGAATTAGAGGAAATTAGAAGGATTTGGATAGAGGATAAGTTAGAGATTGAAGATGAGCTTCCAGCGATTTATGAGAAGATAAGAGGAGAACCTTACGAAGGTAAATCATACACAGCTGCTCCAGTTTTGAGCTCAGCAAACCTTGAGTTGCTTGAATCTTTGTGTGACGAAAATAAGGAGTATGAGCTTACCAGGAATCTCTTGATTAAAGAGATGAGACTTAATGCGAAAGGAGTTAGACGAGGCTTTATTAACGAGCTAGAAAAAGAGCTCAATAAATTTATATATTTCAATAAGTCTGAAGCGCTTGAATCAGCCAAGGAGCGTCAAGATATTATTGAGACCATTGAGCTCAAACCTATTAATGATTACGAGGGATTAAGGTTTGATTCTTAAGTCTTTGCAAATTTCTAATTATGGAATCTTCCAAGGAATTCATAGTATCAATTTTGCTCAACCTTCAATTAAGCGCATTACATTAATTGGTGGGCTAAATGGCAGCGGTAAAACTACTATTTTTGATGCTATTCAGATTTCATTGTTTGGGATGAAGTCAAACTTACACAAAGAGAATTCAAGCCAGAAAGCAACTCCATACCTAAAGTTTTTAGAGTCAAAAATTAATAGAAATATTACTCCGGCTAAAGGTTCAGCAATCTCCTTGGTGATAAACCTGGCTGATGATGTAGACATAGAGGAAGACATTACCATTACTCGTTCTTGGAAAAAAACATCAACAGGCGTAAAAGAAGAGTTTGAAGTCATGAGAAATGACTTAATTGATATAGATTTAACCAATAATTGGATTGAATTTATTTCTCAAATTATCTCTCCAAGCTTAAGTAAACTCTTTCTATTTGATGGCGAAAAGATCTTGCATTTTGCGAAGCCTGAAAATACATCAAAGCTATTAATACAGGGCATTCAAACTCTTTTAGGCGCAGATCTTGTTACCAGTCTTGAAGCAGACTTAAGGCTATTAAAAAAGAATATTCTTAAAGATACCAAGCATGAAGATAAGGCGCAGCTTGATGATTTGGATGCGGCAATTTCTAATCTTAAGAAACAATTGTTAACACTCAATAGCAAGCTGGAGAATAATCAAGAATTACTTTTAGAGTATCAGGAGTCTGATGATCAGATCCAAGATACCTTTGATCTCAGCGGCTTTAAAACATCTAAGAAGATTGCTCAACTTGAAGAAAAAATCTTTGCTATTTCAGCGCAAATGGGAGCTCTTAAAAAAGAACAAGAATCGATCATTGCAGGCAGTATGCCATTGGGACTGGTGCAGAAAAAAATTAAGTCCATTGAAAGCGAATCAATTAAAAGGCTAGCTATTCTTGAGCACAAAGCAAAAATTATTGCATGGCAGGAAAGAGATCGTGAATTTTTGAAGCTTTTAAAGAAAGAAAAAAATACTACATTGCTGGAAAAACTCCAAAAATCCTTAGCAGCTAGTTTGGAGGCTGAGTCCTTGGATGAGGAGGTTGCCAATGCCAATTCTTATATTTCAAATTCAGGTGATATTCAGATGCTCTATCAAGAGATTAAAAATGCAGCCAGAAACTTTAAAGATAATTCAAAAGAACTAGATAGTTTGCAGCAAGAACTTGAGCAGACACAGAAGTCACTGCTGCGTGCGCCTGATTCAAAAAACATGCAAAACATCTTTAAACAAAGAGATGCATCTAAAAGCTCAATTATTAAGTTAGAAGTTGAAATTGAAGGCAACAAAAATCTTATAGTAAAGTTAGAGAAAGACTTGGTGATGGCTGAGAATAGATTTAAGCGACACTTTGAAGAGACGGTCAAACTTCTGCAATCATCCTCCATACAAAAAAAACAACTTGAAAAGATTCAGGTTGTAGAAGGCACCCTTGCCAAGTTCTCTAAAGAGCTTGTTTGGCGCTCATTAAATCAATTTGAAACGCTTATTACCTCCAAGTTCAAGTATTTAATTCGCAAGGATTCACTGGTTGATTCTTTTACCATCGACAAACAAACATTCATGATTTCCGCATTGAATGAAGCCAATCAGCCGATTCAACTTCAAGATTTATCTGCCGGTGAGAGACAAATTCTTGCTATAAGTATTTTATGGAGCCTGTCAGAGGTTGCAAACATTAAAATCCCTGTGATTATCGATACCCCCTTGGGAAGATTAGACTCTAAACATCGTCATCAGCTAATTACCAAGTATTTTCCTGAAGCCAGCCTTCAAACTATTATTCTTTCAACCGATGAAGAAATCATTGGACCTTATTACAAACTATGTAAGCCCTATGTTGGGGAGGAATATCTTTGCACTGAGAATCCGAAAATTAAAACGTCCGGGACAATCATCAAGGGGTATTTTTAATGGACTTTGCTGTTGAAAGAATTCGTTTAACCAATCAAGAGAAAGGTTTGTTAACCAGAATGAAAGGCGCGACCGGGTTAGACAATTGGAATATTTTTGCTCGTTGGGCTTTTTGTTATAGCCTTTCTATGAAAGAAAAAATTTCAGTACAGCAAGAAGAAGAGAGCAGCTTTGGAATTGAGATGACCTGGATGGTGTTTGCTGGAAAGAATTTTAAGATCTATCAAGATCTCTTGGTTCAAGAATGTTTAGCATTAGATTTGAAACCCAACAAATCCAATTTAAATAAGGTGATGCGTGCACATTTATCCAACGGAATTAAGAAAATGTATAGTCAAGTCTCTAGTCTTGATGATTTCATTGACCTAGCCAAATAACATGACAGATTTAATTCAAGAAATTCAAGATTTAAAACCAAAATATAGAAATGGTGAGGATAAAATCGGTGATGACTTTGTTGCCGTCTGTCTTAAGCATTGTTCCTTCTGGAGAAGAACGACTTTAGGGTTTAGTTCTAGCACTTTAAAATCTTGGGGTGGAGCCTTTGTTAACATACATGAGGAAGTTGAGAAAATTGAAATCCTAGCTGACATTAATCAATTTGGAGAACACGATAAAGATCTCATGCGAGCTTTGGAGCATAATTCTAGTGATTCAGAAAAGAGAAAGACTCGCTTTCGCCATGCTGAGAATTCTCTTCTTACTGCCATCTCAGCAGATCTAGCAGATCATGTTTCCAAAGACCATATTTGGAAATTACTGCATTACTTTTTATCAACTGAAAAGCTTGAAATTAGGTTTGCTATAAATAAGATTTCTAATAAGGGCAAAAATCTTTATCATGAAAAATCTGGATATTTTCATTTCCCCGATGGTGAGAGTATTGCTCACGCAGGAAGCTTTAATGAAAGTGACTCCGGATATCAGTATCACAATGAAAGTGTAAAAATTGCTTGGAAATCCAAAGAAAAAGTTATTCAGGAGGCTGTAAATCACCCCGATGCTTTTAATAATTATAAATCTACTGTGCGAGATGTAGATATAGATTGGAATGGCTCTGAATATGTTGAGGTGCACAGGCTGTCTGCTGAAACCCTAAGACTAATAAAGTTAAACGCTCCCAGGTCCCGACCAATCCCACCTGTTATTAAGACAATTGTTGATCCTTTGGATTTAAAGAGAAATATACCTGTTATTCCAACTACCTATCACGACAACCCTTTCAACCTAGGAAAGCATCAAGAAACAGCTCTTGATTTATGGGAAAAAAATAGTTTCACAGGAATACTTGAGCATGCGACTGGTTCAGGTAAAACTATTACATCGATTGTTGGCGCTTGCAGGATTGCAGCAAGCACAAAAAAAATTCTTCTAGTTTCAGTGCCTTATCAATCTTTGGGTGAGCAGTGGATTGAGGAGCTTAAGAACTTCAATATTTTTGCTATTAAATGTTTTGAGAAAGCAGCAAACTGGGAAAATCCTGGACGACAAGCACTTAGCAGATGGGAAAATCAGAAAGCTGATTCTAGCTATCTTCAAGCATACGTTGTTGTTAACAAAACTCTAGCTACCAATAACTTTCAAAATCTTTTAAGTAAATTTCCTTCAGGAGACACCATGGTTATTGGTGATGAGTGCCATAGGTATGCAAAGCTGGCAGGCACAAAGAGCCTTCCAGATTCTAAATATAAACTTGGTTTATCCGCCACTCCATTTAGGGATGGAGATGAATACGGTAACGCCGAGTTAATTACTTTTTTTGGTGACTCTATTGATTCTTACACTCTGTCAGATGCTTTGAATGCCAACCCCCCCGTTTTAACACCATATGACTACAAGCCTTTAAAAACCTATTTAACAACTGATGAGTATGAAATGTTTTTAGCAAAAGCCAAGCTTGCTGGGCAATTCTACAATCAAGATGATTTTGGCCAGATCAATACTGCGGCCCAGGCTGCAATTGGAGCTATGAACAGGATCAAGGGATCTGCAGCAGACAAATTTCTTAAATTATCAAATCTAATCCCAGAATTAGATAAGTCTATGCAGGCAATAGTTTTTTGTGGCGATGGCTCAACTGAAGACGATGATGATGGTGTGATTGGCGATGAACTTATGATTAGAGATATCGAACAAGCCTCAGCTCTTTTGGATGAAAATGATTGGATTGCCTGTCAATTTACATACAAAGAAACAACAACTGAGAGAAAGCAGATTCTTGAAGATTTTAAAAATGGAGATATCAATGCATTGGTTTCCATTAGAGTGCTTGATGAAGGCATTGACATCCCAGGGGTTGGAATTGCAATCTTGATTGCTAGCTCCAGAAATAAACGTCAATATGTTCAAAGACGAGGCAGAGTGTTGCGAAAGAGCCCGAACAAAGCGAAGGCATTGATTTATGATTTTATATGCTTACCTCCTCAAGAGGCTGAATCCTCCTCACTAATTGATGGAGAGTTTGAGCGTCTAATTGAAATGTATAGGGATTGCGATAACCCACAAGAATGTGATACTTTTATTGATAGCATTGCTCTGGATTACCCAGTTCACAATGATTTAATTCTTCATTGGAGGGAATTAAAAAATGTCAGAACAAGTTGAAGCCGTAACAAGCCTAATCAATATGCTCATTGCTGAGAATAAAAGAACAGCAACTACAGATAAGTCTAAGAAAGACCAGTCAAAAGATATCGATATTATTTTTAAAGAAGCTTTAGATTCTGTCAAGGTTGATTCAAAAAAGAGCAAATCAAAAGCATGAAGATCGAATCTATAGAGTTTAATAATTTTCGAGCTTTTAGAGGCAAGCATAAGATAGAGTTTTCCACTGACGAGAAGAAAACAACGACATTAATTATCGGCGAGAATGGAGTTGGAAAAAGTACAATCTTAAATAGCATTTATTGGTGCTTTTACGGAGAGCTCACAGTAAACACTCATAAAAAAGGAGTGATCCGCCACCAGAAACATGATTCTGATAACTGCAGCGTTAAGATTCGTATAATTGTTACAGATCCAATCAGTCGTTTAGAAAAGGAATATATTATACAGAGAACGCTAAAGGGTTCTGAGAGCCATCTTCTGGTATGGGAGGTTGATCAGCATGGAGCAAACCATAAAAAGAGCTCAAACCCCGAGCAAATCATCGATCATTTCTTACCAAAAGCCCTGTCTAGATATTTCTTATTTTATGGTGAGGGCCTGAAAGAAATTACAGAGGATGCTGCTCTTTTAAAAGAAGCCATTGAAAGCTTTCAAGGTTTAACCGCAGCAAAGGCAGCCTCAAGCAATATTCTTGAAAAACTTAATGAGTATTTAAGAAAATCAGATCAACAGTCAAATAAATCAACAAAGCGCGCTCGCCTAGAAAAAGATGAAGTTATTCATAAAAAAGCCCTTGATAAAGTAGCAGCTGAACTAGATAAAAATTTAGCAAAGACAAAAAAATTAACTCAAGATTTTAAAAAAATAGATGATCTTTACGGTCAATCAAAAGATAAAGAGAGAAAAAGTGTTGCAGCCCTGCGAGTTAAAGAAGAGGCTAATTTAAGAAAGCTAAAAATTGACCTTACAGCTTTTCAGGATACTAGAAAAGCCCTTGTTAAGGATTCTGTATTCCAGATTATGAATTATAAGTATGCTAACAAATTGGATGACTTTTTTTCTGAAAGTAAATTCAAGGGAGCCATTCCTTTTATCTATCATGAGCAACTTATTCACCACCTTTTAAAAGAGCAGATTTGCATATGTGAGCGAGATCTGACTAAGGGTCAGAAGCACCATGGCATTGTTGCGTCAAAACTTGAGACAGCTGAAACTGCAGACCTCAGAGACCGGGCATCATCTATTCAAACTGCTTCCTCGAATGCTGAACTCAAGAATATCAATTTTAATACCGCGATTGATCTTTCGGATGACCGGATTGCAGATAAATTGGAGCAGATAAAATTAGGTAATCAAAACATCACAAAACTTGTGGATAGATTAGGCCAACTGGGTTCTGGAGATGGAGATAACATTGAAGAGAAAAGGAATAGCATCATCAAAGCTCGTGATGATTCTATGATGGAGGGAGGAATTCTTAAGCAAAAACATGCCCAAGTCAAAAAATTACGTTTAGATTTAATTGATCAAATTAAAAAATTGGTTCTAGTGAATGAAAGCAATCCTCTAATCCTTGCTCAGATAAATTTTTTATCTAAAGCGCATGAGGATATTGAAGAATTAATTGCTACTGAAAGAGAAAAGGGAAGAAAATTTATTTTTTCTGATATGAATAAATCCTTACAAGAGTTGTCTGCTGGTGATCACCGCTTTCAATTTCTTCAGGTTGAGGGTGTTGACACCTATCTTCCGGAGATCTTGAAAGAAGATGGCGACACATTAATTCTGTCAGATGGTGAGCAGCTCCTAAAGCAGTCATTATTTTTTGCATCTGCATTGATTAAACATTCGCGCAGAAGAGAAAAAGCACAATCTAAAAGGTTTATTCCAGGAACGATAGCTCCCATTGTTGCAGATGCTCCATTTGGGTTTTTGGATGCTGAAAATAATGGAATTGCTGCTAAATTACTTCTCGAGAGCACAGACCAGTTAATTATTATGCTGAACTCTAAATCTTTTTCTAATGAAGTGGAGGAGTTGTTTGCGACTAAAAAAGAGGCGCTTGGAAAAATTTATATCATGCATAAAAAATTTACTGGTACCGGAAACAAACGAAAGCCAGTTACTATTTTTAAAGAAAGTTTTGACACTGCCAGTTACGGTAATAAATTCGAAGAATCAACTATTGAAGAATTCAAATTTAAGGGTAAATAAAAATATGAGTAGAGGAGTATACAGAAACAAGAATTATGATGGAGAGGATGGAACTGCTGATAAATTAAAAGATTTATTTGGTGGGAACGGTACCTATGCGCATGTCTTAAGCTTTGCCGCCTATATAGGATTAGAGCATCAAAAGAAAACACCATTAAAAATTTCAGACAGAAATGGGGATGCGGTTGACTTAACAATTTTTGATAAACAGCGATTAACTTCTCATGTATATTCAATCCCCTTCATAGGAATGGGTTATGACGTACAAGCAATTATTGATGGAGACAAAAGTGTTGAGACTTTTGAATCTTACGCTAACGCAGGAATGAAAATTATTCATAAGCTTATTCAAGATCATCCCACCGATACTAACGGAGCAGAGACAATCATCTCTTTGGTTAGAGAGATGCATTCTGAAAATATGAAGGCTATAAACAAAGCTTGAGTTTACTGATATTTTTCTTCTTCTTTTGTCTTTCATTGATAATGATTTCCTGTCTATGGATAAGACAGTTCTTTGTAACCAATGACTCCATAACTACTCCAGACCCCCTCGATACCCCAGGCTCTTTACATAGCCCATTGCGTAATGGGTCCCTGCTTAAGATTACTGATATATATAGCCAAGCTAGGTCCTGCAATGATTGTTTTTTAAATGTGCCTACTGCAGAGCGCTCAAATATAATAGGCGGTCAACCTAGGTGGATTGGGCAACATTATTTTGATAATAATTTTAGTCATGAGAAATACCCAAGGGTTCTTGTCTTATTGCATCGCCCAGGTCAGTTAGGAGGGAGGGCAAAAAAATTTGATTTCGATAGATACGATACATTAACTAAGAATATGAATAATACTGATTCTTGGAAAGAATTAATGAAGTTAATTGACGCAGATTCAAAACATTGGGGTAAGTATGATTTAGTTTATGAAGATTCAATGAAGCTGAACAAAGATTTCACCGCGTTTTTAAATATAGGTCTTTGTGCCGGCTTAGCCTCCAGCAATCTGAATTATTTATCTAAGTGCTTTGAAAAATACACCAGATCAATGATGGAAATCTTTCAGCCAAATATTCTTTTTCTTAACGGGAAGAAGGTTCAACAGTTTTATGAGAAATATGTAGAAGGTACGGATTACTCTAGCTCAAAAAAAATTATAGAAAAACAGTTAATAAATAAGGGAATATTTACCAACAAACCATTTAAAGTAAAAAGTTATGCAGCCAGAGGTGTGAAAGTAACATTAGAAGCAAAAGTAATAAAAGAATCTATAGAGAGTCTATATAGGAGTAGTGAAAAAACGTCTTTAAGCTCGCATACAGGATGGAAAGAGTCTGAGTTGATTTTAGCATTAGATTTTTACCTCCATCATAGAAATAATATTCCCTCAAAAGACTCAAAAGAAATTCAAGATCTTGCCAGCAATATTAGAGACCTGGATATACATTCTAATAAAAATCTTGAATTATCGTTTAGAAATGAAGATGACGTTCATCAAAAATTAATGAATTTTCTTAATCTTGATACTGGCGGAGATGAGGGCATGAATAAAGTTATCATTAGTAATCTAGAATGTTGGAGCGAATTTATTTATCAACCCTATGAGCTCATTTCAACTGCTCGTTATATTAATCTTCTGAGAGATAATTATGTCAGTCGATATTAAAAAAATTTTTAAATACATCGAAATGATTGAGAGATCTCATTTATGAAAAATAAAACATAGGAGACTTATGGTTAGACACAGGGGAACATACAAACCAGAGCACCCAGAACCTTACGAGGTAAGTCGCTCTCAAATTCAATCATTCCTAAAATGCCCAGCATGTTTTTGGATGAATAGAGTTAAAGGCATCAAGTTTCCAGGAATGCCAGGTTTCCTTTTAAATACGGCCACAGATACTCTCCTAAAAAAAGACTTTGATGTTTATCGAGAGCTACAACAACCCCATCCGTTTATGGAAAGGCATGGCTTTGGTCATTTGGTGCCCTTTAAGCACGATGATTTTGAGCTGTGGACTAAATCCTTACAGTTAGGGTTGAGAGCGAGTTATGAGCCTGCTAATTTCATTATTGGCGGTGGCCTTGATGATGTATGGCACAACAGAGAAACAGATGAAATTCATATCGTTGATTACAAAAGCACTGCAGGCAAAAGAAATGAGAAGGGCACCGCTCTCAATCCGATCTCTCTTTATGGGGCATACAAAGAAGCCTATAAAAATCAGATGGATATGTATCAATGGATCTTAAAGCAACAAGGCTTCAACGTTAGCAACATTGGCTATTTTGTATATGTTAATGGCGATCAACACTTCCAAGATGGCATGCTTGAAATGGATGATGATGCAGCCAACATGAAGTTTGATGTGCAACTTATAGAATATGAAGGTAATTCGGACTGGGTAGAGCAATCTATTCTTGATGTGAAGGCCTGCTTAGATAGCTCTAGTTGTCCGGATCATGCAGATTCAGGTTTTGGTCCTAAGGGCGATAAACAGTGCGAATATGCAGAGTTATTTGATCAAATAAGAGAGCACAATTTAGAGGGCAGTTCTTAAGTCACCGTTGAGTGAAAATTACGACTTACTTAACTCGCTTGTTATTTTGGTCCCTCAATTTT
>Ga0114997_10003993_pt1 | contig 11489 bp, 10 predicted proteins | sample ArcticOcean_MG_C_2_FD_87045 | JGI IMG/M metagenome (GOLD analysis project Ga0114997, IMG submission 87045) | Marine microbial communities from western Arctic Ocean - ArcticOcean_MG_CB4_136 | ecosystem: Environmental > Aquatic > Marine > Oceanic | place: Arctic Ocean: Canada Basin | collected... | reverse complement strand
TTGTAATTCTATATCTCTTTTTTCAGAAATTAATATTTTTTTTTGTAATTTTTTTATATTATGAATTTCTTTAGTAATTATTTGATCTTTTGAAATTAAATTAAATAGCTCTTTATATTTAGTATCTAAAAATAAACTGTTTTGATTTAAAAGTAATAATAAATCATTAGAAGAATAATCAAAATCAATTTTATTATTTTTATAAATATTATCTCCTAAAATTGGATCTATAATAATGGGACGTATTTTACCAGACCAAGGATCTAATATAATTCTCGTATTATGTATAGAATCAATATGATAATTGTTTGTAAGAATTTGATAAGCAGCAAATTGACCCCACTCACTAAAGTCCAATCTGCTAATTAATTTTTTATAAGATAGATTATCGTTTTCTGATTTTCTTAATAAATTTAGAAAATTAACTAGATCATTATTGTCTGAACTTTTAAACTTATTAAAAATTGCAGTTTTTTTCCAAAGAATAGGATTATTAAAAAGATTATTATTTGTTCCAATTAGTGCTTCAGAATTTATTTGCTCACCTTTGTAGATGTTAACAGGCATTATTTTGTTTCTTCTTAAAAAATTTTCATTAATTTTTTCTGTTTGTATGTATATTCCTTGGCTAATATCATTAACGTAAAGTTCAATTAAATTAAATTTAGGTGAAATAACTTTAGTTCGACTTGCAATATTTCCTGATAATAATTCAGCAAAAACAAAAGGGTTATAATCATAATATCTAAATTGGCCAAACTGATCTTTTTTTCGTGTTTTTATTCTCCAGCTTTTTTTTTCAAATAACCAATTTCTTGGATTATCACCACGATATCTTATTTTAATTTTCTTTAATTCATTATTTTTTGTGTAATAAAATCCCTGTTGCCATTTTTTTGTAGAAATAGGCACATCATTAATTAGTTTTTTTTGAGATTTTTCACTTAAATAAATTAATTTTTTTTCTAAACCAATTTGTTTGTTATTTTTAATATTTTTTATGATTTTAAGTAGATTGATTTCAAATTTATAAAGAGCCCAGTTAAAAGGTTCTTGATAATTTCTTAGAGATTTATGAGCATATCTAAAATCTATTAATAAAGTATTAAAAAATAACAAAAATAAAAAAATTGCTAATAATGGAGCTACGGCAATGGTAATAAATTTAAATAATTTGCGCATTATAATTTTAATTGCAATAAAAATTATTTGATAATTTCATTTTTTTAAAATTGATTATTAATTCGATTTTTTCAATATTTTCATAAGGAGTTTTTTTTTGAAAAGTAATTCTTATAATTTCGTCACCTTCTTTTAAAGATAATATAGAAATTTGATCTTTCTCATTTTGAATAAATGATGAATTTGAAGTAATAATTAATTCATTATTTGGAATGATTTTTTTACCTTTATTTGTATGAAGAATAATTTCTTTTAAATTTATATTGATGCCAGGTAAAAAACTAAAATATATATCTACACCATCTAAATTTAGAGTTTTATTTGGAATAAATTCATAACTTAAAAATTTTGCTAATTGTATACCTGAATTAAGATAAAAATTTTTATCTTTTATTTTTGATTTAAATTTAATAGCAAATTTTTTGATGTTACTAGAACCGAATAATGTGCTAAAGTGAGGGTCGTGTTGAGTTCCACCAAGTTGTGATATAAAAAAATCATTACAGTATTTATCAATTAAATTATTTTTTTTTGTAATTTGTGAAATTCTTAATATTTCCCTATAAGCATCATCTTCTGAAGGTGATATTGAGATTGCTTTTTCAAGTAGTGTTAGTGATTTTTCATAACTATCATCACTTAAAGCTCTAGCAAGCCATACATTTGGTTTATACAGATTAGGTTCCATTTTTAACAACTCTATTAATGGTTTCTCTAAAAAATTAAAATCTTCTTGATCTAGTGCCTTTGAAGCCACAAGTTCAATGGCATTATATATCCCAGGTATCATATAACTTTTTTCAGAGGAAAACTTTTTAGATATATTTATATATTTTAAAATTTTTTCAGATGCACTGGAAAAATTTCTATTCTGTAAATCTGTAGTAAGTCTTTTTAATTGATAATAGTCATGCGTAACAAAAACATATGTTAATACTGTTCTTCGTATATTGTGATTAAATGTGAAATATGAAACAAAAATTATTATTGAAGTTAAAATAAAAATTAATATTAATTTTATATATAAGTTCATTTTTAGAAATTTAATTATTAATTTTATTAATAATCAACATCGTTTTTGGCAGCAATAACAATAACTTCACTTAAACCCAGAATTTTAGATAAATTAGTTACAAATTGATCATAAGATTCATCTTCTTTCATAATTATATCAAAACTTAATTTTAAAGATTTACTGTCACCAGATGATTCAACATTTAATAGAGATGAAGATTTGGTATATTCGGAAATTATCTTATTATATTTTGTTTTTACCTCATTATCATTTGTTGTACGAAATTGAAGAATAAACTCACTTTTATAAACTGAGCCATAATTAGTTAAATAAAGAACATACGCAATAAAAGTAATTATAATTGTTCCAGCTATAGCTAAAAAATAACTTCCTGTACCTGCGGCCAGTCCTACAGCTAATGACCAAAATATGTATGCGGTATCTTTTGTGTCTTTAACGACGGTACGAAAACGAATTATAGATAGTGCCCCCACTAATGCAAAAGCTCTTGCTAGATTATTACCAATGATCATAATTACCATACAGACAATTACAGCAATAAATATATTAGTCACCACAAATGACTGAGAATAACTTAATCCTTTATGAGTTTTTTTGTAAACTATACTAACGACAAGACCAAGTATAAAAGAAACTATTAGATTAATGATAATTTCACTTGGTAAATAAATATTAGTAATTACCTCTCTATCAAAAAAATTATTTATTGTTGAATCCATAAATTAAATATCAAAAAAATTTATACGAAAATTTATTAAATTACAAGATAATGATATTATGATTGTTTGATAAATAAATTTCTTTTAAGACTTCACTATATTTTTACATAAATCACATAGGATTTTTTTGTTTAAAAACAGAATTAACTTTATCATTTGGTTCATTAACAAAAATTATTCAAGTATATCTATTACAATATGTTTTTAACGATATGTCTTAATTAGAAAATATTTATATATATAGAATATTTAAAGAAAATTTACTGAAAATAATTATTTTAATATTTTCTAATTTTATGCTTATATAATAATTTATTATTAAATAATTGAGCATAATTATTTATTAAAATTATTATTGCTAAAAAATAAAAACCAGATGTTTGAAATATTAATCTTTTCATACTACTGCGAACAAGCAATTCTGTTTCTGTGGACATAAATATATAAGTAAAATAAATAAAAAAGAAATTTAAAATCAAAAAATATATTACAAACTTTGTTATATTTTTTTGTGGATATTTAAAACTTATATAAATTAATATTGGTATTGTTAATAGGTAAATTGGATTTTGAGTTAAATATATTATTAAATAAAAAGTAATTGTTTTTATTTTTTCTAAAATTAGCAAAAATTCAAAATTTAATGTTCTATCAAATTGAAAATAACCTGGATTTAATTCAGTATTATAAAAATTAAAAATAAATATTCTTAAAAAAATTATTATTAATGAACCTGTTATAAGAGCTATTTTATTTTTCAAGATTAAATTATTTGTAATAAAAAAACAAAACAATAAAAAAAATGCGTAAAATATTCCTTCATTTTTGACCCAGCAAATTATATTTGCTGTACCTAATAATATAATAATTAATTGTAAATGATTAAGCACAAATTTTTTTTCAAAAAAATAGTAGGAAAATTTAGCCGTTATTAGAATAAGTGAGAAAAGTAAAACATCCTGTAGTCCAGAAAATATTTCATAAGTATAAGTTAAGGAAATTAATAAAACAGCAAAAATTATTTTTTCATATGCACGAACTTTTAAACATTCCGTTATAGAAAATATAGATAGCACATAAATAAATACATAAGTAATTCTACCTAGGTATTCAAAACTATTTAATGGAAATTTCCAAAAAAAAGACCAAATATATGCACCTAAATGAGGGTGCTCAGCTACATCAAAACTTTTTAAATTATCAAATTTTTGATCTTGAAAAAAATTTAAAGCTTTTAAATACCAATGAACCTGAGTATCCCATTCAAAATATAATTCATGAGCAATATCTATTGCTATTAAAAAAACAAAAGATAAAGGAATTAAAAAGTAATAGTTTATTTTAATATTTTTAAGATTAAATTTTCTAAAATTAAAAAAATATAACAATATTGTCAAAATAACAAATAAGTAAAATATATATTTACTATTTATATTTAGTATGGACGTAAAAAATAATATATTTATAATAAAAATTATATTAATGGAAAGTTTATCTATAAGAGAAAATGGGGAATTTTTTGACTCAGTGTTAGTTTCAAGAAGGATAATTGGAAATGAAAAAATAAATAAAAGAAATAAAATTTGAATTATAATGTTTATTATTTCAGTCATTTAACGTAATAGCAGTTATTAAATTTTTCTATAATTGTGAGATCTCTTAAATTATATTCATGATCAAGATTTAAGATAATACCATTTATTTTTTCAATGTCATCTTCCCTTAAATAAGATATTTCAATAAATGTAGGCTTATAGATAGAGTTTATTTTTTTTGTTTTAAATTCAATTGGTATTATTTGATTATTTTGAACCAATTTTTGAAAATTTTCTTCATATATTATGTTTTCTTTATTGTAAGTTTTTCTATAAATTTTAATTTTAAAATTAATTATTCTATGTTTATCTTTTAAGTCAAAAACAATATTTGATATACCATTGGAATGTCTAACAGTATCATTCGAATAAAATATTTTATTTAAAGGTTTAAAACGCAATGATAAATTTTTAGTATAATTAAGTAAGATTTTGTGGCTATTATCAGTTTGATTTAAATTATCATAAATAGACCACCCAGAACTTGTTACAGAGTCGTCATAATTAATGATTAAGGGGTTAAAATTAAATTTATATTTTTTTTTTAACATTCTTAAAAAACCTACGGATTCGCGAAAACAATAACCGTACTTTTCTGTTAGTCTGGTTTCATAATTTATTATAAAAATATTATATAATTTCCTAAAAAGATTATGATTATAAATAAATGAAAGTATTAATAAACCAATAATTAATACGGCTAAGTTTTTTTTTAAGTTTTTAGCGAACATTAATAAAAATATTAATATATTCTGTTGTATTCATTTTACTATTATTTTAATGTTTTTTATAATTTTATATTATTTTTTTAGATATTACAATTTATAAGAATAAATATTATTAAGTTTAGTGAATAATAATTATTTTAAATTATTACTATTAATTTATAAATTAACAATATAAAAATTTACAATAAGATAATTTGTTTCTTTTTAAAATTCTAAAACAAGGTGGAATAGCACCTTTTAAGTAGTAGTTTTAAAAATTATTGTTTCGAAGAAATTTCTGATATAAATATTAATAAAGATGATACTTTTACAAATAGAATAAATATTTTCGGTATTAGCTTTATAAAAAAAAAATTTAATAAAAATGAATAAAGAATTAACAATAATAATTGTTTTATATAATTCTACCAATATTATATTTGAGTGTCTGAAAAGTCTAATCAACTTTAATATAATAATTGTTGATAACGGAAAGAATGATAATTTACTTAAGAAACTTAATAATTATCAAAATATAAAAAAAATAATTGGGATAAAAAAAAATTTAGGATTTGGTAATGGTGTTAACTTGGGATTCAATCACGTTAAAACAGAACATTTTTTAGTTTTAAACCCTGATATTATTATAGATGAAATTTCGATTAATGAACTTATTAAAATTTCAAAAGAAAATTTTAATTGTGCAATTTCAGCTCCATACATTTCTACTGATGATGGTGGATATTCTATGTTTCCAGAAAACGGCAAAGGTATAGAAAGAAATCTCCTTCAGCTTAAATGTTCTGAATCACTAAACAACATAAAACCATCGGGTAATTTTTGCACCCAAGTCACAAAAGGGTGTGCATTATTAATCAATTCTAAACATTTTAGAGACGTTGGAATGTTTACCAAAGAATATTTTTTTTATTGGGAAGAGATAGATTTATGTCGTAAATTTTTTAAAAAAAAACTTAGCGTTATAATTTCTTCTAAAGCTTTAGCTTTTCATAAACAGGGAATGTCGGTAAAAAATACTTTATCTCTTTATTTAATAAGGGTATATAATTCTGAAAAATCGCCACTTTATTATTTTAAAGTAAATAAAGATTCTTCTATGTATTTGTTGATGATAAAATATCTTTTCAGATCAATTAGTTACTTGTGTATTTTGAACTTCAAAAATTCACTAAAAAATATGGTCAAACTATCTGCTAATTTATCATACATATTATTTGATTAATTTGGTTTTTTATTATCCCATTAACAATACCTCATTTATTAACTCGCTTAAGCTCTCAAACTATTATGAAACTAACTTTCTAGAGATATTATTATAGTTTTTTTGTTGAATTTAATTATTATCGTTATAAACACTCACTAACGGAGAGATGGCTGAGCGGTTGAAAGCACCGGTCTTGAAAACCGGCAAAGGGGCAACTCTTTCCTGGGTTCGAATCCCAGTCTCTCCGCCATTAATCACTATTATAGTCAAAGTTCTTAAATAATTTTGTGATCTTATTTGTTTTAATCTTAACAAATGTTTTTTTACCTTGATAATATCTAAAAAGGGTTTCATCGTTATGCTCTAATAAATTTAACAGATAAATTAGTTCTTTATCATTAATCTTGTTTATATAATTTTTTGCGAAAGAGCTCAAGAGTATGTCCATTTCTTTTGTTCCTCTATAAGTAGCCCTATAAATAATCTTTTTTTTTAAATCCTCTATATTAATGTTCATAAATTTTAATATATTATATTTAACTTAAAAAATATGAATAATTATGATTATCTATTATCAGATTTAACAAAATTAACAGGTGTTGGAAAAAAAACGATGCTTATTTTAAAAAAAAAAAAAATTAATAACATATTCGATTTATTATGGAGATTGCCAAAATCCTATACAGATAGAAGCTTAACAAGTAAAATTAATGAACTTCAAATAGGAAAAGTCCATACAATAAAAATTATTCCTATAAAATACCAATTTCCACGTGTTAGAAATTTGCCTAACAAAGTTAATTGTGAAGATTTAACAGGAAAGTTAGATTGTGTTTTTTTTAATAGTTATGAAGGGTATATTAAAAAAATATTACCTTTAAATGAAGAAATTACCATAAGTGGAAAAATAAATAGGTTTAAAGATAGGTATCAAATTACCAACCCAACTTATGTATCTAAAGATAGCTCATTAGTTGAAACTACTCATAATAAATATTCATTAACAGAAGGAATTACTGAAAAATCTTATAATAAAATTATTAGCCAAATTTTAAAAAATTTACCTAAATTAAATGAATGGCACGAAGATAAAATTCTAAAACAATTTGGTAATGAAAGTTGGAATAGCTCAATAATTAAACTACATGATCCTATTAATATAGCTAATTATAAATCAAATTTTTATAGAAGATTAGCTTACGATGAAATTTTATCATCATTTTTAGTAAATTCTGAAATAAGAAAAAAAATAAAAAAAATAAAAAAAGATTCAAAAAAATTCACCGAAAATTCCTATAAGAAAACTATGCTAAAACTAAACTTTAATCTTACGAATGACCAAAATGAATCATTAATTGATATAAATAACGATCTATCATCGAAGAGCAAAATGTTTAGATTATTGCAAGGAGACGTGGGAAGTGGAAAAACAATTGTATCATTGATATCTGCGTTAAATTCTATTGAATCGGGTTATCAAGTAGCATTAATGGCACCAACACAAATTTTAGCAAGACAGCATTTTAAACTAGCTAAACAATTATTTAATAAAAATATCAATGTTAGATTATTATCGAGTAAAAGTGAAAATCTTGAAAAAAAAGAAATTATTGAAGGATTAAAAAATAACAACATTAATATGGTCTTTGGTACTCATGCAATTTTTCAAAAAAAAATTATATTTTCAAAACTTGGTTATATTATTATAGATGAGCAGCATAAATTTGGTGTAAGACAAAGAAAACTTCTATCGGATAAAGGCGGAAGGAATTGTGATGTTTTGTTAATGTCCGCAACTCCAATACCAAGAACTTTAACTATGTCAATTTATGGAGATATGGATGTTTCTATAATTAAAGAAAAACCAAATCATAGAAAAGAAGTTAAAACATATAGTAAAATTGAAAGTAAAATTGATGAAGTAATTAAATTTGTAAAAAAAGAAATTAAGGAAGGAAATCAAGTTTTTTGGGTTTGTCCATTAATTGAAGAATCTAAAAAAATTGACCATCAATCTTCAGTAAAAAAATTTGAAACTCTAAATAAATTGTTTCCTAATAAAGTTGGTTTATTACATGGTAAAATTGACAATGAAGGAAAAGAAGTAATATTAAATAAATTTCTTAATAAAGAATTTTCAATATTAGTTTCAACCACTATTATTGAAGTTGGTATAGACTTTCCAAATGCTAATGTGATTATAATAGAAAATGCTAATAAATTTGGTTTATCTCAATTGCACCAATTAAGAGGAAGAGTTGGCAGAGGAACTAAGCAAGCAAGTTGTATTTTGATGTTTAAATCAAATTTAAGTGAAAATGCAAAAAAACGAATTAATATATTGAAAAAATCGAATGATGGTTTTAAAATTTCTGAAGAAGATATGAAATTAAGAGGCTTTGGTGATCTGTTGGGCTTTAAACAAAGTGGTGTTAAAAATTTTCGATTAGCAGATCCAGTGCATAACGAAGATTTATTTTTTTTAGCTGAAAAGGAAATAAAAAAAATGGAAGAAAAAAATTTAAAAATTAAAAAATATAAAGCTCTATTAAAATTATATGATCAAGCAGATATTATTAATGACATTGTTTAATTTTTAGGACTTGAGGTTCCCGCAGATACAATAAATTTTGAAGCTTCTTCAAAACTCATATCTAAATACAGAACCTCTTCTTTAGAAAACATTAATAAAAATCCACTTGTTGGATTTGGCGTTGTGGGTACAAAAACATTTATTAAGTCTTTATTTGTTTTATTTTTAATTTCACCTTGATTTTCTTTTGTGGCAAACCCTACTGCCCAACATCCTTTTCTAGGGTATTCAATTAATACAACGCTTTTTTATTATCTTTTTGATTGGTAAAAGATTCAGTCATTTGAGCTAATGCTGAATATATAGTTCTAAGTATCGGTATACGTTTAAACAAATCATTAATAATTTGTAAAAACTTTTTACCTAAAAAAGACAGAGATAAACCACCAATTATGGTTATAAATACAATTGTTAGAAAAATTTCTAAACCTGGAATAGAGTATGGAAGATAAGAATTAGGGTTTAAGGTAGCAGGTATTAATTTTGCTGAAATATTTATTAAAAAATTACTTAAATATAAAGTAAAACCAATAGGTATTAAAACAATAACCCCTGTAAAAAAATAGTTTCTTAATCTTAAAGTTATTGGTTTTTTTTTTTTTGAGTGCATTAATTTCTTAAAAATAAATAACTAATATTATCAGTATTATATTGTTTAAATTCATATAAGTTTGTAAAGATATATTTATCAAAATTTAATAAAAATGAATAGAAGAAAATTTATTGGCTATATAGGTTGTGGTTGTTGCAATATGCTATTACCATCATGTTCATCGGTGCCAATTACTGACAGAAGGCAGCTAAAAATTATTTCTGAGCCTAAGCTTAATGCTAAAGCGGCAGCTATTTACGAAAAAATAAAAAAAAAAGAAAAAATGAGTGATGATAAAGACTCACTTGATGAAATTAAAAAAATTGGAAAAAAAATTGAAAATGCAATTACCGAATATTTTGACAGAAATGATTTGCCTAATCCAACCAATAATTTTGACTGGGAATATATTTTGATTGAAAATAAAAAAATTAAAAATGCTTGGTGTATGCCCGGTGGTAAGATAGCTATTTATACTGGCATGCTAGAAATTACAAAAAATACTGACGGTTTGGCTGCTGTAATGGGTCATGAAATTGCCCATGCTGTTGCGAAGCATTCTATAGAAAGAGCTAGTCGAAGTGTTATAATTAATTTAGGTATGCAAATTACTGATATTTTATCTGGTGGAAAACTTTCAACAGTAAACAGAACAACAGGAATGAATACAGTTGGTCTATTATCACAAATAGGACTATTCAATCCGTTCAATAGAAAACAAGAAACAGAAGCTGATTACCTTGGGTTAATTTTTGCATCATTATCAGGATATGATATTAGAGAAACAGTTAAAATTTGGGAAAGAATGCAAAAAACTAACAAAGGTAAAGAACCATCTGAATTCATGAGTACTCACCCTTCACCATCAAATAGAATTAAAAAAATTAATGAATGGTCTAATAAAATAATTTTAAACTACCCTCCAATTAAAATAAGCTAAGATTAATTAATATGATTGATTATAATGATAATTTTAAAACAATAAATAATTTTAATAAATTTTTTTTAATTTACCTATCTTTGCTATTTTTGTTAGGAATTTATTATCTTCACTATAAACATAACGCTGGTACCGATAGTTCAATATCAGAATATCTTATAAATTATCAGGGTGGTTTTATTAGAAGAGGTTTGCCTGGTGAAATACTATTTAGATACGCAGATTACTTTAATTTAAATTTAAGATTTCAAATATTTTTATTTCAATCAGCTATTTATACAATATTTCTAACACTAATATTTAATCTTTTTAAAGATTTTAAAAAAAATGTAATTATGATATTCGCAATTTACACTCCTATTTTTTTATTATTTCCCATAGCAGAACTTGAAAGTTTAGGTCGAAAAGAATCTGTTTTATATGTATTTTTTTTATCGCTAATACTTATTAAAAACACAAAGCATGTTAACCTTTTTACTTTTTTTATTTTACCATTAGTTTGTATGGTTTATGAAGAGGTACTTATTTTTACTCCATTTATTTTTGCTGTGATATTAATAAAAAATAAAATTGATAATTTTAACTCTGCGATCAAATTATCTTTATTATTTTTACCTTCAATTATGATTGTTGGATTTTTTTTTATTTTCCCTATCACAACTGAAGCTCACTCTATAATGGAAAGTAGTTTACTAGATACGTTTAATGAAAGATGTTATATGTCCTGTAATCTAGTTATGGGAAATGATATTACTAGTTTTAGTTCTATGATTGGTTATATTTGGGGAGAGCACACTCATATACCATCAATCTTAACTAGATATTTTTTAATTATTTTAATTGGTTTTTTTCCTGTGTTTTTATTAAGTTATTTTTCTGTTTTTAAAGAAAATATTTTTT
>Ga0114997_10003992_pt1 | contig 11490 bp, 9 predicted proteins | sample ArcticOcean_MG_C_2_FD_87045 | JGI IMG/M metagenome (GOLD analysis project Ga0114997, IMG submission 87045) | Marine microbial communities from western Arctic Ocean - ArcticOcean_MG_CB4_136 | ecosystem: Environmental > Aquatic > Marine > Oceanic | place: Arctic Ocean: Canada Basin | collected... | reverse complement strand
GTCAAGGATCATTAAGAAGAGGTTCTGCTGCATGCTATTTACCTATAGATCACCCTGAGATTGAAGAGTTTATTGAAATGAGAAGACCAACGGGAGGTGACCCTAATAGAAAAGCATTAAACTTACATCATGGTGTGCTAGTAAGTGATGCTTTTATGAGAGCGGTAGAAACAAATTCACAGTGGGCCTTAAAAAGTCCAAAAGATGGAATCGTTCAATCGACTGTATCTGCTAGAAATTTATGGATAAGATTGCTAACAGCAAGAGTAGAAACGGGAGAGCCATATATTATTTTTGTAGACACTGTAAACAGGTTAATTCCTCAACACCATAAGCTTGCTGGTTTAAATGTTAAAACCTCAAACCTTTGCAGTGAAATAACTTTACCAACAGGTATAGATAAAGATGGTAAGGAAAGAACAGCCGTCTGTTGCTTGTCATCATTAAATTTAGAAACATATGAAGAATGGAAAGATGAGCCAAATTTCATCGAAGACATAATGAAATTTTTAGACAACGTCTTGACTGATTTTATTAATAGAGCACCAGAATCTTTCAAACATGCAAAATATGCAGCGATGCGTGAAAGAAGTGTTGGTCTTGGTGTTATGGGTTTTCATTCACTTTTGCAAAAAAAATCAATACCATTAGAATCGGTTATGAGCAAATCTTGGAATAATAAGATTTTTAAACATATCCAGGAAGGGGTTGATAGTGCATCGAAAAAATTATCCGAAGAAAGAGGAGCTTGCCCTGACGCAGAAGAGTACGGATTTAAAGAAAGATTTTCAAATAAAACAGCTATTGCACCAACAGCTTCAATTTCAATAATTTGTGGTGGCGCATCTCCAGGAGTTGAGCCTGTTGCAGCTAATAGTTATACCCACAAAACACTTTCAGGGTCTTACAACGTAAGAAACAAATACTTAAAACAAATTTTGGAAAAATATAAAAAAAATAATGATGAAGTGTGGTCTACCATCACAACAAACCAAGGTTCAGTTAAACATTTGGATTTTTTAAGTCAAAATGAAAAAGACGTTTTTAAAACTGCTTTTGAATTAGATCAAAGATGGATAGTTGAACTTGCTGCTGACAGAACACCTTTTATATCTCAAGCCCAATCTATTAATATTTTCTTGCCAGCTGACGTTCATAAAAAAGACTTACATCAAATTCATTTTCAGGCTTGGAAAAAAGGATTAAAAAGCTTGTATTATTGCAGATCTAAATCAATTCAAAGAGCTGAAAACATTAATAACAGTTTATCAACAAATGTGATAAAAAATGAATCGACTGAAAGCAAAGACTATGAAGAATGTTTATCATGCCAATAACAAAAATAAAAAATAATAAGATTATTGAAAATAAATCAGGATTATTAATTGGAAATCCTGTTTATAAACCTTTTAGGTATCCTTGGTGCTATGATGCATGGTTAACGCAGCAAAGAATCCATTGGCTACCTGAAGAAGTTCCTTTAGGTGATGATGTTAGAGATTGGCAAAAAAATTTAAGCCAAGCTGAAAAAAACTTACTAACTCAAATATTTAGATTTTTTACTCAAGCTGATGTGGAGGTTAGTAATTGTTATATAAGACACTATATGAATGTGTTTAAACCTACCGAAACTTTAATGATGATGGCAGCATTTGCTTCTATGGAAACTGTTCATATTGCAGCCTACTCTCATTTACTTGATACGATAGGGATGCCAGAATCAGAGTATTCAGCTTTTATGAAATACAAAGCAATGAAAGATAAATATGATTATATGCAAGGGTTTGATGTTAAATCAAATCACGACATAGCTAAAACGATTGCTGTATTCAGTGCATTTACAGAAGGTTTGCAACTTTTTGCCAGCTTTGCAATTTTGTTAAATTTTCCAAGACAAAACAAAATGAAAGGAATGGGTCAAATTGTGACTTGGTCTGTAAGAGATGAAACGTTGCATTGCAACTCAATGATTAAATTATTTCGAACTTTTATTGATGAAAACCCCAAAATTTGGACTCCACAGTTGAAAAAAGAAATTTATGAAGCATGCAGAACAATAATTTCACATGAAGATGCTTTTATTAATTTAGCCTTTGAGATGGGTCCGATCAAAGGACTTACACCTGACGAAGTAAAACAGTATATACGTTGGATTGGCAACAGAAGATTGGTTCAGCTTGGACTTGAACCTATTTACAAAGTAGACAAAAACCCTTTGACATGGTTAGACACAATGTTAAATGCTGTAGAACATATGAATTTCTTTGAAGGTCGTGCTACTGAATATTCAAAAGCCTCAACCAAAGGTAACTGGTCAGAAGCTTTCTCTTAAATTTAATATTTAATTCACTTTCTTAAACATAAAACAATTAATAAAATAATATTATCTTTGGTTAAGAAGCATCACTTTACGGTGCTTCTTACCTCTGTATTTAGAAAGAGGTCTAATCAACTTATTAGCAGCATGTTGTTCCATTATATGTGCGGACCATCCTGTTATTCGTGAGATTACAAATATTGGTGTAAAAAAATCAGTATCAAAACCCATTAAGTGATAGGTCGGGCCTGTAGGGTAATCAACATTTGGATAAATATTTTTTCTTTTAATCATAACTTCTTCAATAATTTGACTTATTGCAGGTAATTTTTTTTCTTTAAGAATTTCAGCCACTTTATAATAATATTTTTTCATAGTTGGGACTCTCGAGTCTCCTTTTCTATAAACCCTGTGACCGAAACCCATAATAATTTTTTTATTACTTATTGCATTGTCAATCCATTTTTTAGCTGTAGCTGGAGTTCGAATTTTTTTTAGCATATACATAACTTCTTCGTTCGCACCACCATGCAAAGGACCTTTTAAGCTAGCGATTGCTCCAGTAATTGCTCCGTGTATATCTGATAAGCTGCTAGTTATAGTTCTTGCAGTAAAAGTAGAGACATTAAAACTATGTTCAGCATAAAGTATTAACGAAACATCAAATGCTTTTACTATCTCTTTTTTAGGTACTTTACTAAAACACATATGAAAAAAGTTTTCCGAAAAAGATAGTCCTTTTTTTGGAGGTATTATATTTTTACCTTTCCTCGTTCTAAAAAAAGCTGCTATAGCCGTAGGAGTTTTAGCAAATATTCTAATTGCTTTTCGCATGTTAGCCTCAGGTGTATTATTTGTTGTTTCTTTGTCTTCTAAACCCATAACACTCACTACCGTTCTTGCTACATCCATGGGGTGTGATTTTTTAGGCATATGTCTAATAATTTCTCTTAAATTTATTGAAATATTTCTATTTTCTTCTAATTGTTTAATAAATTTTCTAAGCTGTTTTTTATTTGGCAGCTCTTTATTAAGGACTAAATAAGCTACCTCTTCAAAAGAACACATTTCACATAAATCTTGAACAGCATATCCTCTATAAGTTAAAGAGTTTATATCAGGCATTACTTGTGAAATTGTTGTTTCATCAACAACAATTCCTAATAAACCTTTTTTTATTTCATCGCTCATAAATCATTCATGACTATCAGTTTTAAAATCAGTAATTTTTCTCTCTGGAGAATTATATTTTTCATATTCTACCAATTCATATAATCTTTTTCGTGTTTGCATTTTACCTATAATGTTATTTTGATGTCCATCTCTAATAATAGCGCGCAAACCATCCTCAACACCTTTCATAGCTAATCTTTGTGTCGTGACAGGATATATAACTATTTGATAGCCAAGCCTTTCTAGTTCTAAAGAGGATAAAATTTTGGATTTTCCAAATTCTGTCATATTAGCAATTAAACTTACTTTAGAATTTTTTCTAATTTTTTCAAATTCTTTTTCATCTTTCATTGCTTCAGGAAAGATTACATCTGCTCCAGCATCTTCGTATGCTTTAATACGCTCAATAGTTTTTTCTATTCCCTCAACAATGTTTGCATCAGTTCTTGCAATAATTAAAAAATTTTTATCTTTTTTGGATTTTGTAGCTATTTTGATTTTATTAACCATTTCATTTACTGAAACGATTTCTTTATTATCTAGGTGCCCACATCTTTTTTGATTTATTTGATCCTCAATATGACATCCCGAAAGACCAAGTTTTTCAAAAGTTCTAACAGTCGTTGCACAGTCATTGAAACCAGTATCAGCATCAACTATAGATGGTAAATCAGTAACTCTAGATATTTGATTTGCTCTATAACTGACCTCTTTTAAAGTTGTTAAACCTATGTCTGGAATACCTAGGTCATTTGCCATTACGGCACCTGAAATATAAATTCCATCAAAATTTATTTCAGCTATTAGTTTAGCGGTTAAGGGATTATAAGCCCCAGGGAATTTTAATATTTTATTTTTTTTAAGTTTATTTTTTAAATCTTCCCTTTTATTTAAAGAGTTTTTTTTTGTAAAATACATAGTGTATTATTTAATCTATAATAATTATAATAGCAGTAACTACTAATAAAACAGCTAATAAATATTCAACCAATTTTTTAATTTTAACATTTTTTATTATTGTTTTGATTGATGAGCCGAAAAGAGCCCATAAACATATTGAGGGAAAGCATACAAAAGGTGCTGTTATAGCTACAAATGAAGTAGCAACAAAGAAACTTTCTTGATTTGGAAAAAAAGCAGTTGCTGCTGTTAAAGCTACAACCCATGCTTTTGGATTGATGAATTGAAAAAGGGCTGCTTCATATAATTTTAACGGTCGTCCAGTTTCCTTATTGTTATTTGAAAAAGAGCCAATAATTTTCCAACCTAAAAAAAGAAGATAAAAAAAACAAATCCATTTAAGGTATAGTTGTATGCTAGGATATTTTTGAAATAAAGAACCAAGACCAAAGCAAACTAGTGTAATTTGAATAACATGACCAAAAGGTATTCCGATAAGGTGAGGTAGTGTTTTTCTAAAACCAAATTTTATTCCAGAAGCTGTTAGCATTGCATTATTAGGACCTGGTGTTGCAAACATAACAAAGTAATAACTAATAAGTGCAAAAAAAAGCTTTAAATCTATCATAAGTATTTTTCTACAATTTTATCAAAATTTATAAAATCCTTTATTAAATGATCGTGCTTAATTTCGCTAACCTTTTTATCTGTGTACCCATCTTGTAATAAAATAAATGGCAAAGATGCATTTTGAGCAGATTGAGAATCTACTTCACTATCACCAACCATAATTGTTTTTTTTATATTTCCATTCATTATTTCAATAACATTTGTCAAATGTCTTGCATCTGGCTTACAGTAATCAAAAGTATTACACCCTGCTACATACTCAAAATATTTGTTAATTCCAATTTTTTTTAATAAGTCGACAGCTAAATTTTCTTGTTTATTAGTACATACACCCATTAAAATATTTTTATTTTTACACCAATCTAAAAAATCTTTTACTCCATTTATTAAATTACTCTTTACAAGAATATTTTTTCCATAAAAGTTGACAAATTCTTTTACCATTTTATCTTTAATTTTTTTTTCTGTAATTTCTTTTAACTCCATTTTAGCTGAAAGCCATAAAGATCTACCAATCATTGCATCAGCCCCTTTACCAATTAATGACTTAATTTCTTGTCCAGATTTAGATTCATATCCAAATTTTTTCATAACATGGTTGTGGGCATTCATTAAATCAGGAGCTGTGTTAATCAAAGTTCCGTCTAAATCAAATAAAATTGTTAATTTTTGAGACATTGGTTTTGTATTATAAAGAAATATTTTTTGAGTTATGACTAACTTTATAATAATGTAAAGATAATAATTAATGACATCAATAAGTAAAAAAAAAATAGCTTTAATTGAAAAAAGAAGCCAAGAAAAATTAAGGAATAAGGCTATGAAAATAGGTGTGACATTACTAGCTCCCGAAACAGTTTTTTTATCAAATGATACTAAATATGGAAAAAATGTTATTATCAACCCATATGTCGTTATAGGAAAAAAAACTAGGATAGGGGACAATGTTAAAATTTTACCTTTTACTCACATTGAAAATTCTATTTTAAAATCAAACGTTAGTGTTGGACCTTTTTCTAGAATTAGACCCGGCTCTTTTTTAGACAAAGGGTCAAAAGTAGGAAATTTTGTTGAAATTAAAAAAAGCAAAATAGGTAAAAATTCAAGAATTAATCATTTGTCTTATGTGGGTGATGCAATACTTGGTAAAAATGTGAATATTGGTGCTGGAACTATTACTTGTAATTATGATGGAAAAAATAAAAATAAAACCAAAATATTAGATGGAGCTTTTATAGGCTCAAACACATCATTGATAGCACCTATTAAAATTGGTAAAAATGCTATTATTGGCGCAGGTTCTACTTTAACAAAAAATGTTAAAGATAAGGCATTATCTCTTACAAGATCAAACCAAATAGAAATAAAAAATTACAAAAGAAAATAAAATATGTGTGGAATAATTGGTATAGCCAGTAATAAAGTTGTTACTGAAAATATAATACAATCGTTAAAAAAATTAGAGTATAGAGGGTATGATTCTGCGGGCATATCTACAATTGTTAATAATTCTATTAATGAAAAAAAATGTATAGGAAGAGTTGATAATCTAGAAAAAATTTTATTTAGAAATCCTTCCAACGGCTTATCAGGTATAGGACATGTTAGATGGGCTACTCATGGAATACCAAACCAAGTTAACGCTCACCCTCATTCCTCAGAAGAGGTTTCGGTTGTTCATAATGGTATTATTGAAAATTCTACTGAATTGAAAAAAATCTTAGAAGACAAGGGATATAGCTTTAAATCACAAACAGACACTGAAGTAATTACCTTCCTTCTTACTGATTTCTTAAAAGATTTTGATTTAATAAATGCAATTAACAAAACTTTAGATAAACTTATTGGAAGTTTTGCATTAGGTATTATTTTTAAAAAATATTCCAGTATTGTTGTTGGAGCACGCAGGGGAAGCCCTTTGGCTGTTGGATATGGAGTTCAAGAAAATTATCTTGGTTCAGATTCTTACGCTCTAAAGTCTATGACAAATAAGATAACATACTTAGATGATGGCGATGTATGTATTTTATCAAAAGATAAAATAGAATTTTATAATTCAAATAATAAAAAAGTTAATAAAAAGGTCCTGACTCTATCAAACGATAAGTTTGCTGCTGAAAAAGGGAATTATAAAGATTTTATGTCAAAAGAAATTAATGAACAATCTACTACAGCAAAAACCTGTATAAAAGAATATGTTGATCAGTTAAGGCGTGATATAAATCTTTATAATTTTCCATTAGAACCTTCAACCATAAAAAAAATTATTTTAGTTGGTTGTGGAACAGCATTTAATGCATGTGCTACTGCAAAATACTGGTTTGAAGAACTCACAGATATTACTATAGAGATTGATATAGCTTCTGAGTTTAGATATAGAAATATTAAATTTGATAAAAAAAACTTATATATTTTCATATCTCAGTCTGGAGAAACAGCTGATACATTTGCTGCTCTCGACTTATGTAAAAAAAATAAAGTTAAAACATGTTCCATAGTAAATGTTGTTGAAAGCTCAATAGCAAGATCTTCAGACTTTGTTTTACCTATTCATGCTGGTCCTGAAATAGGAGTAGCTTCTACCAAAGCATTCCTTGGACAATTATTAGTATTATATATTTTAGCTATTAAAATTTCTGAAACTAGAAATGAAATAAATAAAAATGATTATGAAAATAAAATTAAAGATCTTTTAAAACTTCCAGACTTAATTAAAGAAACTTTAAAATGTGATGATAGAATCCAAATTATTGCAAAAGAATTTTTGAAGGCTAAAGGCGCTATGTTTCTTGGCCGCGGTCTATCTTACCCTTTAGCACTAGAAGGAGCTTTAAAACTCAAAGAATTGTCCTATCTTCATGCTGAAGGCTATGCCGCTGGTGAAATGAAACATGGGCCTTTAGCCTTAATCGAAGAAGGTTTGCCTGTTGTTATTCTAGCTCCTAAAGATAAATATTTTGAAAAAACAATTTCAAATATGCAAGAAGTCATAGCTAGAGGAGGTAAAGTTATTTTAATATCAAATAAAAATAATATTGTTATAAGTGAAAATGTAAGATTTACTTTAGAAATACCTAAATCAGACGATAATTTAATGCCATTTCTTATGGCTATACCTCTTCAGTTATTAGCCTATCATGTTGCTTCTCTAAAAAATTGTAATATAGATAAACCTCGAAATTTAGCCAAATCTGTTACAGTTGAATAAAAAGACTCTCTCATATTCAGAATATTCAAACTTGGTTTTTATCCTAGTATAGATTATATATACTTTAGGTTGAAAAATGAAAAAATGGTCATTAAATAGTTGGAGAAATTTTCCAGCAAAACATATTCCTGAGTATTCTAATAAAAAAGAATTAGATATGGTTCTTGGAAAAATTAGAAGTTTTCCACCATTAGTGTTTGCTGGTGAAACAAGACATTTAAAACAACAGCTAGCAAGTGTAGTTGATGGAAAAGCCTTTTTACTTCAAGGTGGAGATTGTGCTGAAAGTTTTGCTGAATTTCATCCTGACAACATTAGAGATACTTTTAAAGTAATGCTGCAGATGTCGTTAGTTCTTACTTACTCAGCATCTTTACCTGTTGTTAAACTAGGCAGAATTGCTGGACAATTTTCAAAACCTAGAAGTTCATCAATTGAAAAAAAAGATGGAGTAGAGTTACCTAGTTACTTAGGCGATAACATTAATGGTATAGAATTTAATGAAAGATCAAGAACACCTGATCCTAAAAGATTATTTAAAGCTTATTCTCAATCAGCATCTACTTTAAATCTTATAAGAGCATTCTCCCATGGAGGTTTTGCAGACTTAAATATGGTTCATACATGGAATTTAGGATTTATAAAAAAAAGTCAACAAGATAAAAAATTTAAAGAACTTGAGGATAAAATTGCTGATGCGCTAGCTTTTATGGAAGCTTGTGGAATTAATTCAGACTTTAATAGAAGATTGAAAACGGTAAATTTCTGGACTTCTCATGAAGCACTTCTATTACCATTTGAAGAGTCTATGACTAGAACAGACTCAACTACTGGCGAATACCATGATACGTCTGCTCATTTTGTTTGGATCGGAGATAGAACAAGACAACTTGATGGAGCACATGTTGAATTTTGCAGAGGAATTGAAAATCCTATTGGAATAAAATGTGGCCCCACAACTAAACCAGATGAAATTGTAAAAATTTGTAATGTAATAAACCCAAAAAATGAAAAAGGAAAAATCGTGTTAATTTCAAGATTTGGACATGATAAAGTAGGAAAGTTTTTACCTAAACTAATTAGAGCTATTAAAAAAGAAGGATTAAATATTGTTTGGTCGTGTGACCCAATGCATGGCAATACAATTAAATCAGCAACAGGATTTAAAACAAGACCTTTTAATAATGTTGTAAGAGAAGTTAAAAATGTTTTTGCTGTTCATCAATCAGAAGGTAGTTTTGCTGGTGGCCTTCATATTGAAATGACTGGTCAAAATGTTACTGAATGTACAGGTGGTGCACAAAAAATATCTGAAAAAGATTTATCACATAGATATCATACACATTGTGATCCGAGGCTCAACGCAAGCCAAGCATTAGAACTTGCGTTTTTAATTTCAGATGAAATTAAGAAAAATTCTCAATATTCAAAAAATAATATTAAAGCGGCATCTTAAACAATTGTATTAAATACAATTTTGTTTAAATTTATAATTATGAAACCTTCTGAAAAAGTATTTTTTATAAGTAAGTGGATTAAAAATTACGTTGATAATATGCCTATTAAAGCAAAATCATTAGTAGTTGGGATTTCTGGCGGAATAGATTCTTCTGTTTCTAGTACTCTAAGTGCGATGACGGGTTTAAAAACTATTGTTTTATCAATGCCTATTAAACAAAAATCTTCACAACATGATTTAGGTCTCAAACATCAAAAATGGTTAATTAAAAATTTTAAAAATGTTGAAGCGCATTTAGTTAGTCTTGATGAATTATTTAAAACTTTTGAAGGCAGTTTATTAAAATTTTACGATGAACATGGTTTGGCAAACTCAAGAGCAAGGCTTAGAATGACAACTCTTTATCAAGTAGCAGCAGCTAACAAAGGCATTGTTGTAGGAACAGGAAATAAAGTTGAGGATTTTGGTGTAGGTTTTTATACAAAATATGGTGATGGTGGAGTTGATATATCTCCTTTAGCTGATTGTAATAAAAGTGAAATTTGGGAACTAGGAAAAGAATTAAAAATATTACAAGAGATAATAGATGCTCCACCAACAGACGGTCTTTGGGATGATGGCAGAACAGATGAGGGTCAAATAGGATTAAAGTACAGTGAATTAGAGGAAGCAATGAATAATCCACATTCTCCAAATCGTAAAAAATACGAGAAAATAAGAAAAGTAAATTTGCATAAAATGGAGCCTATTCCAATATGCAAGATTCCAAACTAATCAAAAAGATTCACAAATCTATAATTAAAGTATATTTTTAGAATAATGAATAAAGATATTTTTTTAACAAACAATTTAAGTAACAAAAAAGAAAAATTTGTTCCTATAAATGAAAAAAAAATTGGTATGTACGTATGTGGTCCTACAGTTTATGACGATCCACATATCGGTAATGCAAGACCTTTGGTAGTCTTCGATATTTTATTTAAAGTTTTAAAATTTAAATATGGCAATGATTCAGTTAATTATGTGAGAAATATTACTGATGTAGATGATAAAATAATCAAATCAGCCCAAAAAAATAAAATTTCTATTTCAGATTTAACTAAAAAAATAATTAACACTTTTAATAAAGATTGTAAATTTTTAAACTGTGAAAATCCATCAGAACAGCCAAGAGCTACTGACCATATTGATTTAATGATTAAAATGATTTCTGAACTTATTACTAAAGGTTTTGCATACGAAAACAATTATCATATTTATTTTCAAGTAAATAAATTTAATGATTATGGAAAATTATCTAATAAAAAAATAGAGGATTTAATTGCTGGATCAAGAGTTGAAGTTTCAAAAAATAAAAAAAATCCAGAAGATTTTGTTTTGTGGAAACCATCAGCTAAAGACGAACCATTTTGGAGTTCACCTTGGGGAAATGGAAGACCTGGTTGGCATTTAGAATGTTCCGCTATGTCAAAATTTTTTTTAGGTAAAGAGTTTGATATTCATGGTGGAGGAATAGATTTACTTTTTCCTCATCATGAAAACGAAATAGCTCAATCAAGATGTGTAAATGAGACTAAAGTGTTTGCAAAATATTGGATACATAATGCTTTTATTACGATGTCTAATGAAAAAATGGCAAAATCTCAGGGAAATATTTTAAAAATAAAAGATTTTAGAGATAATATTAATGGACAAGTTCTAAGACTAGCTCTGATGAATGCACATTACAAACAGCCACTCGATTGGAATGATAAATTGTTAATTGATTGTAAAAATACAATTGAAAAATGGTATACTGTTTAT
>Ga0114997_10003991_pt1 | contig 11490 bp, 5 predicted proteins | sample ArcticOcean_MG_C_2_FD_87045 | JGI IMG/M metagenome (GOLD analysis project Ga0114997, IMG submission 87045) | Marine microbial communities from western Arctic Ocean - ArcticOcean_MG_CB4_136 | ecosystem: Environmental > Aquatic > Marine > Oceanic | place: Arctic Ocean: Canada Basin | collected... | reverse complement strand
GAGGAGGGCCAGGAGATGGGGAGGAGGAATAGAATTAGCGGAAGAAGAAGGAGAGGGATTAAATAGTCGGCCTAATAGAGAGTTGATGCCGTTGGAGTTTGAACGTAGCGATGTCGCGGCTTAGAGAGGGTGTGGAAATAGTCAGCTGCGGCGCACGGCAAATTTAAACCAAAACTTCCACGTCTCCTAATCGCGCGACGAGTTTCGCGACGTCCCCTAACACACCACCCGCGGTGACTGCCGCCCCGGCGCCTGGGCCGGAAATCGTTAAACAACACGAATCGGTCGGGTTATACCTCTTCGATTCAATCTCGACGACGTTTTGGCTTCCTTGTAAATTCGCGAACGCGTGAGACATCGGAAACTCCATGAGTTCTACTTTCAGCTCTTTCGTTCGTAAATCCGCGCTTCCGCAAAATCGCAACACGTTTCCCCTCTTCTTCGCGTCCGCGAACTTTTGCGCAATGACGGTGTCGTACAATTTTCCAAACTTGTCATCAAACTCCTCCGAGGAACACGCTCTCAACTCTTCCGGTACCAAGGATTCAATCGACGTCTTTTCGATGGACGCGTCCAGCCAGCCGGACTCTCTGGCCGCGATGACCACTTTTCGCGCAACGTCTTGGCCGTTCAAGTCCTCTCGCGCGTCTGCTTCCGTATACCCGAGTTTTTTGGCTGTTTTTACAACCTCAGAAAACGGCGTCGACCCGTCGAAAGTGTTGAACAAATAGGACATCGTGCCGCTAAAAACGCCTTTGATTTGGTACACCTCGTCGCCGCTACTCGTCAGGTTTCTTAAAGTCGATATGATTGGTAAACCAGCGCCAATCGTCGCCTCGTAAAACCAACTCGCCGTGGACCAACTCATAGAACTCAACCATCTGCACTTCTGATCTCGCGCCGTCGGCCCGGAGTTACACTTCTTGTTCGGAGTTACGATATGCACGCCCAACGCCAAAAACACGTGATATAACTCCGCGATTTCATCGGACGATGTCATGTCGACAATGCAATACCGTCCTTTTTTCCACGGTTTCGTCGTAACTGTATTACCAGCGTCTAAAGATTCTTTTGTCAAAGCGTCCGAAATGTCGTGATTGTTGCTGTCGTTCGAGAGAGAGGGACTCACGTCGTCTAAAACAATCCTCTGACGTTCCAACAGACTCGAACAAGTCACAATGTCCAACTCGACGTGCAAAACCTCGTATAAATTCTTCGCCCAAATGGCTAAATCGTTCGTGCCATCGAACAACGTTTCCAACAACTCTCTGTTGTGTTCGGACGGAACGAACGGCGTCTTAAATCTGATTTCTTTTCGGGAGTTGGCGATGAACGCGATGGCGATTTTACCTTCCAAAACGTGCGATTCCGTCAGTTGAAACAAAAACTCTTTGCCAATCCCTCCGACGCCGAGAACGCCAAGAGTTAACGCGATTGGTTGTTCGGAAGAAGAAGAAGAAGAATTACTGTTCTTTTTTGTCGCAGATTGCGGAGTGGTTGGTTGATGGGGTGCCATTGTTGTTGTTGTTGTTATTATTATAACGAAGAAGAGACAAGAAGTTTGATTTTGATGTTTTGCGCGGCAACAAAGTGAACAAAAATACACGAACGATTTCTTATTTTTTCAATAGAAGAAAAAAACGACACAAAAAGAAACACACACAAACACGCACGCTTTTTACTAATAATAATGCCGAGCGTGGCATCGTTTGCAGTCAAGAAAGACGACGTCGCGCACGTGCAAGCGAACGATACGATCAAACGATGCGTGGGGATGCTCGTCGTGAAAGGTGGTTTTGATACACATTAAAAGTTATTTAATAAAAAGTTTTGTGTTTTGTGTTTTTGTATCTTGGACGCCAAAATCTCGTAACTGAAACGCGCGCGCTACGCGCGCACACCACGACTGACTTTTTCAAACCACAACAACAACCTTTTGAAACTACACAGGGATTGGGTCGCTCGTTGTCATCGATGAGCTCGACGCCGAGAAAGTTCACGGGATTATCACGCACACCGACGGTGAGAGATTTTTTTTTTCTTCTTTCTTCTTGGAACTCACGATAAAAATTTTCAGTATCGCAGTGGTACCTAGAATCCGTGCCTTTGAACGAGGCGGTCAGAAAGGTGATGACTTCGCATCCAATCGCGGTGAACATGCACATGTCTAAAGACGAAGCCGCAGAAACGATGAGAAAACATAAATTGCACCATTTGCTCGTGACAGACGACGAAGGGAAGTTTTACGGCTTAATCTCATCTTTCGACATCGCGCGGGAGACGGCGTTAGGTACGTCCTTATTTCTTCCTCGTGAGTCTGTATGTCTTACTCGATTTTCTCTTCACTTTTCAGACGCAAAAGCCTGGCCATGGCCGCGACCCGAGACGCATCACGATTTCATACACGTGAGTGGACCTGTCAAGTCAATTGAAAGCGCGGAGAAGATTGAAGAGGCGAAATGAATATGAGATGTTTTCTTTTGGTTCGTTGGAACAAAGGCAAGACGAGTACGAGAGACAAAAAGAATAATTAAAAAGCAAATTTTGGTCTGCTATATACTACTTGAATACTTTTTTAAACGTGTTACAACTGCTGCGTACGTGTATGTGCTCCTTTCTAATTCCTTTTTCTATGCTAATTCTAATCCCTATCCTTTACTCGCGAAGAGTTGCGTGAATAGCTTATCCGCCCATTGCGGCACTTCTTCTTCAATCGAAGAGACGAAGTTTACCAGAGGTTCTTGGACGTGATATCGTAATTTTCTACCTTTCGAAGCTCTGCGATCGACAATCTTCCTTCTTTTCGCGGGCTTCGCCGCACTCCTCGGGGTGTCGCCATCGACGTTACCAGACTCGAGGAACTCTTTGAGTAACTGCTCGTACATGTCGAAATCGTCGTACGATTCGATATCTTTGCGCGATTCCATGGAGGAACCGTTTTTGTTCAGGCGCGCTCCGTCTTCATCTCGATCGAAATGCTCATCGTCGGAATCGTCCGAATTGGCACCGAGTCGAGATATTCGAACGTTTTCTCCAATTTTTTTTGTGCGCGTCAGCACGGGGCGGGATCTATCGATGGCTTTCTCTGGCGCGAGCATAGCCGCGCGGACTTGCTGAGAGATGTTTTGATTGAACGCCTTTAAATTTCCAGCGTTTCCAGAAGACACTTGCGATTTTCTTTGCCATCGATCGCAACTCGAATCTCGAAACTCCGCAAATTCGTTTTGCATAGCTTCACACACGTTCCAAAACTGTTCCGTGGAGGTTAAAGGACCGCCGACACCACCGTCGCTCTTCTCCTCTTCGCGTTTCTGTTTGAGGTTTTTCAATTTCGCGGCAACCTCGGTCGTGTCTACTTCGCCCGTCTTTTCAAACTGTTTCATCAAATACACCTGCAAGTGCAACATCGAGAGAAGTGTATCTTTTGCAGTAGTCGCGAGCGAGTCGAGCGATTTGTTTGCGCTTTCCGAGAGACGACGCAAACCTTGATTGGCGAGTGGACCTGGCATTTTCATGCCGTTTTCGATGCCTTTTTGCAACTTGATCCGCATCCGGAGCATTTGCTCCCACAGAGCTCTCTGAATGCGCACAGACTTTGATTTTTGTTCCGTTTTCGCTTTTTGCTCCGCCAAGCGTTTCGTTTCTTGTTCTTCGAGCTCAAACTTTTTCAGTTCTTCTTCAAGTCGCGGATCGGCGGCATCCTCGATTTCATCGTCGTCGTCTTCATCGTCTTCTTCTTCTTCTTCTTCTTCTTCTTCGTCTCTTGCACTCGCTCGTTTCGTACTCGATGGTTTTCTTTTCACGTCATCCTTTTCCATGGCACCTGCGTAATCAAAATCATCGTCGTCGTCCTCTTCATCCTCTTCTCTATTGTCATTCGCTCCACCTCCTTCACCTCCGAGTTCATCTTCTTCTTCATCATCATCTTCATCCATTGCATCTGCATCATCATCATCATCGTCGTCTTCGTCCTCTTCATCTTCATCTTCATCGTCAGAAATATTCAATCGTGGCAATTCTGCCTCAAACTTCTTGAACATCTTTGCCGCTTCTTTATCGCTCTTCCTTCTCTTACCTTTTTTCCGCGTGGCTGAATCCAACACCGCGCGCATCTCTTCATCGCCTTCATCGTGGATGTTCCACCCCACGTCGTCGTCGTCGTCGTCGTCGTCGGAAAAGTTGTCGTATTCGTTCCTTCGTGTGCTGCCTTCTTTCTTGTTCTTGTTCTTTTCTTCCTCTTCTTCGCTCTCGTCGTCCGAATACTCTTCCTCTTCTGCCGATCCTATGCTTTTGTTCTCAAAATCTTCTTCCTCATCGGGGTAATCATCTCCCTCAAAATCGTCTAGTTCTACATCTTCGTCGTAATGCGGATTGTTCATCCTTAATTCCTCTTCCTCGTCCGCGAACATCTTCGCTCGGCTCGTGCTTTTTCCGGCGTATTCTCCCTCGTTGAGTGTAATATCTGCCCGCATTCGCAGTTTACCCGAACGATCATCCGCCGCGTTGGATAATAGTTTCTCCTCGAAACTAATATCTTTATCATCATCATCATTACCATCTTCTTCTTTTTCTTCTTCCTTTCCTTTCGATTTCTTCTCCAAGACTTCATTTCCATCATCCGAGTCGGAAGAAAATCCAACGAATCCATCGTCGGCGTCGCCGCCGTTTTTTCCTCCTCCTCGGTCGAAATCTTTCAGAATCTCCGGCACTTTGTTAAAGTCCATCTTGAGTTCTCCTCTCTCGATATCGTCGTCGTCTCTTGATGACGATGGTGGTCTCACCTTCATGTCCTCAAAGTTTTTAAACTTATCGATCAGCGCTTCTTTGCTCAACCGAGTCGAAGGGAGGGGCGGCAGTCGTAATTCCTCTTCGTCTCCTTCTTTGTCTTCTTCTTCTTCTCGTTTTTCATGATGAGAAGCGTCGCTTTTGCGTTTCTTCATCTCAAAATCTCTTCCTCTTCTTCCTTTCGGCTTTTTTTCTGCCGACTTTTTCGCGAGAGCGTCTAGTCTGCCCCCCAAAATCATCCTCCTCTTTCCTGATGAGTAAAACAGCTGACGTGGAATTTCAAATCATCTTGAATTTTCAAAAAAAAATTCAAAAATGAATTCAAATCAAAAGCACTTTTTTCTTCACTCTTCTCCTCATATAGAAGAGAGATATAAACGTTTGAAAAACGCGTATACTTGCTTCTTACACGTATAGTATATATTCCGAGAAGACAAACGACCGCGCGCTCGATTATTAAAAGTTATACATCATCACACATCACGCATTAATTGCGTATCACATCTTCTTCGTTTACTATTTATTTAAATCATCATCATGATGAATTCATCCTCATCATCATCATTCAAAACGTCCTCCATATCCTCCTCCTCTTTTTTTTCAACGGCAGCGGGAGCAAAGAAGAAGAAGACAATGAAGATGAGTTTAGGTCTGAAAAGAAGAACACCATCATCATCACTCCTTGGTCGTCTGGTCGTTCGCGCGGCGGATGCTACGGATGCTACCGATGAGAATGACTCTTCTTACTCTTCTTCTTCTTCGTCTTCGTCCGTGGTAAAAGAACAACAGAGCAACGAAAACGTCGAGTTTGATTTTTCCGCGATTGGAGGAGGTGAAAAAGAAGCAAAAAATATTAAGAAAGAAGAAGAAGAAGAAGAACAACGTAGTCTCGTCGACCCGCTGTCGCCGGAGTTTACGAAAATCGACGACTCGATTCAATCGGTCACCTCTTTTGGTGGGATTTTGAAGAAAGCGTCGTCGTCGTCCTTGCCGTCATCTTCTGCGAATAGTACTACAGTCGTCGTCGAAGAAGAAGAAGAAGAAGAAGAGAAAGACGAAGAAGAGAAAGAAGAGAAAGACGTGGCTTCTTCTTCGCCTTCCGCCTCGTCCTCGCTGCAACAGCAGGACAAGAAAAACGCGCTCTTTGGCGCGGCGTCGATTGGAGCCTTAGCGGCTGGGTTTGGGGCCTCGGCTTTATCGAGCGCCATCGAAGGATTCGCTCCAATGGCGGCGTTTGAACAACTCGTCGGTTTAGGCGCGACGTTGAAGTATGGACCGGAAGTTCTCAAGCCTTTGCTGAGCGAACGCGGGAGGCAAGAGGCGAAAATTTCCGCCGCGGAGAAGATTGAAGAGGTTTTGAAGGACGATTCGATTTTTAACTTTATGAAATCCACTGGAAACAAAGACTTGGACGAACGCTTGAAGAAAGCCATGAGCGGTGGGGATTTGGATTGGGAGAGTCAAGACGCGAAGGTGTTGAGAGCCATTGTGACGGATTTCGTCTCGGATACCGATTTTCAGTTAATGTCGCAAGGAGAACGATTGAAAGCGTTGCAAACGTTGCCAGAAAAATTGGAAAAGGCGCAAGATTTGGTGTATAAAGCGCAAAAAGAAGCAGCGGAGTTTGAATCGCAAGTGAAGAGCGCCAAGTTGGAAGCGCGCATGGCGCTCGATAAACGCACGAAGGAGATTCAAGATTTACAACGCTCGAGCGAGCAAACGGTCTCGGCGTTGACGAATCAAATCTCGTTGTTGTCCGGACAGAACTTGAATAACCGCGAGGCGATTGAAAACTTAAAACAAGAGCTTTTGGACGCGAAGAAAGAGTTGGAGAAATTTGAAAACATGGAACGCGACCAAACGCAAGATTTTCTCAACGCCGAGGCGCAAAACACCAAAGTCATCGACGAAATCAGAAACCAGGCGAAATTAGCCGAACGAGCGTTGTTGGAACAAATGGAGTTCGTGAGAAACGAGACGAAGAACGAAATTGAGACGTTTAAAGCGGACATGGAAGTGCAAGAGCAAAAAATGAGAGCGGATATGGCCGAGGAACTCGAAAAGAAGAAACAAACGCTCGAAGTGCAAATGAGCATTCCGTTGGAGAAAGCGAACGCAAGAATCGTCGATTTGGAGGAAAAGTATCACGACATTTCCGTGAAGTTGATTCAAAGAAAGCACGAGTTGGCAATCGCGAACGAACTGTTGAAATCAGTCCAAAACGAGTTGTTTACGCGAGAACAAGCGCACGACGAGGAAATCCAATCTATACAAGAAGAGCTCACGAAGGCGAAGAACGAGATTTCTTTATTGGAAGCGTCCATCATCGAAGCCACGGAGAATGAGGGCATGCGCGTCGCGAATATTGAGAGACAACTCGCGAATGAAAAGTTTGCGCACGAAAGCGCAAAGCTGGCCGCGTACGAGGCCGAGACGGCGTTGAAAGAAGCTGAACTCGCTTTCGATGCCGAGAAGAAGCAACTTCTCGTAAACTTGGCACAACAGTTGGAGAACGAAAAGATAGACTACGAGAAGGACGCCGAAATGGCCGTCAAAGAGATTGAAATGATTGAACTCGAAGTCGAGAAGTCGAAGAAGACGAAAATCTCCTTGGAGCAAGAGTTGACGAAGATGCACCAACACTACGAGGAGACGACGCTGCGCGCAAACGAGAGAAACCGTTCGTTACAAAGCGAGTTAGAAAATATGAAGAATAGAGTTCAAGCGTCTGCGACAAAAGCCGAGGAAATGGAAAAGGCGCAAATGGAAGCTTTGCAGCAAATTCAAATGGAAAGAGCAAACTTTGCCTCGGAGAAAGAGGAGATGCTCCAAGAGAAAGAGGAGATGCGCCAAGAGTTTCAAGCCAACTCGAAGCAATACGAGAGGGAAATTTCCAACTTGCACGAACGCGTAAAGAAGGAGCAATCAAACGCGAAAACCTTCCGCGACGCTTTAATGCACGCCGAAGATCGTGTTGAAGGGTTCATGCAGAAAATTACGACTTTGCAAACGGAGTTGGACTCTAAAACGGACTTGAGCGAAGACTACAAGGCGCGTTTGGACAAGGCGCAAAACTACGCGATGAAAGTCAAAATGGAGGCAGAGATGAAAGTCAAAGAGCAAATGAAGAAAATGTGGGAGTTGGAAAGAACTTTGCAAGAGAAAGATTCGGCCGTGGAAAGCTTGAAACAAGAGTTACACGAGGCGTCGCAAGCGGCGTTGAATTTGGTCGAGCCTTCGGAAATCGAAGAAATGCAAAGAAACATGGAATTGTTGAACGCGCAAAAGATGGAAAAAGAGGAAGATGCCTCGAACGCGCGCGCCGATTTGTTGGCGCAACGAATGGTGAACGCTTCTTTAGTCGAGCAAAAACAAGAACTTGATGACAAAAACCGCGAGTTGCGCCAAGACGTAGTGACTAGACAAAGGTACGAAAACTCCGTTCATCTAAAGAACGTCCAAGAGACGGAGCAAAAGTTGAAGGAGACGCAGAGAAACTACGAAAGTATGAAGCAAACGTTTCAAAATGCCGCGAAAGAAAACATCGAATTGAAGAGAGAGTTGAGTCAAACGGTTCAAATCGAGAACGCGGCGAAAGATGAGGTGAGAAGATTGACTGCGCTCGCGAATGAGCTCGAAAACAGACTCGCTGAAGCGGATAACCACGCGTTGCGAACGACCGAGACGTTGGCGAAAGTCAAAGAAGAAGCTCGAATCGAAGCGATGAAGATTGTCTCGGAAACCAAAGAACGCGCGAAGCAAGCCGAGTCGTTGTTGATGAAAGAACGAACGGAAAGCGCCGTGACCTATTCCGCGCTCGAGTTGCAGTTAGGTTCGTTACAAATGGAGTTGGACAAAGAGAAGAAGCAAACGTCGGTTTTGTTCAGCGAACTCGATTTGAAGAAAGAAAAATTGAGCACCTTCCAGTCTGAATTCGAAGAAAGAGAAGCGCGAGCCGTGGAAAAGGTTCGAGAAGACTTCCATTACCAAATGCGCGCTCTGGAGGAGAAAGTTTTGATTGCCGAAGCCGCCACTCGCGACGCGGAGATGCGCGCGGAGGCTTTACAACAACTCGCGGAGAAAGCCGAAGACGACTCGGCGAGAACGTTTGACGCCGCCGTGAAGGCAGTCACGGAAGCAACGAATAACACTGCCGCCGCTGCTGCCGCTGCTGCTTCCGCTGCTCCCGCTCCCATTGCTCCAACTTCTACCGTCAGCACCGCGCAATCATCGTCGGTAGATCTCACAACGACGTCGAATAAAACGCCGCTTTCCAAAATGAAAAAAGCAGATCTCGTCGCCGCGTGCGAGGCGATGAACTTGGATGCCGCCGGAACCGTCCCGGTCTTGCGAGCGCGATTACGAGCCGCAGACTACTAAATGCTGATCAAAGTACTCCTACTACATCTACAACTCCTACTCCTACTGACCCCGCGAGAATGACCCCTCTTTTTCGCGTAATATATAGATGAAACGTTTTGTAAAAATGAAAGAGAGAGAGAGAGAGATCTCCTCTTCTGTCTATTAAAAAATAATATTGATAAATTTTTTACGAATATTTTCAACTAAAAAATTTCAACAAAAATTTTTGCATCAGAAAAGAAGACCACACCATGGCCTTTTTCTGCTTTCTGTTGTTGATTTTCTTCACCTCCACCACCCCTACCATCGCGACGAAGACAAACAACAACCAAAAGCCGAAAGTGGTTAAACACTTTTTAGGCGTCGACCCTCTTTTCCAGCACAAATACTCCTTTGACGATGATGATGAAAAATTCGCGTGCAACGACGGGAAAACAATCATTGATTTTACAAAAGTAAACGACAACTTTTGCGACTGCCGGGAAGACGGCTCGGACGAACCGGGCACGAACGCGTGCAGTCACGCGATACACTCGCACGGCTTTTACTGTCAAAATCTCGGCTCGACTGCGAAACTGATCAAAAGCTCCTTCGTGAACGACAACGTTTGCGATTGTTGCGACGGTTCGGATGAAAAATTCAACACGAAAAAACACTGCGAAAATACGTGTTCGAAAGACGGGATGAGGACGATGGAATCGTTGCGAGAAGAGGTTCGAGATTTCGAGATTGGCATTCGAAAGAAGCGAAACGAATACGCGAAGAAGATGGAAAGCGCGAAAAAAGGAGCGGAGAAAGAAGTTGTTCGATTGCAAAAAGCCGTCGAACAGTTGCGGGAAGAAAAGGAAAAGAACGAGGCGGAAGAGGAGAAGGCGAACGAAGTCTTTCGAGAAAAGGAGAAGTTGAAAGAAGAGAGAGAGGAAGAGGAGGAGAAAAAGAAGAAACGAGAGGAGGAAAAGGAAAAGGTGGAGGAAGAAGAGAAGAGACATCATCATCCAGACGACGAGAGCAAAGAGGAACGAGAGATGAGAGAGATGGAAGAGGAGATGCGGGAAATCGAGCGAGAGGAAGGCGAGATGGATCGAGCAGCGGCGACAGCGGCCGTGAGCGATAACAACGACGAGAAAAAGGGAGAAGAAGATATAAACAGAGAGGAGACGGACGAAGAGAGAGGACGACGGATTGCCGAGCAGTGGGTGCGCGGAGACGACAACGATCATCGTGAAGGAGAAAATGAAGAGGAGGAAGATTTCATCGATGGCGATTATGGACATCACGATCCCTACGAAGAAGAGGATGACTACGACGAAGATGGTCACTATCCCCCTCACGACGACGACGACGACGACAACAACATCGGGGAGGAAAGAGATGTGGAAGCATCGAAGAAGGAAAAAGTTGGAATGTTTGGACGCGTGAAACAAATGGTAATGGGCAACAAGAAAGCAAAGAAGAAAGCGAGAGGCGGCGGATCTGACAACGAGGACGACGACAAACTCGAAGACGCTCGGAAAATAAAAAGCGAAGCGTCGAGGAAAGCAAACGAGGCGAGGGAAAAGTTCGAGGAATCCAACGCGAAGTTATCGGCGTTCAATGCGAAAATAGAACGGCTCTCGTCCGAGACTGACGACGAAACGACGAAGCTGCTCCTCGGCGCGTTGTCCGACCAGTGTTTTTCTACAAAAGCGGATAAATACACGTACGAAATTTGCCTCTTTGGCCAATCAAAGCAAGACAACCACGTGCGATTAGGCGACATGAAAAGCGAGATTACCTTTGACGACTTGTCGGGTAAACGTTTCGCGAAATTCGAAAACGGCGAAAAGTGTTGGAACGGACCGAAAAGGTCCATGACGGTTGAATTAGTTTGCGGAAGTACGGAATCTTTGTTCGACGTTCAAGAACCGAGCCGGTGCGAGTATTCGAGTAAATTATACACCCCAATAGCGTGCGACGAGAAAGCGTTAGATGAGAAGAAATTAGAGCTGGACAGTTTAGTAGAGCGAGAGAAAAATACCAACGAAGAAGCAGAGGTGGAGTACGTCGTAAACTTTTAAAAGTTGTGAAGTTTTAAAAGCCTGCCATACCTAGTACGTGTTTATGCGCTATTTAATTTCACACAACAACAATTCAAACTCCTCTTTTCTCTCTACTCATCTACGCATCGCTCTCTTCTAACAAAATCATCAGCGTTGTTGTATAAATCACACGTCAAATCCTTCCTTTCGTAAACACACCAAGTGCGCTTCCACTAATTTCTTGCATCTCTCGTCCTCCGCGCCGAATTCTCCTATGCACTGATCTCTCGGTTCTTTCGTCTCTGGACACGCGCAACAGATTTTC